>Ga0065711_1035797_pt1 | contig 21825 bp, 11 predicted proteins | sample Hoacrofraction12_FD_59098 | JGI IMG/M metagenome (GOLD analysis project Ga0065711, IMG submission 59098) | Hoatzin crop microbial communities from Cojedes, Venezuela - Epithelial fraction 12 v2 (version 2) | ecosystem: Host-associated > Birds > Digestive system > Esophagus > Crop | place... | reverse complement strand
GAGGGGGTGGGGTGTGTGGGGGAGGGCAGGAAGATGGGGGGGAGGGGGTGCATTCATTATTACAATGTTTGTCATATGGAGCAACAGCTACGCTCCTGAAGCCCTGTTTCCCGGGAAGTGGCTGGACATAGCCTGCTGATGGGAAGTAGAGAATAAATCTTTTGTTTTCCTTTGCTTCTGTGCACAGCCTTTGCTTTTGCTTTATTGAACTGCCTTTATCTTGACCCACAAGGGGTTTTTTCCATGTTATTTTCTCCCCCCCCATCCTTCTGAGGAGAGGAGTGATAGAGTGGCTTGGTGGGCACCTGGCATCCAGCCAAGGTCAACCCACCACAGAAGGGTCCTTCTCCAAGTACAGCCATTGCCAGTGGGGAAGAGATGTATCTGAGATAGCAGCAAGTACAGAAAAAAATGCTCAGTAAAGGATTTAGAGAAAAACAGCACAGGCACAGCTGGTGGGCGTGTAAGACTGGTAAAGGATTTACCGGGGTTTATAATTTCTGTACAGAAGAGTATTAGAAAAGGCTTTTTTTCTGAAGCTGTGATTAGAGGGAGAATCCTCACTGTCAGGTTTATGGTCCCTCGGGTCTGGAATGATTCCCAGCATTTGAAAGAGCAAAGGAAAGGTTACAAAGAGAGAACCCCAGTGGAGACCTTGACAAGCTGTTCAGCATGTTGTCCCTGACCTCCAGTAAAGACTGAGGACATGGAACAAGCACTAGCTGAGAAAACGATTGCAAGGGGAAAACAAGAGGAGGAAAAGCCCTGCAGCTCGTTGCAGTAAGAGCCATCATAGAAACAGAGCCATGTCCCCCAGGGCTGCACATCACTCAGTCCTGCGCTCTCAGGCAGCACAGAGCTCTTCCTATACCTTATCCCATGGCTCTGAGCTGTCTGAATAATTGCAACACTACAACATTAAATCTGTCCGTAGCTAGCTGGGGGTTTGGAATCAGTATTCGAAACCTGGCCCCATTCTTTTTTTATTAGAGGAAATGGTTTCATAGGGAAAAGTTTGCAATGAGATCCCATTTTTTGAGAAACTGTCTTGACAGCCATCCCCAATACATATTTACATACATACAATCTGTGTGTTGGGGTCTCCTGCATCTCCTTTACTTTGATTTGAATACTTCACTACCTATGCGTTGTCACCCTGGTCTCTCTACTATGCTCAAAAGTACGTCAAGTAAATGGGAAAATGAATTATTTTAAAGCATCATAAGCTTGTCACATCTCATCCTCCCAAACCTTGAGGGTACCAAACCCACGATTTGTTTAGTTTCAGGCCCTACTGAAAGTGAGCTTTTGAAGTCTGGGAGCAGAACAGATACTGGGTGACTTAGGTGCCTACTCACTGAATTCACATGTCCACTTCTTACCATGTGCAATTGCTTATTCATCCACAGGTGAAATGTAATAATTTAAAAATGATAAAACAAAAGTAAACAACAAACAGCAAAAAATATAGCTAGATGATTCACAAATGGAAAAAATAAATATAAAGCATAAATTATGCATTATAGTCATTTGTTCAGCTACAGTAATAATGTTTTTGTGGGCAGGGATAATTACTCTTACAACATGTACAAAAGAAAAAAATAGTACCCTGACAAAAACATGCCCAGGTCATTAATATATATTCAGATTATGACATTACTAGCCATTTTATGGAAACCTGGAAAACTTCTTATTCAGTAACATAATTCTTTTAGGAGTTAGTAATGCAATTTTTTTGCACTCAGAAGATATGTGGGATCTCTTTAAAAGCAACCCCAACATTACAAACCCTCCTGCAATCCCATCACAGGGCTGTGCATGCATAGCTCTCCTGCATTCCGTACTGTCTCACTAAACCATGGTCCTTTGCTGTTGCAGCAGACAGAACATCCCTATTAACACATTTTTCTTCTGTAGCAAGATGTTTTATTTTGTTCAGGGAAAATGAGAATAAAACCAAGATTCATTAATGAAAACACAGTGAGGAAATTTCAAAAACCGCTTCTGGGCATTTTTTTTCTTGGTTTTATTGTTGTTTTGAAAGAAAAAATGAAAGATGTCAAAGAAAATATTTGATAATAATGGGAAAATATTTATTTCTGCCACTAGTCTTTCTGTAGGCAAAACCCAGTAGTTTCCCTCATGTGTTGTCCGTAATATGCCCTGGGCTGGAGCTGGGTGAAAGAACGGCTCCCCGGCGTGCACCGGAGTGCTTCTGGTGGGGCCGGCGTCAGGCGTTTCCATCAGCGCAACGGTGGCAGAGCGGGACCCGGAGCGGGACCCATCACGGCACGGTGCAGCCCCCGTCCAGACGGCGATGCTGCCTTCCCCGGCAGCTCCTGTTCCACTCGGCATCACCCGTCTCAGCTCATGGTCACACAGTCAGCTTGTTCCTCAGTGTTTCCAGTTGCCAGAGTTGAGAAGAAAACATTTCCCTTCCATTGTAATGGGATAGTGGGCTTTTGCCAGTGTGTCCAAAGTGAGTAAGCATGTTAGGAGAGCAGACTGGCAATAAGTGAAGCCCTAAAATTTTGCAGCAAGGAATTAAATGCCATAACTGCCGTTACGCTGAGATCCCATTTGCTACGTCTGCTTATTAGCTCCTATCTGAGAAGGTAAATGGTGCCAGGATGAACGCTCTGTACGAAACTGGAACAGGATAGCCCTGTGTTTGGAGAGAAGGAGAGCCAGTTTTGGAGCACGAGAGTACAATAGCACAGCATGGCCTGGCCATGTCAGCGACATCATGCTCTCTGTGCTTCAAAACAGGGGCTGCATTGAAATGGAAGCTGAACCAAAACAGCCTGCTGGAAGTAACTCCTGGAGACTGCTCTGTGCCAGCCCCTGAACCCTTCCTAGGAATTACTTGGGGTGGAGGTAGGTGGCCTGGCCAAAACTGCACCTGGGACCCTCCTACCAAGGTGACCTTCCTACCTAACAACATTCCATTTACTAACCTGGCTGTGGCTGGTTTTGGCAGAGGAAGAGAAAAATAGCTGACAAAGGAGACAGTTGGTAGGGCTAAAGATGCATGAGAAGGCAGCAGTAGAGAAGAGGCAGAGGCTGCAGAAACTACATGAAAGGAACACAGTGAGAGGTTTTGCAAGGGGCTCTAGAGACAGTACAGGCTGCTGTTGATAAATGTGATGGATATCGAGGGAAACAGGAGATTTGTCATGCAGATGTCCTTGCGATCCAGAGGCAAATTTTTTTGGACTAGATATCAGCCAGTATTCCTTCCCTTTCACTTCCATCTCTGCCTCTTCCAGTTACACCAGTGATTTAACTCAATTGCAAACAATGTATGATGGATTAAATCCTAACACCAGTGTGGCACTGAGAGCTCTTTGCTGACCTTCAGATGAGAGGCTGCTGTGAAAAACTAACCTCCCTCTGAACCACCCAGGTTATGTCCGTACCAGTACACTAAAGAAGACACAATGTGGGGCAGCACTGGCACATGGCTGTCCATGATGTGGGATTGCTGGCACGTCCCTGGCACGGCCAGGTGAGCAGGGTCCGTCCCTCTAGGCAGGATGGGTGCTGGGGGTAGCAGAGTAGCTCTACGGGTGCAAGCCAAGCCATGCCATTCACTCTCTGAAGTAGACAATGTTCTGGGCACGGAATGGGTTATTCACTAATGTGCATGTAGCATACCTGGGAAAAAAAAAAATAAATTCATATTTTGTGTATCACAACAACAATAGAAAGGCTAACTCTGTTTACAGAATGATTCATTTGCTGCCCATGAAAGCCGTGCTACAAAAAGCTAGTTGAAATACAGCATAAAACTGAGACTTGTTCTCTTTGGTCATTCTGTATTGCTTTTACCTGGGTGAAAAGAGTCCTTAAAAATCTATCTTCCCCCCCCCTTTTTTTCCCTTAGTTTCTTGTAATTAATAAAAATTCCCATAGAAATGCCATTCGTTGGAGATGGTATCTCAGTCAAATCCCTCCCTTGGGAAAAAAGCCCACAACAACCCACAAACAGAAAAACTTCACGGTATTTCTTCGAAAACTATTGTATACACACAAGTTGTTGTGTCCTGCTTTGTGCACTTATTCTTTTCCAAGAGGAGATACCATTTTCCATATATGGTTTTCTTCTTAAAAGAAGCTATAAATATTGACTGATCCTTCTTGTGACCTGAAAAATGTAGTAAAGTGTTTTTATTTTTCCCAGCAGCTCAGTGTTCACGATTTTCACAACGCTTATGATACTATTACCTTACAAAGGCTTTTTTATTCCGAGCACTTTGATCAGAAAAGCTACATCTTTATACATAAAGTTGCAAGAACTTTATGTGCGTCTGATGCTATTTCGCAAGTGGAACACATTATAAGATTACGTATTATATGATTATCCATTAAAAATGCAGTGCAATTCACTGTACTTAAAGGAACATTAATATCAAACAAAAACTGATTATTATAATCAAATTTGGTATCCATTTCACAAGGAAGAATTTCATGACCAAGAATTAATTATAAGCAGGAGATGAGAACATGCAGATAAACACAGATGTGACTGGGATACAATACTTGCAGCAGCTTGTCGCCTAGGCATGATAGTGGAAATTTGTATCCCAGCCCTAATCTCTTGGACTTCAATCCACATGTAGAATAAAAATTAGACAGGGCAACAGAACTTGAAATTAAGGATATCTTCCAGCTGGGAATTAAAGGGATGCTTCTGTACATGTGTGGCGATTACTGTTTTCCAGACAATATTGATGGGCTCATCAACACGGTGATGTAACTTCAACACCCTCAATGGGGATGAAATAGGGATGCTACACTGACCTGCTGCCCACTGGCATGCAGGGACATGTATAAAGTTCTACAGAAGAAGCACAAACATATTAGGTAATATACAGATTATCAGCAATGCACTGAGATCCTTTCTAGATCAGAATGCAAACTTACTCAATTAACACCTAAGGCATGCACTGAAACCTGTTGCTACACATGGAGAAGTGTTGGTCCACTTTGGTTGGTCATCTGTCATTTGATTTTTGCTGATTCATGACTGAGAACCCAAGCACCCTGCCTTCACATAAGCCAAATAACAGTGATCAGGAAACTATAATTTTTAGCTTCGCCTGGTAGTGGAATAAATACTTTGTGAACATGGGGAAGGGAAGGGACTACAGCTGGGGTGAAACAAATGTTTTCCACATTTTTCTTTTCTTCTTGGTGTTTATTGTGTGTAGGAGGAAAACACTCCCCAGTAAGCTGGAATGATCCTGACATAAATCACGAGACCATTTTTTCATGTAATTTGTTACAGCCAGTTCTCATTAGGACAATGTTAATTAGTTGACAAGGTCTAATGATCTGCATTTGTTTCTTTCATAGCTTACAAATTGCCACCTTGTGAGACTCTCACTTTAGAAATTGCGTCAGCTCAGTTCCTGGTGAATTTTTACCCTGCTGAGAATTGACCCACTGGAAGGTGTCCCCAGACCGGAGCCTAGGGAGGTGCTCTCCTAGGCTGTACCTACAGGAATGGCTGCTTGGGCAGGTCTTTGCACACAGGCCCTGTTACATCAAGGAGAAAGTACGCAAGGCAGCTATAGTGTCACTTAACTGTGAAAAAGGATGCCAGTGATACCTGTTGATATCACCTGGTATTGCCCTTGAGGACGCAGTGCTTATGGGTTCAGCTGGAGTCTGCTGGAAGCGTTCATCTGCCTGTTTCTTAGACTGTCATCTCAATTCTGTTTTACGAAATATAATTAATAAGCACTCCTTGTTTCCCTTCTGTGCAACTGGCTTTCTAGACTCCTGGTGTAGCTGCCCTCAGTCATGCCTTTTTCAGGCTGGAGAGTCCACGTCTATTTAATCTCTTTTATGAAGCTGTTTTGTACTTCTCATTCTGTTCCCTAGAACAGTCGCTCTCTGCCCACAGCGAAAGGTGGAGCACAGACCAATACATGCCCTCCTTTAGGCATTTGTGTAGCTGCGCGTCAGGACTGCTATTATTTCAGTCAGCCCCATCTATACAGAGGTGGGCTCGGTGGCACTCCCTGAGCACCTGGGGTGGGACACTGCAGCCACCAGCCCAAGAAGTCACTTCAACACAATGAAGTCTTCCTTCTGTGCTCCCCCTCCACTATAGAAAGCTTGATTCTAAATTTCAGCACAGAAAAGACAAAGAAAAAATTGTGAACTACTCCATATACAGTCAGAGCGGGACAATAGTCACATTTTTTAAACACCAGAAAGCTAACAGTTTGTGGCTGATCCAGTTAATCCATGTTGATCCATTACATATCTGTTAGGAGGGGTTTTAGCAGTGATGTCAGTCAATGCAGGATAGAATGTCATTACTATTTTAGCTACTTATGAAGCATCCAGATACTCAAATTACCAAGCTTAAAGTATCAAGAAGAGAATGAGAAGAAACAAATGGCAGATCCTGAGCTGGTATGAACTCTCTTGTCTCTACTCAACTGATCTCAGGGGACCCTTAAGCTAGGTGTGAGGTGGTCTGTATGGCCTCTGCTCCAAAAAGTTTCCAGCTCTGCTATGCATACCATATATCTTGCACAAAGACTGTAGTTTAAAGTGTAAGCAGGAGCAAAGGTTAAAGCCTCTGAGCATACTCTTTCTTTGCTGATGGCTCATCCACCACACAAGTTCCAGGTGTGTCTGTTTACTAGAAATATAGAAAAAACCTTGTGGGGAAAGGCCTTCCAGAAGAACAGAAGACTGTGACATATATAGTCCAGAATAATGAAGACTGGAAGAGGATAAATGTGTAAAGTAGGTGGCTATCATGAGCGCTAGAGGAGATTTCATAGAGTACTTTAAGTCATACCTCTCGACCCTGGTGCTGCAGAGTTAAAACATCTTTTTCTCTGGTTTAGATCATCCAACGCAGTAGTTTGTATTCTGATCTCTCTTCTTCTGGATGCTGTGCAAGCATCCAGAAGAAGCCCTGCCTCGCCCGCCCGCTGGAGCACTGGGGTGGGCTGGGCTGCCTTGCGCCATGGAGAAGAAAGCCAAGTTCATTTGCAGACAGTCCAGCAGACGCTACCTGTTTCTGTTGCCATGGATACAACAAAGAAATAACTTTATTCAGGATTAGCTATTTTTACTGTAATTACACAACAGACAATTATTAGACTATTCTTCCCTCCTGCTCACCCATAGTTTATTTATGTGAGGCTTCAGATGCCAGTACTGAGACCCCAAGTGTTCAATCGCTTGTGACCTGGGGCTGCTGCTCTGCCGGGGGCTGTGAGCACTGATGGCATCGGGGGTCTGACGGCTCTGCTCAGTGGAGCAGGCAGCGGGCAGGAGCCCACCCAGCAGCACCACGCAGCTCTGCTGGAGCCCGGCGCCGCGGGACACTTGCAGTGGCCATGCTCTGTGAGCAAGGATTAGTATCAATAAATACATTTTTTGCTGCAGAATTAAGTGCACTGCGGAGTTAGCAGAGATTATGGTCAGATCTGCTTTGAATCACTCTCCAGGAGGGAGGTTGGGATTGCCCCCGAGTCGTGGGGCACTGGCTCCCAGAGGGGCAGGACATTTCACTGCCCACCGCCTGGTCAGGCATGGTGTGAGCACCCAGCTGCGGTTTGTGTCATCGATGGGTGGTTAAGCCTCTCCACAAGTGCCAGAGCTCCCCAGCTCTTGGCTCGTACGAAGCCATTGGAGCTGCAAAGGGTCCTCTTCTGAAATGTTGTTCGGGGGTGCTGCTGTGTGCAATGCTGCAGGGCTTCCTAAATCTTTCTCCAGCCACCATGGTACGTGGCTGAAGTATATCAGATCAGTGGTAGCTGATGAAAACAAGGACTTAACCCTGATTTTTGTAGTACTGTGATGCTGTGGGGTCCCCGGTCTAAGATATCTATGAGAAAAATCCTACAGAATTTAACAGAAAGTAAAATATCTATAGATTTCTGTAGATTTTTATTAACCCTGTAAGATTCAGCTATAGAATGTACAGAACAGCAAAGGAATCATTAAAAGTTAATGCATTTTTGCTTGCTTCTGTTAGGCTTTAGAAATGTTTTGCTTGGCTACTGCCTTTGTTTTTCCAGCAGTTGTGTAGCTGGTGGGTACAGCAGCTTGTGCCCATCTCTTCCTGCAGCACACAGAGGGTCAGGATCGCCAACAGTTCTGTGCGAAGGCAGGTCTATGAAAGCAGAGTGGAGGGGAAAACCTGTCAGGAAGCTGGCATGAGGAAGCGGGACTTTGCCAGTGTTGATGGACAGGCAAGTGAACGTACTGCATGATAACCAAATGCCAGAGAGATGCTCCGGCAGGGGAGTGGAGGAGCTTGCAGGCACCCAGGAGCTGGAGTTGTATCCAGCCCAGCTGTGGAAAAATGCATCAGGAAAATGAAGCCCAAACACTCCAAGCCTCATGATCTGCCCAGAGGAATCCAGCCTGGGTTAATCCATATGCCATCCTGTACCAAATGTAAGAGGGAAGAGTGTGATCATGCAAACCACAAGCAAATATCCTCTCACAGCTTGTGTCTCCTGTGACCCAGGTAGCTCTGTGCTGGACTCCACATCTACCTTAAAATTCATAAAGAGAAAAAAATCCTCAAAAAAGGACCGTAAGAAAAACCCCTTTAAAAAAAGAGCCTGGAACCCCCCCCCTCACTGGACATGCGGAAGTTTTATCATTGCACCTACCGCTGCTGCAGTTTGGAAGTGATGAGTTTATCAACCCCCGCAGCACAGATTAGTTTTGGCCATTTTTTAGCCATTAGTTATGCTGATATTTAATATAGAGAGGATGTTGACCAAGGATTTGAGAAACATGGATTAAATTACTGAGTTTGCGCTGGCCTCCGCGGGGCTGCGTCTGACGGTTTCTGCACCCTGTGCCACCCCACCTCCTCTCGGCGGCACAACCGGGGCCTGTCCGCAGCCCCTCAAATTACCTTTCCTTTCACCTCTGTGTTGTAGTTGGTCATGGTTCAGGGAGAAGACTGTATACTAAGCATGTCTGGTGTCACAAAAGGACATTTGAACCAAATAAAATTTTGGAGAACTGAGCACCTTATTTGATGCTTTTTACCAATGAAATTATTGGTCTAAATAATTTTTCAATTTGCCGAAAGTGATTTACCTTAATTTACCTAAACTTTCAGCCATCTTAAGATGTTCCAGGACTGCATTTTTCATAGCTGATGAGAAATAATAAATGTAAAAAGAAAATGGGATGAATGATTCAACGCAGAGCATTAGAAGCACCTCCAATTTCTGAGAAATAGGTCTTTAGAAATGAAATAAAGAAGAATGAAAGAAAAAACAGGTAATTCTCCTGTATGAGAGCCCTGCTCCAGCTGTTGCTAACTTGTAGGGAAAATTTCAGAGACTTCGTAATTACTCAGTAGTTTTACAGAGAAATACCACTAAAAATATGATAACTGTTGTATTGAAAATATTTTTCAGGTTGGTACTTGGAAATTCTTGGCTGTATATGAAGAAACAATGAAAGAAATAGGAAGGTGATTTAAAGAATAATAGAGGCATGTGCTAAATCATTACCTTCACCCACTGAGCTGTGTGAACCGTATCAGGTTATGGGAAACACAGAATAAGGTCTGTTGCCTTTACTCTGACTTCTTCATTGCCGTCAAATAGACCCACGTCTTTAATTTCATTGTTTAATATTAAAACCTATCTCCATGTGAGTAAGCATGACCTGCTCTTCTGATTTGCTGAGGACCAGTTCACTAAGCAGAACAGAGATGGAGATCCAGCTACATTTAGCTGGTTAAGTTTAGGCATCTCGTGTTTGGCATTTAGCTTTCATTTGGTCAGAATTATCTCACAGGGTGTGCTGTCTTGCTCTACTGAGGCACATGCCAGCATTCACCTTACTTCCATTAACACATCACTCTTAATCAAAGCCGGTGTTCAGACCTCTCTGCATCTTGTCAACTTGCCAATCGTTAATGTTCTATGTAGGAGTATATTTTTGCCCTACTTAGTATGCCAGTTAATTTTGCATGGGTCCTGCGAGACGCTAGTAGGACACATCCCTGCTTTCTGTCTGCTTGCTCAAATCTTCAGGACTGCAGTCCATTCGCACTCCTCTGCGAGACCAAGCACTGGTGGAAGTCTTAGCTTTAAGACAAAAGCAGACTTTTCATGACATTAACACTAGGATTGAGAAAGTAAGTAGTTAATGAAAGACCAGGCTTGACTGTGCCCTTAATCCAATTAAAATTATGTCTAAAATGCTATTGTTATTTTGGCTGAAGTGATTAAGCAGTGCTTGGACTCTTGCATTACGACAATCAATAAATAAATAATGATTAGGATGTGACAGAAAGATCTTAGGTTTATAAACAGTTAAGGCCTACAATCGATTAAGACCTATAAACCCAATTATCTCCAGGACCAGATTTCTTAATTTTCAAAAGACCAGTCCCATGGTTTAAGTTTCTTATCACTTCGTAGCAATGGATGTTAGTTGAACAACAGGAAGATTTTAATTAAAGTCAGAAGCTTATACATGAAGAGATTAAAATAAAGAAGGAAAAATGGGCTGTTTCATGTATTTTATTAGTTTGAAGGATTCTCTTGAAGCATTTCATCCCTTTTTCCTCGGGTCACTGTGTTTCCAGATTTTTCTAAATTGTTTCTTGATTTCTAGTTTTGGAAGCCAATCAGTTTTTTTTGGATACTCTTTTGATTTATATTTGTCAATACACAAAGCCACAGACCCATTGCTGACAACATTTTCCTAAGTTGGAAGTACATTTTAGTAACTGAACTCTACATACCCAATGGCAAAGAAGTTTGTGCAAATTCAGTTTTACTTGACAAGTATAACAAGATTATAACTATATGGAAATTACTTTAATGCACAGAGATTTGGTGGTTTTAGGCAGAAAGCTAATCTGGAGGAAATCTTGTTGGAGTTTAGTGGTGATAAAAAAATTATGTTGTAAAGCACAAGAACATCCATTTGCAGTTTCCCATATGAATTTAACCCTTCAAAGCTTTGGAATTTGCTCTATAGAAATTAGAAGGATTAAGCCTTTTAATACTATTAATTCAGCAAGGATTTCCTTTCATTCTCTGTTCCATGTAGCTCTGTCCCTACCTTGAAGATGCCATAGTACTTTGAGCTTTCAGGTCTTCAGATTTAGCTCTTCAGGTGTATGTCAGAGAGACTACCTTTCTCTCCCTTCATCTCATCTCCCAAAATTTATCATCAGCACCCCTTGCTTAATGGTCAGACTCACTTTTCATGTCAATTGAAGGACATTCCCATGGTTAGGGGTCTGTGGCAGTGCAGTTAGATCTTGGGCTGTGGAAGAGCCGTTGCAGGAAAACTCACTGTCTGTGTTAAGGTGCAGTTACCCCAGTCTAGAGCAGATCTAAGTGATATATGATCCAAATAGAGTGCCAGCTGTTGGCTTGGGTTGGTCTGGGTTTCTTCTAATTTTTCCTTCTCACAGAGTTGATTTTGGTCGCATTTATCCATATAAAAATAGTTACTACCATTGTTTGTCATCAGCAGTTGCTAAAAAAAAAAGTAAGTTCTTTTGCAGAAGACTGCAGATGGGAATGTAAGGTGTGGGAAGAAGATGTGGAGAACTAGAAGAGAACAAGGACAGAGTTGGGAAATGTGAGATAAAGAGTTTGGGAGGGCGAGAGGATGTCAGGACAGTGAGTAGCTGGGAAAAACTGCATGGAGTAAGGCCAGGGAAGAAGAAAATGTGAAACTGGAGGGACGCTTAGCAGGAACAGGAAGAAATACTGTGAGAAGAGAAGACAGTCTCGTGGATGCATTAAGAAGCAGACGTGATTTCCTTTGCATAAAGGAAAATATGTAGATGTGACTCACTGAAGGCACATTTGCAGGTAAATGTGACTCAGATCTGCAATCAAGTGAGTTGATTTTCCCCATGCTAAAGTTCTGCCAGCTGCAGCATCCAAGCATCCTTGACTTTGTCTATAAAGTATTTGAAAGGCATTTCTGAGGCTAGCTGCATTTACCTGCATTGTATCAGGCCAGCAATGTGCAGTGCCTAAGATCTCCATGTGGGCTCAGCCTGCCCTTGTGATCACGTTATGTGAGGCTGTTGGGTGGCTCATGATGTTGGGTGCCCACAGCCTGATTAGTGTTTTGTTCTGCAGCAGGTGGGATTCACAGCAATCCGGATTTGGCTCAGTTTGGAAGTACAGGTCAGTGGAGACCATGCTAGGCTTCACAACTCTCTCAGGGATGGCCAGGTCACATACAGCATAGACAAGGATCCTTCCTTTCCCTTTGCTGACCAGGAGAACACATGATGTCACTGCGTTTCCTCATGTCATACACCAGGCTGAAGGACTGAATTTCATAACATTTTTTGCATTCTTCTGTTATGGAGCCTTATTCTGGAATTTTGCAAGATTCCTTACCCTGGGACATTTCCCTACCATGCAAAGTAAAATGGAGTTCAACCCAGATTTCCTCACTGGGGCAACTGAAATAATTTTAGCCTTGGTTTCACCTGAAATCACTGTAGAAAAAGAATCACCTTCTAACAGTGCTTGAATCCTCTGTTATGGTAGTTAGGACTGGTAGGATACTCCCAGGTTGGACTTTGGGGATGATCTACGTCTGCTGAGGTTATGTAGAGAGAGGTGAGAAAGGCTGACCTCAAACTGGCTGCCTAATACAGACGAGATGCCCAACTACATGGTTAAAATTTGGTGAGATAAAGCTCAGTGCATAATACGCATACACATTTCTTTATGAATTAATTAGAAAGTTTATTTCGGTTTGTGGTAGGAACTGTATTAGGAAAAGATGTGGTTTAGTTCCCTATTGTGGCATCAGAAACAGATAGTCTAACTTATTAATGGAAATTGGTCTTACATTTAAATTTGCGAAAGATTAGATTGGGCCTTTTCCAGAGGTACAGTCGTTTCTTTAAATCTGCTTGGTACTTCTGAATTATCATTTTTGAAGATCAGCCACCTTCCGCCTTCACAATTTCTTTTCTTCCTGAAGGTATAACATGTATTAAATAAACCACATCATTTAGGGAAATATCTCTATATTATTCATATCAGATTGTTTGTGAATAGTAAGTAATTTTTCTACAAAAAGATTAATTGCTTATGGACCAGACTTTTGTAAGAACTTGCATTTCTTTATTCTTATTAGGAGTTCTATAAATAAGAAATGCTTCTTTGTATTGTTATCTGTTGTAGCAAACATGGGCCTCTTCTGAAAGCATTTTTTCCCACTAAGTATTAATTTAACAGACATTCCTCTCTTTTTGTTTTCAGCACCTTTTTTAAGATTTATGAAGGCAAACAACTGGTCCTTTTAGGCTTACTTAATAGTCAGTGGAGAAGAACAGGCACTTTCATGATGAAATTCAATTGCCCTGTTGTGGACATTTAGTTGAAATGAGATAAATCACACCCTGCCAGTGACTGTTTCTCTCCAAGGGAGTGTGTGCTACCAGATCATAGACATTTGGTTATGAGTCCACCCTTGTTTTGAAGATGTGTTACATTCACATACATATATCTATATATATGCTATGTGTGTGTATATACCGGCATATACCATATATATATGTTTTCTCTTAGTTTGAATATATACTGGAATTTTAGTCTTACTACTCCTGAAGTGTAATTTCTTGGTCATCTCCCAGACTTTTGCTTCCTTTTTCTACACAACAATATAGTGAAATCCTTTCTTTTCTTGGTGAGATGAAAAGCTCTCTTTTCATATGTCTTTGTGGAGGACCAGAAGTCACCCCAGGGCAGGGGGAGTGGAAAGTAGAGCAGGGAAGCTGCACAGTTGTGAAGCTGTGACCAGCACTGACTAGTGCCAGAGTTTGAGGGCTTTACTCAAGGCTTCCTATGGGCAGAGGGGAGACGAAAGTCCCTCAGGCTCAGAAAAACCAACAGCAGAATCAAGCACTTGGATTTTTTTCTTAAATGTACAAAGGACCTTCCATCCGAAAAGATGCCAGTATGTTTCTGAGCTGGTATGTCCTACCAAGAGTGCATGCTTGAAGTGAGATTTCAAATCAGTTTTGTCTTCTATCCTTAGCTTCTTAAGCAAGATTTGAAGTACTCAGCTGATGCTAGCTGCTTCTGAATTACTTTCAGACTCTTATGACTGGTACTGGATTTGGGCTATTCGCTGTTTATAAGTCGACAAATACTTGGTTCACTTTTTTGGGGGGATGTATGTTGTGTCTGTAGGTAAAGGGCAGGTGTCCAAGGGCACAGCATCTCCTCTCTGCTCAGGCTAGTTCATTCAGAGATGTAAGGAGAAGGGAAGCCAGAGTAGGTATTTGTTTTCATTATGGAGAAATCCATTACCCAGGCAATTAAATTAAATGCCTTGGCATGCTAATGAATCTTTTTTTCCCCTTCATTTTTTAAGATATTCTTCCTCTTTTTTCTCAGGTGTCCAAATGTGCAAATAATTAGTCTCCTCTGCTGAGGTTCATTAACCATTACTGGGCCGTAAATTGAGATTCAAGACCATGACTTCCTCAAGTCGGAGCAGGCTGAGTCATTAAAAAACGACTGAGTACACAATGTGGTGGGATGTAGCTTTCTGATCCTGTCACAGATAAGGACTCTTTTATAGCACTCATTAATGGCTCATGTTTATCTTTGATATCTGGAGGGTCTGTGGCTGTTTTGGTTACTGTTCCAAATATTATCAGTTGTGAGTGCTTACCTTCTGCTTGTTTAGCATCTTACTGAAATATCCTATATTCCTGGAAAGGAGACAAGCCTGGAGGACTGGAGTCTCTTCTCCATTGTTAAAAGCAGCTAATCCAGAAAGCCTCTGGTGGTGATCTTTCACTGCATCAGAAGCAGAAACTCTGCAACGAGTTCAACCTTTCCAGACAAGCACAAAACCAGGAAAAAGGTCTGCCGCATGCATGTCCCTAGATGCTTTTGCAGCACCCAAGCAGTCACTCGCTGGTGCTGTCTGCTTTTGCATTGAAATTAGTGGTTGTCCTCAGCAATAAATTTACAGATCCACCAAGCTTCGTGCACTGTACATGAGATTATCTGGCCGCCCTCACTCACCTTCTCTGTCATATTTCCATCTCACGTACTATGAGTGATGTCTTGCAACATCTCACTCTCTGTACCTATTTGCCACACACATCAGATCAGCATGTGTGTGATCTCCTATCGCTTCTATCCAGCACGTGACATTGTAGGGCCAGAGAGGCAATGCGGTAGCAAAGCCTGGAAGGAGTCTGTCTGGAAAAGCACCCTGAAGTTATGGAAAAGTAAATTTATACTTTTAAGCTCATTTACACAAATCAGGTTCTTCAGAGAAGGAAATTGCTATTGTAGAAATTTTCTTTGGCTTTTGTAAATAATGTGTTGTTGTCTAAAACACCCTTTTTTCTTTTTTTATTAGACTCTATGTGCTTTACACCTCTGTTTCCCTACCATCTGGAACACCAAGCCCCTGTTCACCTTCCCTTTGCTTATAAGCAGCCAGGTAATCAAAAAGAGGCGATAAAACCACAGAGAAATGGAAACTGTCCAGAAGAGAGAAAACCATAGGTTAGCGAAGGGAGCTGAAGAGACCAGGGAAAAGGAAAGTTGGAGGTAATCTTCTATATCCCCCTACTAAGTCCTTGAATCCTTAGTTCCTCATCTGTTTGGGGTAAGAGATGTAAAGTTGGTAACCTCATCAAACCCGACTGCTAGCAAGAAGTAACAGGGACAAGCAGACATCTCTCTGTGCCTTTAAGCCTCTAGGGTGAAAGGATGCATGGACGATCAGATGAAAAAAAACGTTAAATTTCTAAAAATGCCTTCCAGTAACTCTTGAGCCTCTCAGCTAACAAGAACAAGAGAAGGGACCTGAAAGGAGATTGAAACTGCTTCTGAAGAAACCATTATGGAAATGGAAATGCTCAGTGACTCCTCAGATATCACGCAGAATAACAGCTACTCCTTCTGACACCACCACAGCCATCCCAGCCCATTCATGCCACATATTTTCTGCCCTGCCCAGGCATCCTTTTACCTTGGGAGTTGGAAGTCTTAGTATGACACTGTGTTAAGGTATGAAGGCAGAAGCCCTTTGCACAGAAGCCTGAGGAACACAGAAACTTTGACTCAAGGAGCTGGTCTGACACCTGCGGAAAAATTTGGAGGAGTAAGAGCAAGCAAAATTTGGGGGAAAAATTCCTTCTTAGAAGTGGTCAGTGAGCTGTGAGTTAGACAGGGAACATCCTCCAAAGCCACACACCTCGCTTGTCCAGCTGCTTGTGCTCATCGCTGCGCTGAGGATGAGACATGAGTTCAGTTTTCCCCTGTGCTCCCGGCTCCTTTGAGCTGCAGGGACTGGGAGGAAAGAAAAGCGTTCAGCCTGTCCTGCAAAATGAGCCGCGTGGCAAAAGCAGATGTTTTGAAGGGGCTGTTCTGATGTCACTCAATTCCTCCCATGAAGTCACTGCTTAATGCTTGTTGCTATAACAACCTGTGAAGTCTTTTTTGCTATTACTCATGCAACACAAATGCCTACAGGTGTGTCACTGTTGTGAAGTTCACCTTTAAAATGTTCATTTAAAAATATCTCTCCTATGCAATACCTCACTGGGACAAAGCACACAGCTTTACAGGAATATTATTTCTGAAGAAAAGCCAGCTCCAACTCATCCTGTGCTGTCTGAAGAAAAAAACAAGTAAACTAGAGGAAAGAGCATTCTTTGAGTGAACCAGCATTTTAGCTGAATATTTTTCTCTTGTATATTCAGTATTTCCAAAAGCTTTTTCACGAGCTCATTTTAACCTCTTAGTTTCTGTTTTCAACAGTCTCATTCTGTGCAGAGGAGTTCAAACAAAGCACCTTTGACTATTGTGGTCAAGCCTGCAGCTTTCTATATCTGTGTTTTTTTCAGGAACAGTGACAAAAAAAACAAGTGCCCTAAAGAACAGTGTTTATCATTTTTTCTGGGTGCTATTAAGCTCATATGAAATACCTGTCTCTTTGCCTATGGTAAAGACTAGTAGGAAAGATTCTGGTACAACAGGTCATATTATGGAAGGGAAATCCCTTTCAGCGGTGTTTGAAATACCAGTGCTCATTCTGGACTAACAATTAACACCATGGAAGAAATGAATGACAGTAAGCCAGACAGATTTAACCATCTTCTTGGAAATACTTTCAAACATACCGGGGTGTAAACAAGCTCAGTGAAATATTTACGGTCCTGTGTTTGTCTCTTACTGTGGTGGAATAGACAGTTTGAGGGGACCCCATGACCATGATCAACCTCAGCATTTGGCACTCACATCCTGCTCCTTTCCCAGTCACATGCTCTGACAGCAAACACTGCATAGATTGGTAACAAAAACCTAAAAGAAATGATGCCAACAAGCAGGAGTAAGTCACTCGAAAATACCCCTCTCTCTCCATTGGCTGCAGGAGAACCCTATGGTGACAAGTCTCTGGTTTTGGGGCCAGCTGGAAGGGTGCAAAGCTAGACAGGATTGTCCTGGCCTTGGTGGTTTCTATCTGTGGTGTGGGAGCAGCTACGGCTGTCCTGCATTTGGGGCGTTATCCTTTAATGGTTGCAATATATATTGCCTGAGTGTCAGAAGTCTGAAGGATGAGCACTATAAAGTAACCACTTTCATGAAATATGCACAAGCTTTCAGATACAGTATTTTTTAAGGAATCATTTATTATTTTGGCTTAAATCTTTCTCTTTTTCTTTTCTTTTTTCCCAAAATTTAAAATATACAGTTTTCAAAGCTTTCGGAGATCAAGCTGATTTTATTTTACTTCACTTTTCTCTAAAGAGGAGTGATGAAGTGCTGGTAAAGTGGCATCAGTTTGTCCCAGTGAAGCTCTGTACGTATGTGAAATTCACTTGTATTGCACTGGGACTCCACTCTCCGCTAGCATCTGTGGCTGTGCAGATGACCTCTTGTTTTGGTTTGGCCTGGATAAATGCCAGGTGCCCACCAAAACCGCTCTATCACTCCCCTTCCTCAACTGGACAGGGGAGAGGAAATATGATGAAAGGCTCAAGGGTCGAGATAAGGACAGGGAGAGATCTCTCACCAGTGACTGTCACGGATAAAACAGACTGAACATGGGGAGAAAAGGGAGTTAAACTCATCACCAATCAAATCAGAGTAGGATAGTGAGAAATAAATCCAGATCTTCAAACACCGTCCCCCCACCCCTCCCTTCTTCCCGGGCTCAGCTTCACTCCCGTTTCTCTCCCTCCTCCCCCTGAGAGCGGCACAGGGTGTCGGGGAATGGGGGTTGTGGTCAGTTCATCACACGTTGTCTCTGCCGCTCCTTGTCCCTCAGGGGGAGGACTCCTCACACTCTTCCCCAGCTCCAGCATGAAGTCCCTCTCACAGGAGACAGTTGTCCACAAACTTCTCCAACTTGAGTCCTTCCCACGGGCTGCAGCTCTTCATGAACTGCCCCAGCGTGGGTCCTTCCCACGGGGTGCAGTCTTTCAGGAACAGGCTGCTCCAGCGTGGGTCCCCACGGGGTCACAAGCCCTGACAGCAAACCTGCTCCGGCGTGTGCTCCTCTCTCCATGGGTCTGCAGGTCCTGGCAGGAGCCTGCTCCAGTGCGAGCTCCCCACGGGGTCACAGCTTCCTTCAGGCATCCACCTGCTCCAGCATGGGGTCCCTTTCACAGGCTACAGGTGGAGATCTGCTCCACCGTGGACCTCCATGGGCTGCAGGGGCACAGCCTGCCTCAGCATGGTCTTCATCATGAGCTGCAAGGGAAGGTTCTCTGCTCTGGCATTTTGGGCACCTCCTCCCCCCTCCTTCTTCACTGACCTTGGTGTCTGCAGAGTTGTTTCTCTCACAATAGTCTCACTCCTCTCTCTCAACTGCCGTCTCACCGCAGTTTTTTGCTTCCCTGTGTTATCCCTTTCTTCCCTATGTTATCCCAGAGTCACTACCACTGTCGCTGGTTGGCTTGGCCTTGGCCAGCGGCGGGTCCATCTTGAGAGCTGACTGGCACTGGCTTTATCAGACATGGGGGAAGTTTCTGGCAGCTTCTCACAGAAGCCACCCCTGTAGCCCCCCGCTACTAAAACCTTGCCACGCAATCCCATAACACTGCTCTGGTGACAGCCATACCTGGCAGGGGACAACTGACCCACAGGCAGCCCCTGTGTCCCAGCGCAGAGCACAGGGGTCTGCCTGGAGCTTTTTATGGGGTGATGTTCAGGTGAACACTGCCTCCAGCATCATTTGCTATTATGTCTCCAGCAACAGATTTGGCTCATGTCTTAACAAATATAAGTGTGCTGAACTCTCCACACAGGTTCTGGGAAGCATCATAAACAATGGAATTTATAACCTAGCTCTTCTGTCTCTCAGAAAAAAAAGTTTTCTCACCTCTGGATTTCATGGAAGCAGCTTTTGAAGTGGTACCCAAATTTCTGTTGTGTGAGGTTCATGCCTGGAAAAGAAATAAAAGTAAGGAGAAGAGGTACTTAAAGACAAGTCTTGTTTCAGAGGGGTAAAACTTCCATTAATGGCTTCATTCTTCCAGTTTTCAGTCAGACAATCTTACTTTACAGTTTAAAGATGGTGCTCCAATCAGGGACTTAGAAACTACGAATCCTTTCTTTTTTTTGTTACAGACAGATATTTCAGAAAAAGGGCCATGAAATCAGTCTAGAGAAACATATTCAACAAATGGAAATATCAAACAAATGCACAAAATATTCTCTTGTCTCAATTACAGAGTTCAGCTTGCGTCCCCATGCAGTTGTAGTCATGTAACACTAGTTTAGCTACAGGATTCATGAGTCAGTGTTTCTACTGTCAGGTTGCTAAATGTGGGCTGACAGCATTTAGCTTGGCCAGTAAAATTTCACAACATCCGGAATAAATGGTTGCTGAAATTTTCTCAGTCCTAGTTCAAGATCAGGGAAAGAAGCTGTGGGACAGCTGGTATTGCCTGATTGCCACTTCTGAGATAGTGACTTTTTAAATTCTTGCTTCCATGTCACTGTCACTTGAGTACACTGTTCTTGCTCTCCTCCATTTCTCTTCAGTTACATGATCTGACCTCAGTATTTCGAAACTATTGTTTTTAGCACTGTAACTTGCTTGGGAACCAGGGAGGATGGTGAGATTTGAATGGCAAGGGAGGAGAAGCAAAGTGTTCGTACTCAAGAACCCAAAGCAATACACATCAGTGATCTGAGCACAAAAATGATTGTCTGAGCTGGGCAAATCTGGGCGCACATTTTAGCCAAATACTTCCCCGCAGGTTGTACATCCCACCCCAAAACTGGCCCCTACACCTCTGGCTTTCATTGACTCACTGAGTAGTCAGGGATTTGCAGTACTTCTTTGCTACTATGTTAGGAGGCAGCAGGAGGCTGCAAAATGCTGCAGTGGTCCCATTGCATCTTTGAAGCATTTTGCATCATTCTGGACTTGAGAGCTCACAGAGATATTAGGAGACTTCATGAACAGGGATTTTATTAAGTTAGGAGAGAGGAGGAAGGAGAGTGGATCCCAGCTGATGGCACAGCCTTGGCTATGTTGGCTTTGTGGGGTGGGCGGCAGGGGGGCTACAGAGAAATCAGGAGCCTTGCTTCACTGCCAGAGGGACATATGACAGGGAGGAAAGGAGCTGGTAAATGAGGATGCTGAGAAACTTCAAGGATAATGTCAGCCTCTGTTGTGGAGCTGATACAGGCTTACTACATTTTCAGTACACTTCAGTTCTAAAAATGAGGCAGATCTGTGTGGCATGAACCTGGAGCATTTAGAAGGGTGATGGTCAACCTCGTTCTGTGGTCCAAAGTGTATTCCCTGTTTTGGTGCATGAGAAGACTGTCAGAAGAGCCCTTAATTTGCAGGTGAATGTTAAAAGCTGTCTGTAGGGAAGGAGTGTCTGGGGAACAGTGTCCCTGGGTGATGGCTCTGTGTGCACCAAGCAGGCACATGTCCAGGGGCTGGCTGCAGCAGCCAGGCTTCTTGCTTAGGGCATCTCACTGGCTTTCTATGAATTACCAGGCAGCTTCTCCTTCTACAACAGATATCAAATTCTGCCCGAATCAGCTATGCATTACCTGAAACTCTAGTAAATTCAGCACTATCTTTGGGGCTTATTTCCATGACGTTTGGGTACCAGTACCTCTGTGAAACCTGAACTTCATGGTTTGGGAACACCCTCCACAAACACTCTTTTCTTTTCTGCTTGTAGGTCAGTCCTCACCAAGAAACACTGAAAGGAGCATGATGCCTCATCTCCAAGTATGTCCTTGTTAGACTATGAGCATATTACTGCTTTCTCTCTGAGTTCCCTTCCATGTATTTACAAGCATTGCTCCTCATTTGACGAATTTCTCAATTTGCTGTTCTCAGATTGTCAAAACAGGTTGTGACTCTCACAAATATATTGCAAGTAATTGCCAGATATTTTTTATGTGCTGTATTTGAGCTGCATCTTAATCATAGAAGATCATTGTGAAATTGTGATTAAACTTTATTTCGTAGTTTTAAAAAAGCCCTGCTTGGACTGGAAGCAGAAATCATGTGGTAGGTTATAGTTTACATTAACTTTCCCATTCCCATTCATATTAACAAGTACACTCAATAGTCTGTAATATTGAAATCATGAAAGCATAGAAACATTTAAGTTAGAAAACACCTTTAAGATCATCAAGTGCATCCATAAACCTAACCCTGCCAACTCCAGCACTAAGCCATGTCCTTAAGTGCCACATCTACCCGTCTTTTAAATAGCTCCAGGGATGGTGACTCAACAACTTCGCTGGGCAGCCTGTTCCAGTGCTTGACAGCCTTTTCAGTGTAGAAATTTTACCTAATGTCCAA
>Ga0065711_1035795_pt1 | contig 21826 bp, 12 predicted proteins | sample Hoacrofraction12_FD_59098 | JGI IMG/M metagenome (GOLD analysis project Ga0065711, IMG submission 59098) | Hoatzin crop microbial communities from Cojedes, Venezuela - Epithelial fraction 12 v2 (version 2) | ecosystem: Host-associated > Birds > Digestive system > Esophagus > Crop | place... | reverse complement strand
GTCACTGGGCACCACTGAAAAGAGCTTGGCCCCATCCTCCTGACACCCACCCTTCAGATATTTATAAGCATTTATTAGGTCCCCTCTCAGCCTTCTCTTCTCCAGGCTGAACAAGCCCAGCTCCCTCAGCTTCGGATGGTAGAAAGTTAATTAGCCTGGACAGTGTGTCTCCACGAGACGGGCAGACAAGGATGTTGTGTGTACTGTGCAACAGGTTTGTTGTCATGGTGGGTCTTGAAAGCAACTGGAGCTTTGGGTCAAGCTGGATCAACTCCAGAGATCTGTCTCGCTTAAATCAGCCTACTTCTAGTAGTACAATATTTCTCTTCCCTGCAGCCTTGAGACAGTTAGGTCTGTGCAAAGCTATGGTAGCAGATCTTGTCCTGGGTATACACAGGGAGACTTCTTGGGAGATGCATTATTGACTTTGGTCTTCTGTTCTAGTCACTGAAGAAATATTTTGCAGTGCTGGAAGCAGAAACAAATTCTCCTCGGTCTCTCTTCAGAGTGTCGATGACGTTGTGCCCAGCGGTTCCTGTCGATGTGAAAACCCACAGAAAGGCATTGCCTGAGTTTTCTTGTCAGTAAAGATAGTAATAACGTGATTTTCGGAAGGCATAAGTAATGCCTACAGTTTGGAAATTGTTTGGTGTGGTAACTCATATTCATCTGGAAACAACAGCGTGAGTCTCAGCTCCATCAGTTCAGTAATAGTTTTTAAAGACTACTTTTTATCTTTGCTTTAGAACTTTATTACGTACAACTCATCAACTCATGAGCATCCTCAGCATAGGCACAATGGGACCTTGAACTGAAAATCAATGTATAAAAAAGTTGTACATAAAGTGAAGACGTCTCAGAATATTATATCCCCATTTCCTTGCTATAGAACACATCAATATTGGTGTAAAATGCTTGGAACTGTAGTAATTCAGGAATTAATGGCTTACAGGACTTCAGTGTGCTGTGATCAGTCAATCACTTGGCCTATGGTGTCTCTGAACTTTTTGCTATGTAAGATATTGTACTGTATTTGCTTAATGCAATTAAGGAATAATCCTTAGTCCAGTTTCCTGGAACAATACAAACAGCCTTTTCTCCTCTCCATGTGTTCCTGGTTTACAGCCTAGCTTGGAAGGGAGCTGTGTTTGTGAACTTTTGTTTCCCGTCACGCTGGGGTCCAATTCCAACATATTTCTCATTTGATTTTTGTTTTGAAAATGTTTGTGCTCCATTGTCAGCCCAGTGTACGTTTTGGTGAAATCTCATCCTAGAGTTTTATCTAGCTGGATAAAGATTGGAAGAAATATTCGTTTCCTAATAAAAAAGTGTTAATAGTGCCGTGTTTGTTTTCCACATTTTGCTTTTAATCTCTTCGTGCAGGTAGGAGGCTTCATGTTATCTTCAGTCTCATATTATTTACCTTTTTGTTGGAGTTGGACAAAACCAAACCCACGCATCTGACCAGCCCTGTCTTCAGAGCAGATCAGGCTGGATCAGCCCTTTGTATTTAGTTCCTGTCTCCTGTTTAAGAAGGTGGGATAAATTTCTAGTTAACGTGTTAGGATAAAACTCTGGGTCTAGCACCTCATAATTTTCTCTTCCTTTGCAACCTAATAAACTGTGGAAGAGAGGGAGAAGGGGATTGTCTGAGGATATTTTTTGAACTTAAATTTGAACTTAAATATATATTAAAGTTTTTATATTTGAAAAGTATTACTTCTATAGAAGTACAAGGATTCTGCTAATATTTTTATGGGTTGGATATATTTTGAAAAAACAAAGTAATTGGAAAAGGTTGGATGTGCTGTAACCACCATCTGCCCCTGCCTTAAAAAATGTGCACGGTTCCATACACACGTTTTAAATGATCCATCATATATCATCACTTACTACAGTACTTCATTCATGTAGGTGTTAGTTTTTGTGTGCAAAAGGTCAAATCTTTTCAAACTTAATTCTGAACGCCTGCGTTTTATAACAACCTAGCTTTTCTTTGAAGTTGAATATATATATTTAATATAATAATTCATCATTAGCTAGAGGGAAGAAATGAAAAAAACCCAAACACGTTCCTGCTTCAACTCAAGTTGACTGAGGTCTTTTGGTTGATTGTTGATATTTCTAGTGTCAGAATTCCATAGTATGGATGATATGTGTTAAAAGCTGTAAAAATGAGGTTACTCCACAGCCCTTGAATGTTTCTGTCTTAAAGAAAAGATGGAGCATTTTAAATGTGAAAGTTGGGAAGGGGCAAAAAAAGTAAAAAATGAAATATTTGTCCTATATGCTATGTTTTAAGAAATTAATATAAACTTGAAGTCAGCTCTTGGCATTACTTCAGCTAATTCTTCATAAATCCCTTTAAAATGCACACTAGACCTAGAACATTTTTTTAAGGCCAAAGAGTATCAGCGTAAAATTAGAAAAACAGTATCTTTGAGTTTGTTCTCTTGGCTTCTGGGAGCTGAGTGGGTGGTGAGGAGTCCCTTCCTTGTAATAATGTTTTAACAAACAGAAATTTTGCAATAGTTTAAAGAAGGTAATTCAGACGGAAAAAGAGGAACATGTCAGTGCATTTCATTCGACTGTAATGAGTTTTATTTAAAAAAAAAAAACATCTTTCAGAACAGAGAATAAGTGATGAAAATTATCATGGGTGAAATAATGAAACATGTAGGGATTAGAAAAATATACAACTAGATCTGGTAACTTTGCTTAGATTTAGTAACTTGGCTTTTTAAATGTGTTTTAGAAATTTTACATGGTGCTGCCTGTTCATGTCATTATAATTAGGGGTCTCTTGCTATTTCCATTACCAGAGAATGTTTTCTTGCGTGTTTAACCTAACACTGAAAACAGAATTAACAAAAAAAAACCCAACAACTCATTTTTTGACAAGCAATGTTGGAGCCCAGGTGTAAAGTTTTATACTGAATTTAGCCTAAGTTCGTATTCTGTTTGTAATGTGTAATGTAATTATTCAGCATGCAAGTTATTATTATGAATGGTTAGTGTTCAATATACAGTCCGGATCTTTGGCAGTGCCCAGAATTTGCTCGGTTGTGTTGTAAGGAGGGGGCAACGGCGTCTTTCTCCTTGTGGCAGTGCTTTCAGGCTGGCTACGGACTGCAGCACCCCCAAGTTGCTTGGGGCCCTTGGACTCATTCCCGTAGCTAGGTGGTATGGGCTACCACGTATGGTCTGCTTCTCCCTCCTGCCCTCTCCCAGCATCTGGAGAGAGCAGTGATGCTGCTCAGAGGTCTCTGTGATGCCAGGAGACTCCACTTCTCTATTTTCAGGTCCATTCTGCAGGTTTTCTGCCAGGTTTCCAGTGCTGTGGAAGTTGACCCTCTTACATGGTTGTTGTGTAGTGATTTTTTTTTTTTAATAAATGTGTAAAAAATAGTTTGAATTAAACACTATTTTACTGTTGGCACAGAAGATCTGGCAGTCAGCTCACTCAGTAAGCCACCATACAGGGGTTCCTTGCTGGGTAATATCTACTGGCTCAACTACTCTGCCTTGGAAAGTAGTGCAGCCCTTTCCAAACCTCGGAGAGGCAGCTCAGACAAAATGTTTCTGCGCTGTTCTCCGGGCCATGGCACACGTGCTGGGGGCACAGACGGAGGGTCTGGCATACGGTGGGTCCAGTTTTGGAAAAATTTGCTTTTGGCTCAGGTTATAATGAATTCAATTTCTTTTAACTGGCATTTACTCAGGGGAAGGAAATTTGAAATTCACAACATGAAAACGTGGAGAAACTTCAGCGGTGGTTATTGCAAGCTCCCAATGTGAATTTGGGAATTGCAGGGCTCTCCCTGCAATAGAGCTCGACTGATTTCAGTCCCACAGCCCCCACAGCCCATGATCTACGCTGAAGGCCTGTTGGAAGAAAAGTGCTTTGGGTCCATTTGGGCTTTTTCCGTTGGAAGAAAAGTGCATTGGGTCCATTTGGGCTTTTTCCGTTGTGGTGCATTTGAACTGAGTAGGGGTTCACTTAGGACGCCAGCCACAGATTCTGAGCTGATGACAGGCTTTGTTCTCTGCTGGGCCCTTCTCATCTCACAGCAGGGATCTGTAGCCTGCAGGACACAAAGTAGATTGCCTGATATCTTAGTGTCTTCCTTGACACATTGGATTGAGTGCCAGGTATAGAAGAGTTTAAATCAGGGGACCTGAAATGATAGAATACTAATAATAAATAATATAAGTAATAAAAATACTAAAATAAAATAAATAATACAAATATAAATAAATAATAAAGATATATAGGGAAATACACTAAAGCGGGCCTGGAATGCTCTGCTGTGCTAAGAAATTTCTATGAAAAATTCAAAACTGAACTTGAGGCAGGGAAAGGGGTAAGGTTTAGATGCATTTGGTGCCTGCTACAGCTGGGTAACAGTGACCATAGGAGCCAATCTATACAATAAATACAAGTGACTGTGAAGCCCTTTCGAAACCATTTTCTTCTTCCTTCCTGCCCACTGTTAAAACCCAGGCAATACCTTAATGCACAAAGGACACGTTGCCGTTGAGAAACAATATAAAATGAAGACATTTTAAGTTTTACCCATTCTCACTTGCAATGTGTTTTGCATGTGCAGTATGACCCAGTTTGGTTGATTAAATTATGAGTCCAGATTTCAGCCTGCAGCAGTATCTATAGAGTATCTGTTCCTTTGAGTATTTTGAGATCTGATGTGCCCACAATGTGCAGGGAGGCTGCTGGGCTGCTGATATGGCTCGTGATGCCCACAACTCAGTCCCGGTGTTCCCAGCGCATCTGAAACTAGTGTAGCAGGAAAGATGTCACTATGCAGACACATAAATTATATTTTGCTTTCCAGATGTACTGTAGGTACCTCTATTATGAATGACTGTGGAGGAACTGACTCTCCTGTGGCTAGAATTGGGGCTGGGAGGATGATGAATAATACCACGGTCAAGATTATGGTGGAGTGATGGAAAATCTGATTTCTCCCATCACTGAGTTCATAATATTATGACTCATAGATGGAAGAAGAGAGGTGGGGGCAGGAAGGTGGCACCTCTTGGCAAGGAGAGAGGAGAAACAGGCAAACCATCACTCCACCCTAAAAAGCTCTCACACTTGGGAAAAAAATGGCACAAAGTACCAGCGTCTCTGGATGTTTGCCTCAACAAATGTGACTGAGAACATCTGATCCCCGAGCGCATTTTTCAGGAGAGGTTTTTTCTATTTTTAAGATGCCGTGGCCACCAAAGGGAGTGTTGCAGATAAGGTGTCAGAAATACCCAAGCAAGATTTCCTTCAGTCTTCATTCTCACGTTTTACAGCTGTAAAATGAACACAGTCTGGGTGCCTCACAGAGACGGTTATCAAGCCAAGCTCACCAAGAATGAGAGTTAAGCTGTAAATTGTCACATCAGCAGGTATTATTATAGCTACTTACAAATACTGTTATTCTGGAGGTAGATGTATGAATTCATAGGATTTCAGAAAAAGTAGTGGCCTTTGTACTAGATACAGAAGCTAGATATAATATGGGTCACAATTCAAAGGGAAACTTTGTGACAGCCAAGTGGCTTTTATGGTGGATTTAACTATATTGGTGAAGTGGCTCCAGCTTTTCAGGAATATGCAGTTTGACTATTTCATTGTGCTACGGGGAAAAAACCACAAAAACCAAATAACCGATCTCCCCCCCAAAATACCGCCGAAACAAATCCTCCCAAAGAAATTTTGGCTTCCAGTTCTGAAGTCCACCACTTTGTATAGTCAAATAGCATTTCTTTCATTGCAAGAGGTCCTAGATTAGATTAGAGAGTGTGAGTAAAATATTATTCTAGATAATTATTATACTAATATTTGTATGGTTAATCGATAATCTTTCCAAAACAGGGTAGTTTCTTTTTATTTCAGTGAAGAGTATTTTAGCAACAAGGATGAAAGGGCATGTTTATTTTTTCCCTAGGTATCTGCTGATTAGTTCATTAAAGATTTTCATCAGCCACAATGACCTCTGAAATTGGGCCGCATATTAGTTTACACTTGATTTCCCATTGCAGTGACTTTGTGCTGCGTTGACTTCAGGTCACAGAAATAAAGCCTGCCCCATCCATTGTAAACCTGGCTTCTTATCGGGCCGAGCAGTAGTGTACATCCTCTGAAATCCGTGAATCCGAAATCTTTGGCAGGGAAAGGAAACTGAGCTGAGCTGGTCCTCCTAGCCCAAAGTTCCTGCTTTGTTAAAAGGTTCATAGCAGGTCAGGTATTTTTCAGTATATTTTTAAAAGCTTGGTTGAGCTAATTTAATTTCTGTTCATTAATTCCTCCCCCCACGCCCCCCTTCAGAATAAACGGCCCTTCACACGAATCCAATTTAGCTTCAATATACCTTATTCACACTGCCTTTTATTGCAAGCCACAGTTCAGCCAGCTGTAAGATTGCCCAGCTGCCTCAGGTTTCCCAATTTAGCCCTGGAAATGATTTCAGCATGGCTAAAACTTTTCACTGGCCAATTTGGAAACGGGATTCAACTTGTGAAAAATGTCCCAAAATGGCCACTGGAAGGAAAATAAAACCAAAAAAACACACACAAAGAAAGGTAGAGTGTGAGGAGATCTGGCTCCGGATTTTTTTTTTCCTAGGGCGAAAGGATGTGTACGGGCTACGTCGCAGAAGTTGAAAATCAATTCTTAGCCTTGCACTTCTGCTACCCTCTGAGGGACTTCTCTTCTTGGCCTGGGCTTAATTGCAGCACTGATATAAACAAGGGGCTTAGTGTGAAACTCTGTACAGGCAGCTGGAGGTGAACTGGCAGTGAAGACCAGGATTGAGTTTAGTATTGAGGCAAAATAGCTTGGTTTTATCTGGGAGCAATAGTAGGAAGGAAAAAAAAAAAGGTTTGCAGCTGTGTAGTGAGAATGCATGTCTAATCAAAGAAGTCCAAGGCATCAAATGTTCATATTTACATGGCTGAGGGTAAAAAATAGTAACACTTCCACGTCTTTGTCTGAAACACCATTGAACTTGAAGCTATGAGCAGAGGTCCTGCCATTAGATCTGAGTTGTGTTTTACAGTGTCCGTGTGCATGGAGCTCAACAAAGGGTTGATTAAGCATGGATTTATTGTTGCGCTTTTATAGAAAACCTTCGCATGTCTTGCAGTTTATAGAGACAGACATGTTAATGAAAGCCCTTTGGCCAACCTAGAATTCCAAAATAGGCAACGCTCAGAAAGTCAGGATTTCCAGCTAAGAAGAAAAGTATGCATATACACTGTGATTATGTAAATACTTTCTGATCCTGTATATAGATCACAATAATTAGGGAGCAGAGCGCAGGACTCATTTGCCCACCTAACACTTTGTCCAATAGACCATATTCGTATTTAAGAAAAAGGGATTCTTTCCTGTTCTTTGTAGTAGAATACTTTAAAAAAATCGCAGTCTTTTGAAATTTTGTAATTAGTTGTAAATAACTAATTTACAACTTAGTGAAGGTTCATATAGAGGGGCATCTTCGGAGGTGAATGGCAGTCACAGGAGCGAGAGGAAGAAAAGCACAATTTTTTGTATGGGCATCCTCAGCTACGTTCGTATGTTTTTGCATGGGTGGGTGGAATTTTTTCCCCAACACTTTGCAAATATTGGTAGGATTAGAATGCAGCTCTGGAAGGAAAATCTGGCCCATTGGATATTTTTAGTTAGAAAGTGTTCTTTGACTTCCAAAGGAAGGGAAAGAAAATTCTTGACGCCTGCTACTGACAATTTAACTAATAGCTTCAAATGTATGCCGGTATGCATCATTACCTTCACCACATGCACATTTTTGTCCTTCTTTGCCTTTTAAAACTGACATTTCTTGTAACATCTTGGTCACCATTGTTTTAGAAGGTCTTAACTGCAAAAACTGAAGTTCAGCGTCACGACAATTACATCTCAGCATCTGTATACGGGTAATAAAAGGGTTTAAAAGATGCGACCATCTGGTAGTGTTAAGGAGGTGAGCATTTCCAATGAAGTGAATTTATGCCTTTGCCTCACAGTAAGCACTTGCTTAAGTTTCTTTTTCTTTAATTAAAAAAAAAAAAAAAGCCTTTTTTGTCAGAAGTGTACAACTTCCTGGTAAAAGATGATAATGATAACTTAAATCACTATGTCTAAAATAAAACAGGATTAAAAATAGAATTCCTTGTCCCCTGTGTTTAGGTTTAAACAAATTAGCCTAGGAATGTGTGATAGGCTAAAGTCAGACAATCTTAAATGTTTCTGCAGGTTTGTTTCTTTAGAATTTTATATGGAACTGGTATGTAGGTAAACTGTTTATTCTGGTTACTGCGCTTAGGGAGAAGAGACTCTGGCTATTGTGCCTTGTGCAAGCTTATTTCTGTTACAGTTTAAAGGATTTTGGTAACTCCCCCTATCAGTGAAGAAATGTAATTGTGCAAAAATGTCTAGTATGATGATCTCCGAGTTTTTTCCATGTAATCTCAATTATATGGACATCTAGTACATTGCTGCAAAAGTGCTGGGGCAATTGACACTTTGGAGCAGCTGACTCATACTAGTTGTTAACTTCAGTGTCATCTTTGAGAAGCTGACCCGTACAGCTACACTGTGGGAATCAACGTCCTTCAAATCATTTGCAGACAGTCTGCACTTTTTCAGGGAGGGAAAAGCACTGAAGACAGGTTTTCAAAAGTGCTCATCATCCAATTATGTCTCCAGATGTTTTAAAGATCTCCTCGTCACTCAACAAGCTCTCAGTGCGAGCTACCTACTACTGAGTCGTTTCTGAAGTATGACTCTGTGTGGGAAGCAATTATTGATTGTGCAAACATTTTAGATCATGAAATAGTATATTTATTTTATGCGTTGCCCATTCTCTTGGGATCCAGACCAAGATTAGAGCCCCAGTTGTGCAGGAACTCCTCAAGGAGATCCTGGCAAGTCATTTCTTGAAGGAATTTACACTTTTACGCAGCCAGACTGAGCAGCATGACCATCATGAGACTTTTAAACAGACATGAGAAATGGGAAGGAGTATAAAGAGACTAGGGTAAGAAAATACTACATGAAAAAGTAGAATGCAGCAGACACGTGGAATAGGGCTGCTGTGTAGAGACTGAGGGAGGAGTGGGAGGGGACCTCTGGAAACTGGTATTCGTCATGGGGAAAAAATGTGAGAGCTAGTTTAAAGAAAAAAAAAAAAGGTAGACGTTGATGACGACATTGTTGTCCTAAGGTCCCTCTTTCAGCTGCTTGTCATGGATCTTGCCAGCTCAGTTTTTTGGCTGCTTTCTCTCGGCAGCTTTTCTTCCTCATGTTCACATGGCCAAAGGAAACGAGGAGGCTGCTTCACCTCTGGTTCTTCTGAAATGGGATCTCCAACGAAGTTTTCTCAGTGTTGTGTAGTATTTCATGGAATACTAGGGATGTTTTGCTCCAGAAACAACAAAGCAGCAGTAAAAAATAGTCGGGTATTTTTTGCTTTGTAATTAAAGATAGGTAGTTGTACACTGCAAAACATTATTCTGAAAAAGGCAGTGTGAGGATCGGATAAAATAAAGTTAAACTGCAAACTCGCTTTGTTTAAAAATCTAGGTGCAAAAAGAAGATTCGTAACTGTTTTTCTGAAAACTTTGTTTAGAGCAAAGGTGTAGCTATGTATTTTATTTAAGAACTATGAGTTCGTGGCTTTATATACTTTGCCACAGCTTTTGTTGCCTTTGAATGTTCTTTTAGTTTTGTTAATAAGTCATTATTCATAATGGTTTTTGCCACTAAATACCTGGTAGTTTCTGTTACAGGTCCCTTAAATTGTCTGTGACTAAAGGAGCTGGCCACCAACGTATGCCAATGTATTTCAGAAATTCTACACCGAATATTACTTAGATTTTTTTCTTCTTTTTTTTTTTTTTTTTTTTTAAGATCTGCATCTTAAAACTGCACAAAATGCCAGACTATGGTTTTATAAGCACACCAAAACGAAAGAAAATTTGGAATTCCTGTGGGATTCTGGTCTGTTTTCCCATTTGCCTTCTTTCTTGGAAGTTAACATTCTGTTCTAGCTGTGATATGTGACAGGAAAATGGGGGACGTGGAAATGTGAGAGTTGCTGAATTCTGTGGGCAAATACCCTTTCGTAGCTTCCTTACAAAATGTCAAAACATTGGCATTAAAACACTGCTATACTTTTTTTTCTCTCCCTATTGAGGCACACATACCCTTTTTTCTTATCTATGAAATATGGTTGTGCTATTTTAGAAATGTTTTAAATAGTGTTTTGGAGCCAAAAAGAAATGAGAAAAGCAAATTACGAGTCTGTGTACAAAATGTGAGCATTTGGTTTAATTTCTTATGCATTAAGGAAAGTTTCTTAAAAATAATTGCTAACGTAGATTAGGAAGATAACTATGACAAAGCAAATTGGCTTATTTGATGGGAAACAAATTAATACACTTGTTTTTATGCCAAAGAGAAAGGGGGATACTATGCAAATAATAATTTGTTAAAATTAAAGCCTGGTTTAGACTGTCACAACTAAATTTGCATACTCTGTCGAGGCATTCAAATCTAATATATCAGTGAATATATCAGGCAGAGTTACCTTTTCTATGGGAACATTATTTTCTGCTTTTTAATGAAAGTGTTGATATATTATAATAATTTCTATGAATTTGCTGGGAGGGGGAGGAAGTCTAGACTGTCTACACTTCATGTTGCAAAAATATTCCTCTAAATAAATAATAAATAATAAACATTTCTGTACCAAAAGTTACTCTTTCATCTGCCTAGTGACATCTGATGGAACTATTTGATATAGAAGAATCCAGGTCTTCCCTGGCATTCGCAGCTTATGTGGAACTTCCATTGAAATTAGTTGAAATGTTGCTCGAAAGGGGGTCTGGTAGCATGAATTTCGGGGCACCTTTCACATCTGAGCATCTCATTCACTAAGTTTCTTTTATAGAGAGTCGCAAGTGAATGACATACTTGCAGAGCGAGTGGGAAAGTGCATCTTGTTCTGCTTTACGAGAACAAAATAGCTAAGTCATGGAGACTTCTGTGGTCTTTACAGACATCCAGACACAACTGCATTTTTTTTTTTATTTTAAAAGTCATTGAATGTCCATGCAAGTTGTGAAAATTCCTTTCCTGAGCCTGGAATGGGATGCGTCTTGGAAATGCAGACACTGACTTTCAGTAGTCTTATGAAGGGGCAGATGGAATATGCTTAGTTACCTTTATACAGAACATAAATCTAACAATCTTCTACATTTTATTTTGATTTTTAAAAGAGATGAATGCTCTGGATCTCGAATGCTTCCATTTCACTATGCAGAATCAGGGTGCCTGTTGAAAAGGCGAGGACCATTCATTTCAGGAAACTGAGTCCCTTTTCGGTATCTGAAGTTGAGCATTCAGGAGCTGAGGTGCCTAGAATAACAGGCTGCTTTTGAAAAGGCAGAAATGCTTCTTTCTTTACCTTACTTCTTTTAAATAAAATTTAAAATGAAAAAAGAAGGGGGAAAAAAAAAAAAAGAAAAAAAGAACCCAAACATTTTCCAGGCAGGCACTGGTTTTCTAATATGCAGTGGGACATCTTTGAAGTTGCTGATGTGTCTGACGACTTCATTGTTGTCTTCAGGTCTTTCAATTTTCTTCGGTTCTGATTCTCTGGGGAACGGCATAATAAATAATTGGGTCTAGCACTGCGGCAGTTAGCTGGACAAAATTGAGTTTTGCCTATTTCTGAGGACACTTTATGTTGGGCCTGGAAAGTGTGCGCTTGTACCTCTTGCAGGGATGGAGGTTTGTCCAACCCGTTGGGCTCTGGAGGAAGCACTGGCTCAGGAAATCTATCAAACTGTGAAGGTAGTTGTAGCTTTGGGCTCTTCAAGCGTAGTTCAGCTAAGGCGCTCTGCCATGGGCTGGGCTGTGATGTCCTCCCTCTGGTTAGAGCTCCCCTTGGCCGGATTATGGGAGGGAGAGCTCAAGCTGGGCCAGAGTATGGTTCTTCAGAGTTCTTACATTTTACTTGCATTTTACCCTTGCCTACATCACTGATCAGCCTCGATAAGAAAGGAACGAAGCTGTGAAGAGTATTAGGGGAATAATTTGATGGTCTCTGAGGCATAGCTTTAGGTTCTAGTCCAGCAAAGTGCTGGAGTCCTCCTGCAGCTGCTCACTCTCCATAAAAATACAGTGTTTTAAGAAAGCATAACAGGATTTCTGTAAGGTCGCTGTCATTTTTTACATTCTTTCATTGCCTTTTTTCCTTTTTTTTTTTTTTTTAATAAATAAAAAACACCCTGATGACAACTACAGAGTCTGTTGAAATCCAGATTTTGGCTTTTGTTTATGGGGGTTTTTTTACTGCATATCTTCCTGTTTCTTGTCTCTATTTGAATGCAGGTTTAAATTAAATATTGCAATTCTTTGCTGGGATGTGTGGACACATTAAACTGATATATGTGCTAGATAAAGGTGTAGTTAAAAGTGTGGGAGGACTTCATTTTTCCCAGAGTATCTTTTCTTATTTCTCTTTCAAATGAGAAGTAATTGCACTTATCTCTGTAGCATAAAGCTTATCTCCACCATAATTTAATTTTTGTCTAGTATATTCTAATAAATTACAGACCCTTATTATTTTTCCAACACAGATGCCCATTATGACGTTTCTAGGTCAGACGATTTCAGATCACAGACTGTTCCTTAAAAATTATTATGCTGTTCTATTTTACCCGTTAAGTATTCAGAACATCCTTTTAACTTCTCAGAGGAGAGATGCCAAATTATTTAAGTATTTAACGTTTTATCGTGCACTTACGTTAATTTTTCATTGACTTCAGCAAAGCTTCCCCATACTTCACAGTTCAACCAGTATTTTGAAAGTTAACATTTGGCAGGGAGTTTATGGACAAATGATAAAACCTTGTAGCCTGTAAAGATAAATCTTGAGTAGCTGCCAGTAGGTAAATGACTAACTTCAATTCGAGCAATTTAACAGCAATCAGTTTGAGGTCAAGTAACTCTGGACGGTGTAGTTTAATGTATCATCTTTTTTCCTTTCTCTGCAAGTAAACCGCCGTTGACTTCTGCTCTCGTCATTTAACTTTTTTTAGTACGTTTCCTGTAGATTATTCTCCTCAGAAGTCAAGTAAGGTACTGCCAGGGTTTGAAGGGGACTGGGAACATCAACAAATGGAAATGACGCTAATGTGAACCAATGGATTATTTGCATTCCAGTGCTTAAGTTATCACTTAATAGTTATAGGCTCTGGTGGCAAGACTGGACTGTGTTATGTTAGACTCAGGAACAAATGCTAATATCTTCAATGTTTTCAAATTCCCAACCATATTTGGTCAATTGTGCTAGTGTCGACCCTTGGAGGCTGCCAAGAGTCTTGTTGGCAAAAATGCCACTTTGGTGAAGAAATAACTTCTACCACAGCTTTATTTGAAGGCTGTCCTCATTTAAAGGGGTATCATCTCACTGCTTCATGACTCAGGTTTTGTCTTGCTTTGTTGTTTTTTTTTTAATTACATGTGTTCATCTCCTCAATAATGGGTTTAGCATAAATTAACCTCATGTATTACATGCTTTTCGCTACTTTGAATGTTTTAATCTTTATATAATCCTTTCAGCAGGGAAGAATTTTAGTTAATCTGCTCTGCAAACTGTTGTAAATTGTTGTACAAATCCTTCTGACCTGCATGCGCGTGCTCACGTTCTTTAAAAACCCAGCAAAATTTGAAGTTTCTCTGCGTTGCTGAATACAGCAGATCTGACCCAGACTGTTGAAGGGACAAATTCTTGTACATTTAAATATAGGATTTGCTGTAGCAGCCCAGCCCAGCCGTCATCAGTCCAGTGTCTCCGACAGCCGCCAGCTCACTGTGCCTACCGAGAAAGGACGAGAAACTTGGAGTGGGCAGTAGTGGAATAAATGCGTCATGGGGGAAATTTCTGCCTCTTTCCCTCTTTTAGAGTTTGATTTATGCCCTGAAGCACAAGGAGTCAAACCCAAGCGCTTGTGGGGGAGTTGGGTTTTTTTCAATTGAGTTTTTTAAATGCAGCTGATGCTGATCTGGCATTATAAGGGAAATTTGCTCTTCTCTGTTGACACATTTACCATATATAAAAAAAATACTATAGAAAGTCCAGGTTCGAATAGTGTTGATTTGATAGAGCTAAATAACCTCTCTCTAAATAGCATCTCTCTTTCTTTAGAAAGTATAAGGAGCTGGGTTTTATAAGTAAAGGTAGAATTGGAAAGCCAATAAAGAAGAAGATTTGAGAAAGTAGTGCCTTATGGCTGCTCTTCAGGTGGAGTTGAATCCCCACACAAACAGTGTCTCAGGCTCCTTGCTGCTACTGCAAAGACCTTGCACAAATGCCACAACTCTCATCACCTAAGAGTTAACGTGTGCCCTCGTTGAAGTCATTTGGTGGATTGCTGTGCATGAAGAACCTTAGTATTCTTAATGAGACAAAAAAGGCTACCATTAACCTTCAAAGAGCCAATGCAATATCAACATAAAAGTGTTAAAAGAGAAAAGAGCTGAATCTCTGGCAAGTAGGACAGGTCAGTAGTTGGAATTGCTTTCTTATGCTTGTTTTGAGGGAGCTGGCTGTTTACTACATTTATGTTTTCCACCTATCAAAGGACCTCCTGACTTGAAAAAATAGCTAAAAGTATGAAAATCTCTTTGAAAGAACTCTGAAATTAGCCTGGCAGTTGTGTGGTTGAGAGAGCAGGTTTGTCTGTACACAGTGTGCTCTCAAACCATACAGTCCCTTTCTAGGTAGATTTTTGTTAAAGCAGTTCTGTATAACTAGTTTGCAAAGAACGCTGCAGTGCTTGAGGACTTACATTTTCTGTGACACGAGCTTTTTACAATTACTATAAATTGACTTTTTTACTCTCTTACACTTTCTTCCACGTATCGAGCTGGAATGTGCTTTGCGTAATTTTGTGTGCGCACTGCGCACATGCACATAAACACTGCAGATTCTTTTATTAAAAAAGCAAGCAGGAAAGCAAACAAGCAAAACAACATTTGCTGATTCTGTTCTGTCTCCATTCCCACTAGAGTGCTCGCTGCTCCACGCTTGCTGCTGATTCATTTTTCAGAGCTTGGATGTTGACTCTTGCCTTGTCCCTGCTGTGCCCGAGATGAAAGCAGATGCTCTCGATCACATGGTGTAATCTGAATCCTCAGATTTCGGTTTGACCTGGCAGGATTTCTTGAGAAGATAGTCTCTCTTCTACCCAGAGCTGTTGAAGAAGAATTAAAAAACCTAACATGGGGTTCCGTTACCTTTTTCAGTGTGTCAGTGGTTTCTGTGTTTTGACTTCCTACGCTCATTGTCCTAGCTGGGATGCTTCACCTCAGTAACACCCTGAACCCTGGGTGAGGGCTGAGCCATGCTCAAAACCCGTTGAAGTTTCTGCAGCGACTTTTTGCCGGGTTCTCCGCAAGCTTGTCTGCAACACCCGTTTGAACACAAGATTACTGCGTGCAGCGTTTCGTTTCGGCAGTGGCTGCTTGTGAGCAGGGCGTCCTTCTGAAGACTGGCAGCTGCATCCAGCGAGACTTCTCCTCGCAGATGAGATGCAGCCTCTGCCCTATCTGGGCCAATAAAGGCAGGAAATCATCTCCTGTGCAGCCACTCTGCATTTTACTTCTGTAGTTTAGTAACCTGACTGGTACTGCACTGAGACAGCAAAGCTAATGTTTTCTGTGGCAGACTGTCCTGAAATATTTGGAAGAAGGTAGTAGAAGGTGGTAGAAGAGCCATATCCGACGGGAGAGAGAAGGGAACATGGCTCTGCGAAGCATCTAGCTATTCACCCGTTCAAATGCAGGCCAGCTGGCTAACCAGAGACCTTGTCTGGTCTAAATGCTGTCTGTATTGAGCGGAGTGACGAATATTTTGCCCTTTCCATTTGCTGAATTGCTGTCTATCACAGCAACGCAGGAGAATCGCTCCTCACACAGTGCTAAGCATTTTCAGGTTTTCAGGATTCATGCGTAGTGGTATGAATCTGACCAGATAACTGTCCTTAACATCATTTAACAACGCTTTCCACAAACCTTTTGTGTCTCCTTAGCCTCATCTTCAAGGTATGCATGTTCTATATGCACATAACCTCTTGCTATGACAAATATCCAGTGAACATACCAGTCTGGTAATTTGAGACAGGCAGGCTGAGAAACATAGCAGTGTGGCAGGGAGCTCGGTAGGTATTAGATAAAGACGTTGCACTTCGGGAACGTGTGGAGTGAAAACTAGCCAGAGGGTTACTGAAAGGTGAGGACTCAATTTGATCAGAATAATGGAGCTGGGAAGGAACAAACAGATACAGATGTGTGAGATGCTGCTAACAGTCAGGACTGGCCATTTTTTAAAACATGCTCAAGGGGTAATGAAATAAAGGAGATGGTGGGGGGGAGGAAGGAAGAAATTTCCTTTAAAAAAAAAATCCTGATCAGGGGAAAATAAATAGTATTATATAAGTAATGAAAATCTAATTGCATTCAAAAGAGAATGACTAGTTTTGGTACGATGGAGAAAGGCTATAGACACGTCTGATTTGTGAAGAGCTCATTCTTTGCTCCATTCCAAGGGCAGAAGATGTAAGCCCTTGGGCTGTGCGGAATAGCTCACTGACTACAGCGAGTGATTCTCCGTAGAGGACTATTGGCAAGATGGGACACCTTAATCACAGAGAGGAGACCTTCATCTGTTCTTGTTCATTAATTAATCGGGAAAAGTGACCTTATAATGTCCTGTCCAAAGCTCATTTCAGAAGATTAAGACTCCACCAAACTTAAGGCACAATTTTACGTATTACCAATTGTTTTCTGTCACCCTCTGTAAATCCCTCTGCCAGGGTTATAGTTGCTGAAAACGTGCCCCCTGCACCTTGGCTAAAAGGCTTCAGCCACAGTCTTATTTTGTGACAGGTTTTAATCTGGGCTCTGAATCTTAGTTCAGAGGATAAGCCTGGGTTACTGACTCCTACAGTTGCTAATAAATTGCCATGGACATAATCACATACCTGCAAAATAGAAGTGGCAACATATAAAGCACAAATGAAGAATGGAATGATTATCTATGTAAAATGTCATCCCTTCCACCTGGGCATGGCCATCTACCCTTGCCCTCAAATCCTGGGATTTTCAGCTCACTTTTCTATACATGCTTGCTATGTTCTGCTTTTAAAATATGAGCATCTCAAAAACAAAGTTCAGAGGTTAGTTTTGCTCACCTCAGAAATGCACTTTACATACATTTGCCCAAGTTGTGGCGCTTTGTCAGAAAACAGGAGAGCCTGAAGGATTTCTGCCCTCGTGCTTAGTGTTCAAATGATATTTTGACCATTACTGAATAGGCACCATTGTGCAGTTAGTCCATTTTCTCCACAGGTTAGAAAAGGATTGCAAAAGAAGGCTGTCTGTTTTTCCTTGATTACTAGGAGATCAGGTGTTGGGGAAAAGCAGTCATGATGACTCAAGAGAAGGTATTTAAAAATATGACCAAGTTTTGTGAGTCTCACTGGAAATTGTTATCCTGGTGAGAAGTACCTGTGAGGAGTATGACGTTACCCACGATATTATGATTTGTTACGTTCGCTGTGGATTCTTGCCCTGTGTTTAAATAAATAAATAAATGGAAAGTGAAGTGGATCTTCAAAACAAGGAGATTAAAAAGAAATCTCATGATTTATTTAACCTAAAAGGAGTAAATGTTGATTTATTTGCCTTTTTGGTTTTCTGAGCTTTCAGGGAATACTCAGGTTTTGCTTTTAAATTTTCCTTTGGAACTAGAGAGGCTTTAATATCTTTTTGTTTTATTTCTTTTAAAAAGAAAGCTGAGAGGCCTCTGTGATCTCATGACTCTGGGAGGAAGAGCTCTAAGGAAAGCGCCAAGCTCCAGAGACTGGCAACAAAAATCACAACTCTGTTCATGTGCTGCAGCACAAGAAATCTGTATTCTGCCACTTGTGGCTTTTGGTCAAACAGCTGAACTGATAACCCATCGATTTTAAAAGTGCCACTTCAAGAAACACTGTCTTACGTCCTTTCTTTTCTTCTTAGCCATTCTGCCTAATGCAAGCTGGGGTCTTATCCCCTTACCCAAACAGGGCTTGCCTAGAAATGCTTTTGCCTCAGAGTAGAAGAGTTTTTATAAGTTAGAACAGCAGAAAAAGTAATACGGGGATATCCAGAATTTGATTGATGAGTTATTACATTAATGCAGTAAACTGGTCTTCGGCGTGGTGTTCAGATAGTTCTAGTTTGTAACTTCTAAAACGCTCAGCAGCATGGTGTGAACGCATGGGAAGAAAAGCAAACCTTGACAGATAAAGTGATAAAGTGATACCAGAAATAAAAAAAAAAAAAAAAAGGAGGACAAGGTGCCAGAAGATTGATGAAATGTCAGGTAGTTAAGGACTGGAGTCAACATTGGCCAAAAAAAAACCCAAAAAACAAAACCCAAACATATTATTTGAAGATTGTTATAACGTTGTCTGAAGATTGGAATGTGTTGCTTTTTTCATTTTTTCCCAGTAACTGGGAACTACTTATAAAAGTACTTTTGGAAAATGCATTCTTCTGCTGTAGCTGTTCTGAAAGGTATTCCTGTCATTCAAACTCCAAGCCTTAAAATAATTTCAAACTTTTACTTCTCACCTTTTAAAGCAATTTCAATATGCAAATTCAGGCTTGGAAATAGAAGCCTTTTCTGATAGACGAAATATTTCATTACATTGTTAGACTTGCGTTGTCCCCGCTAAAAACTTTCTTGATTTCTCTACTGAAGAGGATTTCAACACTTTTGCACGATGTACTAAGTGAAGCTGTTGCATTGGAAGTCTGATGTGTCGAAAGCACAAGTTAAATCTCGTGGATGACATCGCCGTGCAGTTAGAGGCAGAGGTTAACACTGCTCTGTGCAGGTACTTTTCCCTCAAGCTATCTGGAATAACAGGGTTGCTATAATACATCTGGGGCTGCTGAGGAATGCTGAAGCGCAGTCAATGGCTCGTTGCATTTGGAAAAGGAATGCGTGTGGCAGAGCCAGGTTTAATTGCTCCTGCTACACGTCCTCCAGCGCGGGGGAGCCTTTGCTTGGATGGCTCAGAGTGACTGCTTTGGAGTGCAGGGCTGACATCTGCTTTTCTTACCCTCTCCTCCCCTCCTGAAATAGTACAGTCACGTGCAATTTTGGCAGCACATTGTGTTTTCTCAGTGTCACCCGCTCATTCCCATTGATTAATTTTTGCCTTTCGCCAGGCATAGCTATGTCATGCTCTCATAGCTGCAGGTACAGCCTTTAGGGTAATGGTGACTTCAAGCTGTATCTTTCTCCTCTTCACTTTGACCTTTGTTTTAATGCCTGGAGTTTCTGCAAAGTAATCACTTAATTGCCCCCTCCCTGAGTTCCCTCTTTCACCTCTCCTTACCTCCCCACTCTGCGGCACAGAGTATCTGCTACCCATCACCAGGTTTTTTAACCCGATGCTGTGAGATTATTTTTAATTCCTCCACCGTCACTCCATTCATACGAATGGGAACCCCCAGACTAGATTTATCACACGCAATCTTTGCTTCAGCATTGGTCCAGAAGTCACCAAGGTGCCTAGCTTAGATACAGCCAGGCAGCTGTTTAACTGAGCACTACCAGAAATACAAGAGGAGACTCCGGAGAAAGGGATACACCTAATTTTTGAATGGGGTGCAAAGAAGAAAATGCAAGGTAGTCACCAACTGCTGCAATTAATTACAGAAAGCCAGGGACTAAACTTCAGGAGCTGGTCTGAGCTCTCAAGCTTGGATCTTTCCTAGAATCACAGAATGGTAGGGGTTGGAAGGGACCTCTGTGGGTCATCTAGTCCAGCCCTAGATCCCGAGTGAATTTAAAGTGATAATCTTTGGTTTCACAGAATGGTTGAGGTTGGAAGGTCTGGCGGTCAGCTCGTCCAAATGTCCTAAAAATGCCCTTATTTGGTTTGCTATAAAGAATAATTCCTACAAAGAGTAATCCTAGCTGACTGGAAGAGGACCCCAACTTCCCTGAGGTTCGGTCCATCCCAGCAGCGAGCTGGAAACAGCAGCTCTACGTGCAACCAGCAGCTTTTACCTGCGTTATCCCTCCTAATTAACACCCGTGCAGCTCTCGGAGTCTCTTGCAGCCCCGAGGACTGACCCACAGAGCAACCCTGAGCAGCGCTTGCTCCGTCGCCAAGGCACGCGGTGCCTCCCTCTCCGTGCTTCCAGCGAGGAGCAACTTCCAAGAGAGAAAGGCGAACTGCAAACATGTAAACAGCTGCTGGGGGAAGGAGAGGAAGCTTCAAGGAACAGAGCTGGCTGCCAAATCCATCGCTGCCATGTGTGCTGTGTAATGGTTGTCATCTCAAGTGAGTCATTAAGAGGTCCCCCCCCTCCATGGTACTTTGAAGTGCTGTGACAGCTTGAGAGCATCTATAAATTGCCACAAACAGCCCTCATACTGCGTTAGCTAATTGCTTGCTCTTTGACTTATTAGGAGTCACTGAGTTAAATAATTTGTCACATGTGTGGCTCATAATAAATAATGTGACTAGCCAGTTTGTGAGCTGTTTTGGTGATATATAGTGCCCCTTTTGAATGTTGTCACAAGCAGCTAACAAATATGACCTCACAGTTGTCAGATCTTTGTGAAAATAAGAAGGCCTGACAGGACAGCAGGTTTGAAAAAAAAAAAAAAAGAAGAAAAAGTGACCCACCTCCTAAGGTACAGTGAAAATTGCATTAATTTCTTCTTCAGATTTTTAATAAAACATGACTCTAATTTTATTTTTGAGTAGCTAATTGAAAGTGAGTACAATTTGATAGCAGAATATCTTTATTTCAATTTGTGTAGGAACAGTTTTGAAAGAAAAAAAAAAGATTACTAGTTACTGAAAATATCCTGCCTTCTCTGATGAAGTCTGAAGTGAGTATCCTCTAGGCAAACTATGAGTAGCTTCTGAAATACGGTTGTGGGGGTTTTTTGATAAATCTGAGCACTTTCTCTACAGCTTATCTAGATATGTAAAGGCATATTTTCTGAGCCTCGGTCTTGATTCTGGCTGTGTGTTTCAGGTGGCAGGTTTCCATCCGCTCGCCTGCCGGGAGCTGGGCTGCTGAATTTATCAGCACAAATATGGTACTGTTGTAAGTCGTTGTGCACATGTAATGTTAGAGATGCCTGTAGAAAGAATGTGGTAGAACGGTGACGTATGTATATATTAATATGTTCTTGGCATCTTCAGTTAAATAGGAGTCTTGTCAGATTTGTATGTGGGAGGAGAGTCCCCAGTGGTTTGCCAAAGAACCAAATGTGGTTTCTTTCACAGCTAAAGGGTGGTTTCTTCCCAAGAGACAGGACTTGTCTTGTATGTTTGACTCCTGCTGTAGACTGGATCACTGGGCTGTAAAATCTTCTCTTCCCACAATTGTGCTAAATGAAGGGTGATGAGTGGTGTTTAATAAACCTTACCAGTCCCTTACAAGCCTGTTCCTGCAATGACCCTTGCTATTGCATTCCTCTTATTTGAACTTTGAGGTGCTTGTGCTGCGAAACTGGTTCCAAACTTGGCAATCACGTTGCTTTTGGTTGTCTTAGTTCAGCAGAGCCCACTGCAGTCGCTTTCCACGAGAGAAGACTCCCCTTCAGCTATCTTCTGAAGATCCCCATGGTCTCCATGGCTCTTCCTGCAAGCCTTGTGCTTTTCCCCAAAGCCAACTAGTAAAAGGCTTCCAAGCTAGTGGCTTGCCTGCAGTTCTTTATCCTCT
>Ga0065711_1035794_pt1 | contig 21828 bp, 15 predicted proteins | sample Hoacrofraction12_FD_59098 | JGI IMG/M metagenome (GOLD analysis project Ga0065711, IMG submission 59098) | Hoatzin crop microbial communities from Cojedes, Venezuela - Epithelial fraction 12 v2 (version 2) | ecosystem: Host-associated > Birds > Digestive system > Esophagus > Crop | place... | reverse complement strand
AGGCTGCCCAGGGAGGTTGTGGAGTCTCCTTCTCTGGAGATATTCAAGACCCGCCTGTACAAGGTCCTGTGCAGCCTGCTGTAGGTGACCCTGCTTTGGCAGGGGGGTTGGACTAGGTGATCCCCAGAGGTCCCTTCCAACCTCTACCATTCTGTGATTCTGTGATTCTGTAACTGCATGCCCTCTCCTTCTCCCTGTCTTCACATAGCTCCAAGGAGCCATGCACCTTCTCACCCTCCCTGAGGAAGTCCTGGCCTTACTGACATAGACGGGCCAACACCTCATGTGTGAATGTCTTCCTTCACTTTCCCGTTTCTGAGGTGGCACCATAATTAGTCACCATCAGTCAAAGCCTGCAGCAGTGCCAGCTTTCCTTTTGCAGTGACCATAAGAAGCAGCCTGGTGGCACAACTGTACCCCTGCAAAAACCTCCAGCGTATTATCCTAATCCTCAGCACAACAGATCAGATTTGGGAACAAGGACAAGAATGTCGCTGACCCAGAGGCCAGGACAGAATCATAGAATTGTAGGATAGTTTGGATTGGAAGGGACCTTGAAAAGTCATCCAGTCCAACCCCCCCTGCAATGAGGATGCCCCCAGTCACATCCGGTCCCCAGATCATACAGGGGTGCGTAAACTGTAACACCAGAATTTGCCAATGATTTCGTATTTCTTCAACAGTGACCTATTTCTGAAGCCACAGAAGACAGAAAAAAACCCCACTGCAATGCTCTTGGGATATCTATATGACCTAAGGATACATTTCGTCCTGATCCCACATTGCAGAGAGAAAAACACATTGAGCTTTTATAATTAGAAGACTGCGAAGGAACTTGGGGAAAATATAGCGGATACTTTATAGACTTAGAAAATGCATTCCTTGGTGAAATGCTCATTAATTAAACTTATAGGTTGGTATTAATCACAGGAAATTGGCTAATCTCTGTGCAAGTTTTTATTTAATTACTAAGCATTATGTTTCAAAATCTAAGCTCTTAGGTGGCTTTTCTGCCCTCAGTTGATCTGAATCACTGTCAACAGCAGGGAAGGAAAGCAAGAAGATGGAAGAGCATCTGGCATGGAATTCTTCTTCTCCAAAATGAAAAAAAAAGTCATAAAATGCACTGCAGAATTTTGCATAATAGCTTTCACAGAATGAACTGCTCTCCACCAGAGAAGACCTTCTAGGTTAGTAAGGTTTCACAAGATAATGGAGTTGTATGGACCCAAAATGTGGCCAAAAGCCATGCAATTCAGTGAGATATGTTTCCCTTGGACTGAGCAAAGCTTTATATTCAGTCTCAAGTCCTGTCATGAGCTTGCACACAGGTCCTCCTAGCATGTGTGTTGACCCCTGAAAGGTAAAATGGGATGGAGCTGACAGGAGCGGAAGATCCCTGTCCTTCTCCTGCCAGTCCCTGTGCTTTCCCCAGGGAGGCTGGCTATGGAACTGGGGCTCCTGACACCTTCTATGATCTAAATTCATCACCTTGTCATCCCAGAGGCCAGCCACCAGCCATCAGTTAGCTGGAGATGTCCCCTTCTCTGAGATCACACCTGCCAACTCTTCTCCCAGAGTCAGGGCACAAAATGCAGTGGCAGCAAATAACTTCTAGAAACTACAGAGCTGGCAAATATGTCAAAAGCATTTTGATATTGAACTCTCACTTGAAATCAGTGATCCAGATGGGATTCAACTTGTTCCTTATTAAGGGCTAAGGGCAAACTTAATATTTTGATCTTCATTCACACATGAGTTGGATGGACTTCACCAGTAATTGCTGTATGCAGCACTTTCCTGAATCATGTATTATTGAAATCCCACAACTGGAGGAACAAAAATGGATGGGGCTTGCTCACCCATCCTTGTCCAGCTCCATGGCAGGAGGGGTGACCTCTGCATCTCCACAGCTCATCACCTCTGCTCCAGATTAAGCCCCTGGTCCCCTGCCCTATCCTGTCTTGGGTGCAGTCTCAGGTCTTGTCCGTTTATCTTTTCACACTTTATTACTGACATGAAAGGAGAGAGGTGATCCTTGCCCTCCCCTAGGTTTCATTCCTGGAGCGGGGCTGAGGGAGGGCCAGAAGGAAGCCAGGAGCATTGGAGCCACAGGTGATGTTTTTCCTGCTGCCCGCTTTGAAGAAAGTTCTTCAAAACCAAAGATAACTGTGCGGAGCTGCCTGTTGAAAGGGGAACTCACCAGTCCCAGGGTGACCCGCAAAGCACGAGCCAAGCCCTGCCTTCAAGAGTAGCCCTCGGTCCCGCTTCTCCTGCCACTTGCACGGGACACCACTGTGTCACTGTCCCGCAAAGAGGCAGTGTGGCACATGGCCTTCATCTACAGGTTTCACCTGTGCAATCAGCAAGGTTACAGGGCTAGAAAATCAGCCTTGGGAGCTGTGTAGTTCATGTAATCGGGCTGCTGAATTACACCCTGGCAAAGCTTTGTCGGTGACCCTAGCTGCTGGGTCAGTTGCTGGCAGGGGACCACGCATGGTGTATGAAATGTCTTGGAAGTCCTTTCGAGAAGGCTGTAGCAGCATCACTTCAGACTCCAGGTCAATATGAAAACTCATCTACGAAACCATCAGGAAAAGCCTTGCGGTTTAAATGCAGCACCCACACCAAGCAGGGAATAAAATAAATTTGGGACCAAGAAGGGTGACTTGTTGGTCAAAATCCATGCTCTACACTGAACAGCAACTGCAGCACTGCAGGAATAAACCCCGTTCCGCTTCATTAAGCTGTGTGGGTCCTTTGTTCTTTGGGTGTGAGTGGATGTAACTCCATGGAAAACCCAGTGTCATGCCAGTGTGCCCCAAGATTGCATGCATCTTCCAACGTAGAAGATTCAAGACCATGGCAGACGTAGCCACTATAAGGTCACTAAAAGTTGTCACACATTGCAGCCCTGGTCAAAACATCACGTGTCAAACAGTCACAAGGGAAAATGTGCAGCTGGTGAGCCCTTCACGTGGTATGTGTTTTCAAGGAGATAAAACTAGTATTCAAGTATATTGACTTTGTGGAGCTTTTTGTGTTTCTGACGATCGGATGGGCAGGCAATCTCTTAAGCCCACTGCACAACCGCTCATGAGGCTGTGGACAGGCCGTTTTGCAGGGCATTGGTGTAGTCCTCAGGGTGGTGGAGCAAGCGAGGGCGGCTTGGAGAGGAGCCTCCTTCCCTTGTGACACCAGGGAAAAGTGCAGTGCCGAGTCAGACCTACCACTCCAGGTAACCTCCATGCACTCGCCACTTCTGAAACAACCCTTAAAAAGTATCAAAACCAGTTAAAAATGCCAAGGCCACACAGCAGCCTGTGAAAGCCTAGTTGCTCACAGGAGAAGTGAAAGCTCCTGCAGTCGGACACCACCTCCTTTTGCCCCCAGAGGAGCCCTACCTGCAGCATCCAGCAGCTATTCTGAGAGCATATCTCAGCTTGTCACGTTGTCCTCACTCACACACACCCACAACAGCAGTTAGCAGCCCACATGAACCTCACAAAGAACTCCAACAGCATGCAAACAATGTACCCACTAATTACCGAGGTCCGAGACCTCTGGGCCATCCCGTGTCTCCTCTGAAGCCCCAGCATCCCTGCTTCTCAGCATTGGTGGGGTCATCCCCAGGGTTCCTTTATCCAGGGCTCAAATATCTTGTTGGTCCCCACCATCTTCCTCCAGAACCTTCCCCACGTACATCACCTTTCCTTTCACCTTCTCCAGCCGCTTGCAGCCAAGCCTGCCTGCCAGGCTGGCCATGCTGGTACCAGTAACAGCAGGAACCACCACGCAAGAGGGCCTCATCAAGGGCTAGCTCCAGAAAAATAAAAAGCCAGGACATATGTGCGATTTTACACAGCTGTGGCTCAGAAAGGCCTGTTCTACCTCCCTAGGCTCTTCTGCATGTGCAGTAAGCCTTAGCAACTCATCAGTAACGTTGTTCATCTAAGACCAGCACAAAATATACCCGGTTCTTTCCTTAGACTTCTCAGTTCCTTAAGAAATTTGAAGGAATTATATTCAACTGAATGGAAAGGCCCAGATTCAACTGTTTTAACATCTTTCCCTGTAGCTCCTTTAAATGAACATCCTGATACCTTTGAAAAAAGCCCCACTGAACACTGAGAACTTTCCCGTATACCCATAACAGGGGCTGGGAATGTGCCATCTGGGCCTCCAGGGGTAACCACTGCGACAATTTTTTTGCAGGGTTGTGACCCATCGTACAGAATTGTATACCTGGTATTGCCGTAGCTCACCAGATCTGTCTTTATCCATGAGCAGTGGCTAACAGACTTTTGGGGTGGGGGTTGTCTTTTTTTCGCTGCAGTCACTGGTGACTCAAAGGCTCTGGTGGCTCTCTCTTGTGACACCAAAGGAATGCACCTTTGCAGTCTTTTGGCTGGGAAATGACTGAATGCTGACATCTCCTTTGGGGTGAGATGAATCGTGCCCTAGGGACATCTGCAGTCCATCTGATGATTTCCACCCTGAGATCCTACACCCTCCTGTGCAGCCGCTGTAATGCAAACTGAGTTTTATCTGCTTCTACTGCTCCAGACTTTTCTTTCTGCCCCAATAACTCTGATTCTGGCACTTGGCACCCCTCTGTCTGACCTGCAGTTATTGAAGATATCTTTTGCTTTCAGGTTGTCCCCTCCCTTTTTGGGGACATCTCATGGCTTACCCCTGTGTGTGTGCATTTCAATTATGGGTGTTGCCTTTGAGCTCCATCTCTTGGTCTCTCCACAGTGCTGAGGGCTCTGCACCACCCCGCAGTGCCGGCACACGAGCTGTTTCAGACACTGCAGCCTGGGCCAGGAGGATGCTTTTATCTGGCAAATTCTACTCAGAAGGCCACAGGCTCATTCAGGGCTGTCCCCAGGTCTGTGAAAGCATTTTGTCCCAGGCCCCATCACCGTTGATTAGACCTTCAGTACGATTTTACATTTCTGGGGTGCCTCAGCACTGATGTGGCTTTCATGAAGTTCTCTGTCCTTCCAGCTGGGGTGGAAGAGGGAGCCTACAATCTGTACAGGGAGCGGTGTCCTTTTTGGAGTGTTCTTCCATTTTCTGCTGTTTCTGTGCACCCACAGCAGAGGTGAACCTGGTGCAGCACAATTTGCTTGAAGCACTTCTGCTCTTCCAGGTAGTCCTGACCCGCAGGCGCTTGTCATAGAGATGCAAGAGCCTACATGTTGCGTCTTGTGCAGCAGGTCACCAAGTATTTGCTGTCATTTAATGGAAAAAAAAAATGAAATAATATCTGGAAGGGCACTGGAGGTAGAAATTGTTCTTGCTGGCTGGAGGTGCTTATTTTGCCATCAGCCAGGTTCTCCTATGTTGAAGAGATGAGGAGCTAAAAATAAACACATGGCCCATTAACCTTCAAGTGCCTCCCAGCAATTGCCTGGGGAAAAAAGACAGGAGAAATGGGTAGAGCCTGAAACAATAATTAACAGTGAATAGACACTGAAATAAAAACATGGCTGAGGTGGGAATTACGGCAAAATTATTTTCCCAGGGGAGCTCTGCTTCTTGCACACCAAAGCTCACTTGCACCTCCCTGGCAGGGGCTTGCAGCAGGACTGTTTCTTCGCAGCCAAAGGTTTTCGGAAGAAAGAGCCCTTCTTTGCTTTTTGGATTCAGGAGTGGATACTTGGCTGCATTTTTGCTGCCAGCCCGGCTTTCTGTGCCCTTAGCCTGACCACACACCTGGGACACAGGGAAACTGGTGACTCCCATTGCATGGGGAAGGAGTAGCGGGAGTAGGGGACTGGCTCACTCTCAAGGGCACAGGTGACACCTGTGGCTGTCTGGGGACCTAAACCACTCATCTGTGCTGAGCTCATTGACAAAACCTGGAGAAACCAAACATGTTTTGAAAAACAGGCCCTTTTTGCCATATAAAATGTGGGTGGAAATTTTTTGGACTAGCTGTGCTCCTCATGAAGACAAGCAGGGCTGTGAATGATGCAGTTGGGGTGATTCACTGCATCCGGGCTCCGACTCAGCAGGGCTGGCTCCTGCCCCATCCTCCTCCCAGTGGGGTGCTGGGAGCCCCTCCATCTTCCCCCATGCGCACACACACGCATGCCCATGGAGCTACTGCTCAGCCCCCCCGTCCAACGCAGAGACGCTTGGCTGGAGGGAAGGAGCCCTCCCTTTGGAAGGAGCATGGTCACGGCTGGAGAAGAAGCTGGGGACAACAGCTGCAGCCGAGGGCTGTGCAAACACAGAGACGTACTGCTTGGGCGCTGCATCACCCCGATGCACAACACGGAGGCAGCGTGAGATGCCATCCTTAGTCCCTTCGCCTCTCTGTGCCACCTACAAACCAACTAATAATACCTAATGATCTCACCTCCAGGTATGAAGTCATGTTTGCAAAGGGCTCAGAAGTGCCTGCCTGGAAGATCCCGCAGTGGTGCGTCGTTCCCTCCTGCCCCCAGCACCCATACAGCCCAGAAACACTGAGGGGAGGGGTGCTGTATATGAATCCGTAACACTTCATTCAAGTCTGAAATGTGCTAAGCAGAAACTGGCTTCTCTAATTAAAAAGTAGCTCTTTGTAAAAGAATAATAATTTCCTTTTTTTTCCTTTTTTTAATGAAAGCGAAATTTTAATTACATCTGTGTAACTCCAGGCAATTTTCAAGTAACTGGGGAGTTTTTGTTCACCGTTTTTTTTGAGAATTCAAGAATCAGCACCTCGCTCTTTTAAATATATCTGGCTTCTAGTGAAAAATAATTAATGGCTACAACCATTTGATTAAATGGTGCTCTGAACGACTGACTTACCTGCAGCCATTCCTGAAAGAGGTGCCTTGTAAGATCAAATTTCCTACAAATCCCACAGTGACTGCCATTTTTCTAACAGCTGGAGAGCCTACAATATAATAAAGCAACTAGAAAAGCCTACACTTGTTGGAGTTAGGATTTAAAAGGTGTAGCCAGTTTTTCTGATTTCCTTCTCTCTTCAGAGAACCGAGAGAGAAGCGCTACTACGACCACTGCAGCTTTCCCAGAATTATAGGAGTTTTGCATTTGCAGCGGCCACAGCATCTGGGGGACATATTAAAACCCTGTCAAAAAGATAGTGACCTTTTCTTTCTGTCAGCTTGATGGGTATTCCCAGAAAAATAAACTCAGTTTGATCTCTTGACATTTCTTCTGCTATACGCCCAGGTTATTCAAAGGCCATATCTACATGGTATAGAGAAAGGGAAGAAAACAAACCGCCTCCCTGGGGCTCTGCGGCGTTGCATTAACCCAGCTGGAATGATGATGGCCTCTCTCCTGCCCTCCGCAACACCTAACAGTGCCTTCCCTCCTTGGTCTCTGAAATTAAATTATTGAAGATTTTTCAATTTGTTTTGGCCTAGTTTTGCTTGCTTTTCATTGTCTTTGTTTCACTACGAGTCTTTATTTTCGCCAACTTGAATCTGGAAACGCATCAAACCATATACCCAGACTGGAATGCAGGAATCCTGCCATCTGTTTAAGAAAAGATTTCTGTTTTTCTGTTTGTACTGCTGGAAGTGATTATTTGCTAAGGATTAAAAGACACGAGTTCTGACATGAGTGTAAACATTCATTTCTCAGGGCAGAACACCCCCTTCATTTAATACAGGTGCGGAAGAAATTTCATGGGGAGGAAGCTACCCAGTAATAGCAACATCCAGATTTCTTGTCCTTTCTTGGAAGCAGCTGGTCGAGGCTGCTTTCCGACAGAGGATACTACACCTGAGGGAATGCCAGTCCCAACCAGTATTGCCAGTCCTCTGCTCCCTGCTAATATCTGGTGTTTTATACTCTGCCTTCAGTATTTTTCCTTTGTTTTTCAGAGCAGCTGTATGTAGGTAGATGTAGCATCATGCCAGGACTTCCACTCTTCTCCATCCATCCTTCACCCCAAATCCCAACCCATTAAAAAGCTGCATTTAGCGACATTTACTCTGTGCCACAGCAAGCGGCAACTGGCTGGAAATAACACTAAGGCAGACGCCAGGAAAACCCAGCCTAAATCCAACTCTTCTAAACACGTGGCTGGGTGTTGTAGGTTAACCCAGCAGCCGGCAGCTAAGCACTAGGCAGCCGCTCGCTCACCCCTCCCCTTCCCCCCCAGAGGGATGGCAAGGAGAAGTGGACAAAAGGGAAACTCGTGGGTTGAGATAAAAACAGTTTAATAAGGCAACAAAGGAAATACTAATAATAAGACAGTCCCTGAGCAGCAACCATGGAACCCCGAAATCACAAAGTTCCCAAAAAAATTCAAACTCCTGGACAAGAGGGGATTCGAACTCCTGGAAATGAGAAGATCCAAGAGCCTCCTGCCCCCTGGCCAACTCCCATTCATAAATCAAGCATGACATCCATGGTATGGAATATTTCCATCGCCCAGCTTGGGCTTGCTGCCTGGCTGTGCTCCCTCCCAGCACCCGCACACCTGCTCATTAGGTGAACATGGGAGACTGGAAAAGAGTCCGCGATTTCATAGCAGCAACAAAAAATACCAGTGTTGTCAACATTCTTCTCCTATTAAATCCAAACCACAGCAGCTACTGGGAGGAAAATTAACTCTATCCCAGCCAAAACTAGGACACTGGGCTCTCAGGGCCGGGAGAAAGCAGATGTGCTGCCTGCCAGTGCAAAGGGGGCTGCAGGTGAGCTCGTGAGCCCAAGCATGGCACTGGAAACCACCACCACAACACACTGTAAGGCACTCTGAGGGTGAGGGAGCCCTGGAACAGGCTGCCCAGGGAGGCTGTGGAGTCTCCTTCTCTGGAGATATTCAAGACCTGCCTGGACAAGGTCCTGTGCAGCCTGCTTGTGCTTTGGCAGGGTGGTTGGACTAGATGACCCACAGAGGTCCCTTCCAACCCTGATCGTTCTGTGATTCTGTGATTCTGTGAATGAAATCTCTGCTGGTGCCCGGTGCAGCTGCATCAGAGCGGTACCATCAGCAGTACCATCAGGCGGGCAGGCAGCATGGCAAACTGCATGAGGGCTCTGTTGTTTTCCATACCACGCGACATTAATTATTCACATTTTTCTGGGACTTCTGCAGGCAATCTTAAAAATATTTCTGTGTTGAATATTTGTTAAATTATGCATCGTGTTTACTTTTATTCTTCTGTGGTTCTGTCATCTTTCATGAATATGAAAAACAGAAATCTAGAGAGCTGTCTTTATTCTGATGGCAAAATGTTCCAGAGTGATCGGTCTGGTTATACAAATCCGTACTCGTGCTGGTGCTGCCATTTACTTCAGTGGGACTTCTGCAGTGAGTGGGGATTGCCCGTGCAAAGACAGGACTGCAGCGTCGCCTCCTTCCTTGAGGAAGGGCGGGAGGGCAGGGCTGCACTGCCCGGAGGGCGCGGTGCACACCTGAACTGCCTTGGAACACCTCAAGCGACATAATAATGTCTAACAAAATTAATGCTGAAACCTCAAAATAATGGCAAGGCTCAGATTTAATAAATAATGGCTGTCTGCTAGGGACAGAGCTGGCGTTTCAGCGATGGGGAAGGAAGGGGCACGATCACAGTCGGGATGAGAAACCTGTCACACGCACTCTCTTCTGTTCTCCGAGAAAACCGGCCTGCGGCTTTCGCTTGGAAGCACCGGTGCATCTTCAGGCCCTGGTCTTCAATGTACAGGCTAGATGTTCCCAGAAGTGCTTGTTCTGGGGAATTCCCAGACAGGTAACGTCACCCCAGGAACGCACACAAGCATCGCACCTGCTTTGCAGATCAGGCCTTTAATCGCTTGTGAGACCTGAAGGAAATGGCAACTGAGTTTCCTGTAACCAGTCTAAAACCAAGACAACCGACGTATAAATCTTGCTTTTTCTCAGCTGTTACCATACTGAAATGAAGGATTTGTCAGTCAAAATGAGATCCAAAATATGCAACTTGGATTCTCAAAAACACCCAGAGTCAGTTTACTTAATTTGTACCAGGGCTAGGAATTTCTTGATTACCATATAATATTTGAAAAATCTCATTTTTCTAAAAACAAGTGTACAAACTACCACAATAATGAAAAACCTTGCTATTTTTTTTGAAACTCAGTTCTCCAACAGCTTCCACCAAAAATGCTTATTCTTAAATAAGCAAGTATTTCAACTGATACCTGCAGTTCAAAGATCCAAATGTAAAATTGCCCCTCAAACCTATTAAGGGATCCTGAACAAAAATATGACTAAGCAAATAACACCACCCCAAAAAGTAAATCAAATTTTAAAAATACTTGTGTATATTGAATGTCAATAGTAACATGTGCAGAGGAATGTGTTTGTCTAGCAAAACATTCCCGTAGTCGTCTGGGCTGCATTTGCACGGCTGAGCCTGCTGACTGCAGGGTGGGAGCCATCGGAGCAGATGTAGGCATCTAGCAACGGAGGGAAATAGGCACTTCCAGGACACAACGTGTCTTATCCCAGAGTAGCTGTCTAAAATAGATCAGACAGATCGCAGCTCCTAAAATACCTGCTCCTTTTCAACGCTCCAGCGAGGCCAGGTGACGGGGTCTGACACGGAGGGGTCTGGCTGGACTTGGGGTTGTCCTTACCGGCAGGTAGGGCAGATCCCAGCCAGGAACGGGTTGGCTTTTCAGATCCAACCCACTGTGGTAGCAGGTGGCTGTGCCAGAAATTGGCCAGACTCCACCCCAAAGGCAGGTGGGAGGTTTGGTCTCGATATATTGATAACCTGTAGTAGTTATGATATTAACAATTCATAGTATCAAACTATTATGGTACCTTAAGATAGCCACTGCCTCACATTTTCCTGCCTCTGGAAATACCTCCCCAGGACCGTTTGGAGGCATCACACCGCCAGCACATAGTCACCCTGAGTGTGGCTGCTGAACCACCCAAATGTTCCTCCTCCTCTGCAGTTTCCAGCTGATGAGCTCGGAGTTTGTCCATTTTGTTAGTCCCCTGCTACCTGGTGCTCCAGCTTGCGCTGCTGGATGCAGTTTGATTCCTGCTGCTTCAGTCTTCCGGGTCATCCAATTGCCACCCACCCCATCTCCCCCTGGACCAGCAAAACCTCACAAGTTTGTGTCAACATCAGATTTAATTGGCACCCTCACATACTGTGCCAGGTCATTACTGAAGGGCTGACCCCAGAACGGATATTTTCTTTAAATCAGACGTAATAAAAAGGATACCCGAGTTATTGGATACCTTTTCCCAAACTGTAGCTTAAAAGTATTCTAGTCCTTAGATAGTCACTGGCAAATTATGCCTTGTCACACTAAAAGGAACATTTCATGAATTGTTCTTTTTGAAAACCAAGTCCTTACAAAGGAGCTCAGGATTATGCAGAAGGAGTATACTGGTAAAATTACATATTTTGTTGTAGATCTCAATGCATCAAACAGGTATTTTTCTAAAGAAATCTTCCTGTATTGCAATATGACTGAAAAGTATTGTAGCCCAGATGATTGCTAATACCTTGCCAACCATCTCAATATATTGAGATCATCATTATTTATTATTCAGAATCCATAGCAACACTGAATCTAAATATATTTACTAATATTCTTATAAATGGAGATTAAGGCTTTGCACATTCCAGCTGTGAACATGCTGGGAGCAGAAACAGGGGCTCCATCTGCGATTGTGTTTGTTCAGTTGGCTGAAAAAAACAAACACCGACTTACAGGAATATTTCATTAAAGAAAAGGGATTTTATTCTTTGGAAAAAATCCAAGTTATTGGTCAGCTTCTTGTACTCTCCTAGTCCATTTGGAGCTGCTGCTGGGCAGGGTAATAACATCGATCTCTCTGGTTTTGCTGCAGTTGCTGCCTTGTCCAAGGGCATGAATCGCCAGTATCGGTTTCGTACTGTTGGATTTCTGTGTGGGGCATCCCCTGCAACGCCCCACCTACGCCGCGGTGCCGGGCGCTGCCAGCGCTCCCCGTCAGCTGCTTGCAGCCCCGCAGAAATGCTGAACTAGCACAGAGCTGGGAAGTGCTGAGAGCACTGGCAACAAACACACATCCATCATCCCGCAGGTCCAGCCAGGAGAGATCGGCTCGCAGTTTCCTCGTTTATGTATTCTGCCCATTGTGTTTAACGAACAGCAGCATCACACTCAGATACTTTATAGAACTTTCCAGCCCAACAGCGTTATGCGAGTTTTGGTTCCTCGGTGGAGGTGGTGGGAGGCTGTACTTTTAATGAGTTTCTCTGTGACCTCTGTCAGGAGCCAGTAGTTTCTTGCACTAGGGAAGCATTAGAGGAATCCAGAAGAGAAATTAGCTGCTAGCAAGAAAAAATTGGCATAAGAAAATGAGACTCAGCAAGGAAAGAGGACAAATGTATGCTACTGGGGCCCGTTTCTCTTCTCCTTTCCAACAGCTCTGCACCATGTTAACCCCTGAAGTCTCGTATGAGTCCCTCCCGATGCATAAGGGTATCAGGGAGCTCCCCAGTAGGTTTTTGCTTCTGTCTCTTCTAATCGGACTATTTGCATTACAAAGCAAACGCTCGGTTCCACAATTTGAGCTGTACCTGTGTACTTCCTAAAAGCGATTTAAGAACCAAATTTAAGAACTATCAAACATGCTCTTGCAATCCCCAGGAGGCAATGATACTTAAGTGTGTGAAGGCAAGATAGTTGCTTCCTCACCAAATTGCAGGGATGGAATTAAAAGTTCCAAGTATTTGTTTGACTAACAAAATGAAGAATTAAGCTTAACGCATCCGGTCCCAATGTCGGGAAAACGGGTTCGTCTTGCAGGCGCTAGGAAGGTGATGAAGAATGACGTTGTCGCTCCTTGGGCCATTCTCTTTTCTCAGTCTCTTCTGTGAATATAGGAGCTTGACTAGGAGGGATGAAAATTATTCCTCACAGATTTGCCCCATCCTTTGGAAAGCTGCACCTGGCTGCTCCCTGCTTCCCCCTAAGCGCTGTTAGCAGTGGGGTGTGTGATTCAGAAGTTGCAATTAAGGAGCAATCTGCAGCCAACGTATTTATGCTGCTGCAAAGAGGGCCCCTGGGAAGACTGACACAAATTCAGATAGCAATGGCTCCCATAATCTTTTCTTGGCAGGAAGGATGGACAAATGACCTAATAGGTCTTTCTCATCTGGAGTATCTATGAACCTGAAAATGGTGCTAAATTGATTTCCTAAAATAGTGCTTTCATCAGCCGGCTGTGTTTCTCAAACCGATGCTTCAAAACCAGAGCATTTCTATGCTCACTCAGCTTCGTTACTTGTCCCCATGAACTCCTTTGGAATTGCCAGCATTTGAAAAAATCCTGAAGGTGAATGATGAGGGAGTTGGAGGTCTGGGGCCCACTGATCAATCTCCGCCTAATATGGTTAAAGATTACCTCAGATACATGCTGCCTGTCACTGTCCTATGTTACTGTTTCTACTATGAATATAACAATTGGCTGATGGATGACAAAGCAAATCACTGCAGGCTTTTGATAAACATGAAGAAGGTACTTGCTTATGCAAAAGTAGCTAGGGGCTTTAGTTTCACTGCCCTTTGAGAAACGGCCTCCTGCAGCCCTTCAAGTCTCTCCGCCTGCGCACGAAAGTCTCCCCATCACGGGCAGCAGGGAGGCACGCCAGGTCTCTTCCCATCCGTACCCTCAGAGACGGGATGCAGGGACCTTCCTTCCCTCCATGTTCTCTGGGGGAAGATCAGCTTGTTCTCTTGGTACGCAGAAGAAATTCAGATTGTTTCTTATATTTCAGAGTAATGGAAGCCCACAGAAGACAGTCTGGCTGGTTTCCTACGGCATGGCTTGGGCTGTACCAGAGGGCTTTGAGGCATTACCAGGCACGTCCCCTGCAAGCAGTGGAGCAAGGTGCAGACGTGGAGGGCTAGTGCCAGGCTGGGCTGCCGTGTCACCACGTGCAGCCTCATGTCTAGGAGCCTCCGGGGAGGGGACAGTGCCAGCAAGTTGCCTGCAGTGCTCAGCATCATGCTGGGCACGGCTGAGAAGTTCCCAGTTCTGGAGCAGGGTCACGGGGAGCTCAGCGCTTTCCGGGCCATGCTCTGCTGCATGCTGGGGACATGCCTTGCTGCACTGGCAACACGGCGTTTCCAACCTCCCAGCAATGCTACGTGGGTAGGTCTGTGTGAAAGCCAGGTATTACAGCAGTGGGAGCATTAGAATAAATAGCAAGACAAGATAATTTCCAGGCCTTGTTATGAGAAAGAAAAAGCCAGCAGGAAAAGGGGCAGAGAGAAACGTGCTGCTGCTGGGAGGGATAGGGCAACATGACAAGAGGACCTCTTCTGCAGCGCCTTTCCAAAAATAGGCCGGGAAGACCAAGCTCTCCAGTCTTGACCACCCGTCATTGTCTCTTGCTTGACTCACAGTCCTGTGCAAGCAGAAGCACGTGGTGTCCTCAGGTTTCATCTCCCAGCCCACAGCCTCACACACCACACCCAGCTGCCCGTGGGATCCGTGATCAGCTGCAGAAAGCAGGGCTCCACGCTCAGAGCAGCTCGGCGAGAAGGCTCCTTCCTTGTGCATGAACTCCACGCATTACATATTAGGTCTGATGCGTTAGGACGGGCCCATATGGTCATTGCACGGCCCAGCACAGCGCTGTCTCCCCAGCTGGAAAAGAAGATGCCAGCGCGGCGGGGCACTGGGAGATCAGGTTGGAGAGCCAGCTAAGCAGTAGGCACAGCTGGGGTGACCACAGAAAGAGGAGCAGAGCAGCCACATCACTAGGGTGAGGTTTGGATAGTTTTACTTGCTTAAGCACTTTTCAGTTCGTCTATGGAGAAAAGGCATTTCATCAAACTATGTTTTTATGCAAACTAATCAATAAACGGTGTTCGAATGGTAACGTCTCTAAATTCCTAAACTGGTAGCATCCCTGCAGTCTGATGTTAGCGGAGCCATCAAAGTGATTTGCAGCCTTGTACTCAGCCCCAAACCCATCTGTCACCCTGTCTGTAATTTAGTCTTGCTCAGAAGATGAAACATCTTTTCAAAATTCATCATAGTTAGTGAAAGGGAAATAGCTAAGTTTCTGTGCCTCTTTTAGTATTTTTCTTTGGCTTTCCTGCCCCATTCTGAGAGCACAATAACCACTGGGAAAAGCTGTTTTGACAAGCATCTCTTGATTCTCTGGTGCTCGGTTAGGACAGACCTGTGCTATTCGCTTCCCTTCACCCTTTTGTGTCCAGATGAGGAATTTGATTTTACTGTGGTTTTCTAAAAATTTGGGGTTTCAGCTCAGCACTTCCAGCCTTACTCTGTAGACACTTAGATGGGAATGATTTCTACCACACAGTTCTTTTTAATTGAAAACAAAAAAGTATAAAATCACTCTGCTTATCCAGGAAGCGAAATGACCTTCTATCTGCAGTGCAGCGCGGGATCCTTCCTTTGATCTTACTCCTGGGAACGCTGCAAAATAATAATAGGATAATCCTATCCATATGCCCACATATTTGTTACCAGCCCGGGTGGGGGTCTGCATGTTCAGCAGGGCTTTGCAGCTAGAAGGGGGCGCTGATTTTGCTAGGCTGGGGAAGAAAAATAGGCCTCCCCTCCTCCTACCTATCTGTCTTACCTGCCATTTTCTAGCTAAGCTCTGCAAATAGCTGTGTGCTTGATTCTCTCTCTCTGGAAGCCCTCTCTCCACCATGGCCTGCTAACGCCGTGCCTCTGTCTCCCTCCCCAAGCAGCTGCCTCCTGCGAGCTCCATCTCTGCGTTTCTTTCTCTCCGGCGCAGCCTTGGAAAGTCTCAATGCCAAGTTTTTGTCAAGGTTGTCCAAGCAGCCCGGAGTACAACGAGACACAGAACTTTATTGTGCTGTCCTCAAGGTCCTGTTTTTATTATTAGACTTTGCTCACTGTTTGGCTACAGGGTTTGAAATCAAAATGTTAACTCCACCTCAGCTTTGCTGTTACACAAAGCAAGTGGAAATCTGCTGATCAAACTCCCGTGTACTTCAGCGGGGCTAGGATTTCAGCCGGCTGTCTCTCTGAAACACATCTTTCCGTGCTGGATTCTCGCCTCGCACACTACTGGGGAGGTCAGTCCCTGACTAAGGTCACTGGCAGCTTCCAACCCACCTATTTTGTTGTGTTTCTTGTGTTTCTGAAACCATATTCTGACAACGCACTGGAGTACGCAGATGACCTTTGGTCTTCAACCAGTACCCTGCAGCAAATCCTCGACCCAAAGTGTATCACTGGAGTTTAGTGAGGACACTGTGCACAGCGCAATCCCACATCAAAGACATATACTAATGCAAGATTATCTACTAAAGAATGCAAGATTTTTTTGAAGACATCTTTCACAGTCTGCCACCTTAAATATACAGGAACAGGCTGCCTGCCATGGAAGAAGAGGATGCCCATCCATGCCTGCCAGTACCACGCAGCCCACCTCCGTCGCCTCTGAGCTTTCGGAGTGGGAGCTGCACTCCGTGCCGGGGCGAGCCGGCAGGATTTTGCTCCGTTCCACTTAGCTCTGTAGGCGAGACGTTTTGGAAAGATCTGGGTCAGGTTCAAAGGAAAAGCACTTTAGCAGGCAAAGCACTAGTTTTTGTCAGAATGCGCTTGTAAAAACGAGGCACAATAAGCAGCCAGGAGAAGCTCTCAGCCTGTCCCCGGCAGAGCACACGGACCCTGCGAAGGGCAAAGCTCCTTTTCGTCCTGCAATCTGTCCTGCTAGGACACGGGGGGTTGACCAACAGAGCGCTGTGAAAGCACCGTAGAGAGCAGGAGAGGGGGATGCAGAGAGCAAGTGCTTTCTCCAGCACTACCAGTACCTTGCTGGGTAGCCCTGGGCCTGTTACTGCACCTCCCTGAGGTGTTTTCCTGCTGGTAGAAGTGAGGCTGGTGTTACAAACTCCCCCACCAGGTCCTTTGACTGGCGAGTCATGCACCTGCATTAGCCAAGTGTTGTTAGCTGGAAGGCTCTGTTTGCATCCCACGGCTCCTCCCTACTTCTGGCCTGTCCCCTTGTCCTGTTTCCTTTGGATCCAGGATATTCACAAGCATCTGCTACCCAGAGTCAGCAGCTTTCGCAGATTATGCAGCTTCTGAAAAATTGTTGGCCTATTTTATTTTGTCAATATGGAGATAGAGGCTGTGTTTACCACCCGAGCTGCTGCAATGCCCTCTGAGGCAGTCGTAGGCAGACCTGTGTTTCTCATGTTTCTGTACTCTGCCAGGCACAAAGGCAAAGAGGGAAGAGCAAAATCCAGGAAGAAAGGGCACAACACTAACTAAAACTTGGTTTGCCTGCTGTAGAAGGTCTACATCTTTAACCACATAATGACACAAAGAAATAAATAATGAGCTTGTGGTGCTTTGTACAAAGAAGCTGCATTAGAACTGGGTACTTCAAAATAGAGCAGAAAAGAGGGGGCCGAGACAGTGCTGCAGGAGGCTGGTGGTTGGGGGGGTAACAAACAGGTGAGGATACATGGATCGAGAGGCGGATTTTCAGGTCAGGGCCAGTTTTTGTTTTGCAGGTGAGGTCCAGCTCTTGGGAAGAAAGGCAAGGGACCTGAGAGAGTGCTGTGACACCTGGCTGACTCATCTTTGCATAGTCAAAAGAGTCAAAGATAAAACACCTATTTATCCAGAAGGACAAAATCTCTTTTTCTTTTTTCCCCAGAGGGAATACAGGGTAATTCTGCTGGTAACACCGCAGTTATCTGCAGATTCACGGGTCTGAATGGGCTCAGGATCTTCCCCTGCGCAAGCTGAGGGCTGCAGCACTGAACAGGCCACTCAGCAGTGCGAGAAAGGTAAGAGTTTGCCTGCCAGAAGACGATAATAGCAGGGAAAAGGAGATTGTCAGAATTCAAGTCCATGGGCAACTGGTTCCATGTACAAATATTTTCATTAAAAGGCTTTTAGTTCCTAAATTGTACTAATTTCTGAGCAGCACAGATTATCAGACTTTGCCTTTCGTATTTGCTTGCCTACCAGGTTATATTTGTAGTTAAAAAGACCTTGACTCTAAGGATTTCTGTGCCCACTATGCTGCTGCCCAAAATGGCAATACTCTTGCCTGTTCCTGAAATGTCAAAATGCATTTTTCTCCTATGGGATAGAAGTAATTTTTGAAAAATAGACATTTAAATACTCAGCTAAAAAGAGCGTTTTCATTATATTGACCAAATCAGACTGCAATCTTCTATTCCTACTTTTGGCTTTATTTTTGTGGTGGGTTGACCCTGGCTGGACACCAGGTGCCCCCCAAAGCTGCTCTGTCACTCTGCTCCTCAGCTGGACAGGGGAGAGAAAATATAATAAAGGCTTGTGGGTCAAGGTAAGGACAGGGAGATCACTCAGCAACTACCGTCACAGGCAAAAGAGACTCGACTCCAGGAAACTAGTTTAATTTATTACCAATCAAAATCAGAGCAGGATAACAAGAAAATCAAAACTAAACCTTAAAACACCTTCCCCCAACCCCTCTCTTCTTCCCAGGCTCAACTGCACTCCCATTTCTCTTCCTCCTCCCCCCAAGCGGCACAGGGGGATGGGGAAGGGGGGCTGTGGTCAGTTCGTCACACATTGTCTCTGCCGCTCCTTCCTCCCTGGGAGGAGGACCCCTCACACTCTTCCTCTGCTCCAGCGTGGGGTCCCTCTCACGGGCTGCAGTCCTCCACAAACTTCTCCAATGTGGATCCCTTCCCACGGGGTGCAGTCCTTCAGGAACAGGCTGCTCCAGCGCGGACTCCCCACGGGGTCACAGCCTCCTTCGGACATCCACCTACTCTGGCGTGGGGTTCTCCATGGGCTACAGTTGGAGATCTGCTCCACCGTGGACCTCCATGGGCTGCAGGGGACAGCCTGCCTCACCATGGTCTTCATCACAGGTTACAGAGGAATCTCTGCTCCGACACCTGGAGCACCTCCTCCCCCTCTTCCTTCACTGACCTTGGTGTCTGCAGAGTTGTTTCTCTCACATAGTCTCACTCTCCCTCTGGCTGCTCTTTCCCAGCAGTTTTTCTTCCCCTTCTTAACTATGTTGTCCCAGAGGTGCTACCACCGTCTGATGGTAGCTGATGGGCCTGGCCTTGGCCAGCGGCAGGTCCGTCTTGGAGCTGGCTGGCATGGGCTCCATCAGACATGGGGGAAGCTTCTTGCAGCTTTTCTCAGAAGCCACCCTTGCAGCCCCCCCGCTGCCAAAAACATGCCACGCAAGCCCAATACAAGCATCCATAGGCTCAGCCCCAGAATATCTAAAGGAGACAGTAGTAGTGAAAGACAGCGTTATGACCATTGCTTGCTCTTTACGGCAGTTTACATTTGATTTTCGTGGAAATGCATTAATAGTGAAGGAATCTTTTAGACCACCTTCTGAAGGATTGTTCTGAACAATTTATGTTCCAGTGTTCTGGCCAGCCAACCTTCAAAGTCCATCCAGCTTTTAAAAGTTGCATTAAACAGTTAGGCAAGAGAAACATGAAGGTGATTCATATTGTCTGATTTCAGCCATATGAAAAGCCATCCCAGCAAAAAAAGACACCTCCACCCCACACCCTGCAATCTATTCTCCAGCAAACAGTTTGGGAAATTGGACAAAATTGCACCAAAATACCCTTCACAGAATATCTGAAAATAGTTTGACAAGCTGTTGAACCGTGATGTTTATCACCTTGTCTGTCTTGAATTGGTTTGCACTCACTGACATAGATTTGTATCTGAAATTTGCTGTCGGAACGCACATCTGAGACACATCACATGGGTCACACTGGTGACATCCTGCCAGCTGTGTGGTTGTGTTTCATGTCAGAAGCTGCAGATGTATAACAGAGCAAGGTCCATCTTTAATGCAGAAAGGATTACAGTAAGATGCAACATAGATTCCATACATAAATAAGACAATAAGGAAGGATGGACTACTAAAACTGAACTGGTGCTTTCTTTGCAGAAATGCTGGAACAGCATCAAATATTCCAGCCCGCTGTGTGCAGGCGGGTATTCTTCTGTCCCTCGGTGTGCTACTCTACAAGTTGCACACCGAGCATTGCGCTTTTTTCGTGCTCACCTACAGATGGCCCAGACTCAATTCCTGGACATGTGCCGAACAAGACACAACAGCGTTGGTTTTGGCAGTTCTGTCCTTCTGAAAACCAGATTGCTGGGGAGAAAACAAAGCTCCATCATTTCCGTAGCTGCTCTGTGATGACAGCAGGTGCCAGCCCCGCCGGCTCTGGGGCAGAGCAGAGGGCTCGGTAAGCTACTGCTGACCAAGCGTGCTGGAAGCAGGCTGGCCACTGCAACGTGCAGCTTGGCACAGATTAATTGGTCCTGCTGAGAAGCATACATTGTGTACAATGCCTGGACGTGGTGAAAATGAATGGCTCTGAATGCCTTCTCACTTTGGAAACCCATTGTCACAACTCAGGTAGCAACATTCAGACTCAGGGTCGAGCTTCAGGCTGGATTATTACTTTCTTGCCCTCCTCCCCAGTATGCCTCTTTGGACTGCTGGTCTGAGATTTTGCATCAGGAGCTGTCATTTGACATGCACTACAGCAATGTCAGATTACGCAGCAACTCCTCTGCTGGAAGATACTCTTCTCCCCCACTGTCTGCGGGAATTGTTTCAAGCCCAGTAACTTGCTGTTGTTGGCAGTGCTGGTAGACCAAGAAAATAATGTTTGAAAGTATGAGGTACCCTCTCATCCGTGAACTTTCCCATCAAGCTGACGTACAGTCATGGTGGAAAATGCAGCAGCCTGCAGATGAACGGAGGCTCTGAGTTTCCAGAGCTGTCAGTCTGGCACCTTTTCTGAGCTCTAAATTCTTCTGAAAATGTAAATGGGGGTGGTGAGAAGGAGAGCTAAATGCAAAACTGTTATCTTTGCTTCCCATCAAAATGCTAAAATTAAATCCTTTTTAGTAAGAACTTCCATTCAAGTATAATTTCAATTATGAGAGACAAGTTCATTGTTACTAACAGAATAACTTTTTTTTTTAATGAGGAAAGAAAATAAACTGGCAAAGAAGTTCTAGAATAACATAAATCCATTTAATTAAAATATAGCATTCCACATAAGTTTGTTGGTTTTCTTGTGCTTGGGATGCTTCCAGCCAAAGGTCTAGCAAGTTATAAATAAACAGATCAAGGTATTGCAAACATTTTTTCTCCTTTTCAAGAGTGTATCTAGAAACAACAATCTAAAAGGGAACAGGGATGGAATGATCTATGCAGTTGCTGCAAGGACTGCCTGCTCAATGTTGGAATTATGGGATTTTTATGCATCATCTGACCTTGGTCATTGAATGAATGAAATGAAGCAAAAAGGCAAGATACAGTTTTCTTGTTTAAAATAATTAATAATTTATAGCAACAGCATGCAATGTGTGATAGTATACTAGCACAAGAAGAGGCATATGATGCCTGCACACGGTGAAAGGAGATGGGCTCTTGGTTGCCCTCATTCTGCTGGTGCTTCCACTGAGTCTGAGCCTTGTCTGGATACAGACTGCAGGGCCAGGCTTGCATCTGCTTTGGAGTCCTTGGCTGAGATGAAGAAATTTACCTGCCTACTTCTCTCTGCCAGAGAGGGTTTTTCCCGATGTTCACACAGGATCAGACCTTTGCGAGTCTCCATCAAGAAAAGGTGGAAGAAAAGAAACTTTATTATTCCCATCACAGAGAGAAAGAACAAAAGGCCGGAAGATGCAGAGCATGCAGAATTAAATCTCAACCTGTTGAGTCCCAGCCCGTTGCTGAAATCACAGAATCACAGAATCACAGAATAGTAGGGGTTGGAAGGGACCTCTGTGGGTCATCTAGTCCAACCCCCCTGCCGAAGCAGGGTCACCTACAGCAGGCTGCACAG
>Ga0065711_1035793_pt1 | contig 21828 bp, 8 predicted proteins | sample Hoacrofraction12_FD_59098 | JGI IMG/M metagenome (GOLD analysis project Ga0065711, IMG submission 59098) | Hoatzin crop microbial communities from Cojedes, Venezuela - Epithelial fraction 12 v2 (version 2) | ecosystem: Host-associated > Birds > Digestive system > Esophagus > Crop | place... | reverse complement strand
CTGCTCTTTTTGTGTTGTAGCTAGACAGATGCACAGGGTTTTTCAGTTCATTAGAAACTGGAGTTTAGTAAATCTGTGAACAAGTATGGACAGCAAATTTTTTCAAACAATCTAGCCTATACATTACAAATTACCTAAACAATGTATCACACGTAATCACTGTCATTTCCTGATAAGTGATTTATATAGGAGGTGAGAGGGAGACAAGAAGGAGGCAACATTAGCTGTCATTTGTTCAAAGTGTAAAGAATGAAATTTAGCATGCAATCTTCTTCTATAATTTGGAAGAAATATAGAAAATCTATGGTCTTTTCACTCTTGAAGTGCAACACAGCTGCACAAAATCGAGTTGGAGGCCAGTCAGTAGCGGTGTACGCCAGGGGCTGATACTGGGGCCAGTCCTGCTCAATGTTTTCATTAACCATCTGGACGATGGGAAAGAGTACATCATGAGCATGTTCACAGATGATACAGAACTGGGAGGAGTGGCTGATATACCAGATGGTTGTGCCACCATTTAGAGGGACCTTGACAAGCTGGAGAACTGGGTCAAGAGAAATCTCATGCAGTTCTGCAAGGGGAAATGCGAAGTCCTGCACCTGGGGAGGAATAATCTCAGGCACCAGTACATGCCAGTGGTCAACTGTCTGGAAAGCAGCTCTGTGTAGAAGGACCTTAGGATCCAGGTGGACAAAAATCTGACCGTGAAGCAGCAATGTATTCCTCCAACAAAGAAGTCAAACAGCATCCAAGGCTGAATTAGGAAAATTGTGGCCAGCAAGTCAAAGAAGGTGATTCCCCCTGCTCACTGACGGGACACATCTGGAGTACTGTGCCCAGTTCTGGGTTTCTCAGTCCAATAAATATATGGAATACTGAAGCAAGTCCAGGGCAGACCCACAAAAGATTAAGTGACTGGAGCATCTTATGAGAATTGCTAGGGCTCTTCCACCTGGAGAAGATAATGCTCAGGGGGGATCTTACTAATGTGAATCCATGTCTGGTGGGAGGGAATGAAGAAGAGTGGGTCAGACTCTTCTCAGTAGTGCCCAATGACAGGACAATAGGCAATGAGCAAAAATTTACAAATAGGAATTTCACAAGAAACACAAGAAATCACTTCGGCTACATGGCCTCCAGAGAGCCCTTCCAACTAACTTATTTTGTAAATTGGTTATTACAGTAGCGCAGTAGTGCAAAGCATGACAAGAGGATGAGATAGACCTGTGAGTTTACCTTCTGGTAACTGGAAGCCCCACCACACTTAGCATCGATTATAGTCAGATTTGTTTGGTATGGCCCTGTAGAAATCATAATTTGATTTCATGGTAGAATAACTGTCAGGAACAAGATTGAATTACAAGGCCTCTTAAAGGTCCTTAGCTATGTTGCTATGATTACAGGTGGCCTTGGGGTATTGTAACTGGAAGAGCTGTAGCTACTTACTATCTCTCAAGCCTTCTCCATATCCAAGCTAACACTATGTTAAGTAATTTTGAGGGCAGTTTATTTAAACCACTGCAATGAAAATAGCCTAAGCTAAATCAACATTTGCCCCTTCTCCAACCGCTTTAAGAATGTCCACACAAAAGATTACTTATATGCCTGAGACATGTCGACTTTTTATAACTGTATCAGCTAGCCTAATAAGAGATTTCATTTCTCCCTAAAAACCTTGCAGGTTACTTAGCAGCAGCTTATATATAAGCTTTTCTGTGACCAATGTAATTAACGAAGTATGTGGTCTGAACAGTTTGGATTTCAGAGTGATTTCACATGTGGATTCTCTGATAGCTAATAAAGTCTGAATTCAAGTTCTGTTTCTTGGGCCCAGCAGCCCACGTTTCTCAACACTACTCGAATTTAGTACATTTAAGACCTTTACCTCTTTCTCTAAATTCAGCTGCAATCTACAGCCAAGCACAAAAGCTGCTGGCAAAAATGATACTAAAATGATATAGGTATGGAAGGTGTCTGGTTTTAATCTGAGGGCTTTGGCAAGACAGACAGAACCTGTCACCCACTGACAATCTAGTCAGTGCTTTCTCACTGTAGATTTCCCAAAGAGGGAGAATCTTTTTGAGTTCATGAGCAAGAACAATTGAAAATAAAAGAAAATGCAAAGAAGCAAGGGTGGAATATCGGGGATGGGAAGGATTTATTCGTGTTGGCATCCTGCAGCATGTTTAGTGTCATCGTTTAACCCCAGCCAGCAACTAAGCACCACTCAGCCGCTCACTCACCCCCCCTCAGCAGGATGGGGAGAGAGAATCAGAAGTGTACAAGTGAGAAAACTTGTGAGTTGAGAAAAAAACATTTAATAATTTAAATATAATTAAAATATTAATAATAATAATATTTTAATGAAAAGGAAAATAACAAAGAGAGAGAAATAAAACCCGAGATAGACCAGAAATGCAAATAAAAATAATTGCTCACTACCAACTGACCGATGTCCAGCCAGTCCCCAGGCAATGGCTCTCCCTGCCAAGCTCCCTCCCAGTTTCATTGCTGAGCAGGACATCATACAGCATGGTGTATCCCTTTGGTCAGTTGGGGTCAGCTGTCCCGGCTGTGTCACCTTCAGCTCCGTGTGTAGCCCCAGCCTGCTCGCTGGTGGAGTGGTGAAAAGGCCTTGACTCTGTGTAAGCACTGCTCAGTAATAAGGAGAACCGCTCTGTATTATCAACACTGTTTTCAGTACAAATCCAAAGCATAGCTCCGTACTAGCTACTATGAAGAAAATTAACTCTATCCCGACAAAAAACAACACTTTTGGTTTGCAAAATTCTGTGCTGTTCCCCAGTAGGCATACAACGTGACTGGATGTTTACCACAGGAGATAATTACTACAGGACAATGTGCCCCAGACCTGAATCCCAGCTGTTAAATATTATAGCAATGTTTGCATTCTTCTGAGCATTATCCTATTACAGACTGTATGCAATGAAAAATGTGACATGTTTTGTACTTTTGTCAAGTCAGCTAATATACTCGTTGAGATTTACTTGTGTAATCCCTATACTCTCTCTCCTTGGAAGGTGGGATATCAAGCGACAGAACACTCTCTGTCTCTAACATATTCACCTTTCCTCTTTTCCTTTTATGGATAAAGAAAGGATGAGATATATTTGTTCTGATTAATGTGTCTAATCCTTCAAATGTTTTTGATCAAGCTAAACTTTCAGTGCTAGTGATTTTCTGAAGTGATAATACAGAAACATACTCACAAATTCATGACTGCACAAATATCCAGGGCAATATCATGAAAGTCCCTATTCGGACACACACAACAAGACTCCCCAGTTTTACTAAACCCACTGAAGTGTGGCCAGACTGGATCATTGCTCTCCACTCCCTTTTACACCTGGTGTATGCTTAACATCCACAAGGTAGGTATATTTTTCCAACCACCTTGAGAGAGGATGCAGTGGCATTTGCCTTAATCTGACAATTAATTTTTGGTAATCCTTAGTCATAAGGTTCTTGTCAAAATTCAATGTTCACAGCCCAAAGTTTTGACAGGTTAAGGCCACATGACACTAACCCTGAAAGTTGGTTATTCGATTTTATTAAAGTTACTGCAGCACTTTTACCTCACAACACACTCAAACAATTAAATTTCTGGTACATTCATAAATTCAAATCTGTAGTTTAACCAAAGAATCTCCTTCCCAGTAAAATTGCACATTAAAACACATTGTGAATTCCAAAAGGGCCCTGATAAAAAAAGCATTAATTAAAACATTCAGATATTTTAATGTAGTTTTTGTACCACTTTAGCATATGTTTTGTGATCAGAGACAGCCAAGGAACTGCCTGTACAACAACATTAGAGGCAGTATAAATTTTTGACAGAAATATGAAATGAGGACAAAGAATGCTGGTCACAGTTACAGCAGAGAGAGGTGAAAGGAGTGGTGGTGAAGACCAGAGAAGAATTAACAGATTCCCAGCAGAGGGGTACAAGCAGCAAACAAGAGATTACAGCTGTTTATCACTCATGTCAATGTCATTCAGATGAGCTTAATTCTCATGGCTTAAAATTTCAAAATTACTCTTCAAAAATGTCTGACCCTTCCTTCAGTTTCCTGAGTTGTTTTCATACTTGCCAACTACCTAGTACTTTTGTTTCTGAAGAAACTGAAGTTAAGAGGCTAGAGTCACGTACTCACATATTCTGGATACTACTTTACAATGAAAAAATCTGATGTTTGTTTTTTCATCCTGTTCATCTGTTCTTTGTGCCTCTTCTCTTCTTCCTGTCTGCTGTTTGGATCCCACCTTTGCTTCTAATTTGTGATAAAGCTATGGATCATCATCATGCACTGCTTTTCAGCAATTTATTTTAAGCAATACTGAAAATATTCACTCTGTGTTGTCAAAATGTTAGACAGAATGTTAAACAAGTGTAATCTGTACAGAAGAGACAGATTAGCCTACTTAAATTTGAACTGTAAATGCCAAAGGCTATGCTTACGTTGCATGTGATGCTGAGATTTGGCCCTAGGTTTTTGCTACGGACTGGTTACAGATCCAGTGCTGTTACATCTGTACCTAAACTCGTATCTTAGCTGGAATTAGTAGCATCATCACATTCTTGAGTCAAACCACAGAGCGGTGTTTATTTGTCTCTGTCATTTTTGTGAGGCAGGTTTATCTAGTCAGTGGAGACAAAAGCACCTTCAGGTGACAGTAGAATGCCCACCTTGAGTGAACTGGGAGAAGAAGGGGGACTCTGATCAGTTCTGCTACTGGCTACAAAGCTGACATCAGCTCCCTGGGAGCACCTTGTCACCTTTACAGAGAGGAAGCTGGTGGCTATTTCAGATGTGAAGTGTTGTTGTTAAATTTTAATCTCTGCTTTGAAATGGCAAGAAGCATTTGATCACATTTTAGGGGCACCTTCAAAACGTCTTCTCTTAAGTATGACAAACTGCACACAGTGAAGAAAACCCTGCAGGAAGAGGTTGCCCTCTGCATGGCCCAGGGAAGGGAACACTTTAGCTTACCATTAGCACTTTCCCAGTTTGAACGTCAGGTGAGTATGATGCAATCCTGCTACTCACTACAGCATGACATGATAGATAGACTTAAAAAAAAAAAAATCAGGCTGCCTATTTTTATGCATCACCCTCCCGCCAACAGTCCCTAAAATTCATATATATGTCCTTAGAATTGTTTTGAGAACTGATCCATGAAGAGGAACATCTACAGTTACTTCTGATTTTATTCAGATGTTATCTGATGAAAAAACAGAAGAGTTCCAAAGAGGTAGCACTTAAATGGCAGCTCTTAAACCTCCCAGGTAAAGGTCTTAAGAGGAAGGTGAAATATTTTGTATCTATATGTTACACTTTATATATTATCTTACCATATCTACACTTCTTACTCTATATAGAGATGGGCTTTTTCCTCATAAAGCTTTCCCAAGTCACTCTGATTCACAGAATAACAGAATCACAGAACGGTAGGGGTTAGAAGGGACCTCTGTGGGTCATCTAGTCCGACCCCTCTGCCGAAGCAGGGTCACCTACAGCAGGCTGCACAGGACCGTGTCCGGGCGGGTCTTGAATATCTCCAGAGAAGGAAACTCCATAACCTCCCTGGCCAACATGTTTGTTATGGTTTGGCTACGGCCAGCATTGAAAGCGCCACGCGGCTGCCCCTCCCCCCACCAGGGTGCAGAGGAGAATGGAAAGAAACAGGCAGAAACTGGTGGGTCAGGATAAGGGCAGTTTAACAGAACAGCAAACAAAGGGAACAGTAATGACAACGATACAGATAAGGAGAAAACACAACACAAACATCACAACCCAGAGAGCCGCTCCTGCCACTGTGCTCCCAAGACGCGAGTGAGTTCCCGACACCCCGTTCCTCTCCACCGGAACCCAGCATGACCGCACATGGTATGGAATACCCTGCTCTGTTTGGCCAGGTGGGGTCAGCCCACCCGGCTGTGCCCCTTCCTGGATTCTGGTGAAAATTAACCCTGTCCTGGCCGAACCCAGGACACTGTTCCAGTGCTCCATCACCGTCAGAGTGAAGAAGTTCTTCCTCATGTTCAGACGGAACTTCCTGTGCTTCAGTTTGTGACCGTTGCCCCTTGTTCTGTCACTGGGCACCACTGAAAAGAGTTTGGCCCCATCCTCCTGACACCCACCCTTCAGATATTTATAAGCATTTGTAAGGTCCCCTCTCAGCCTTCTCTTCTTCAGGTTGAACAAGCCCAGCTCCCTCAGCCTTTCCTCACAGGAGAGATACTCCAGTCCCCTCATCATCCTCGTAGCCCTCCGCTGGACTCTCCCAGTAGATCCTCATTCCTTGTAGAAGTGTCTACCTAATGAGTATATGTGGTCTGGGTGGACTACTTGGATAGCTGGAGTTCAACCTCATGGAGAAGGGACCACATTTTTAAAAGTGCAAATAAGATTTTGGGGCACTGAAACTGGAGGTTTGAGTAGCTTGAAAGTGCCTACAATCTCAATCAGACTGCACAAACAACAGAATAAATCACTAGATGACTTCAAGAATAAAACTGTATAGACAAGAAAAATAAATCTCACGCTGTGCTTCAGATATGCTTCAGAGTGTAGCATGATAGTATCGTGAGAGACTGCAGACCTTGTTATTGCAGACATTACATTTGTCACAATTACTTCATGCTTATGTGTAAGTTTTAATTCCTTTGTCCATCTTTTATTCATGAAGGAATAGATTGTTACGGAATTAGTCAATCTATCTTGACACATATCTGGTAGAATTCCTCAATTTCAGGATTCTTTATTAGAATAATTTCTCACAAGTCCCAACAGCATCTGGATAAGAATGCAATTGAAGTTGTCCAGCAGTGAAGTTTTTGAGGTGGCTTTTTTTAGTTATTTATTTTCCCCATGTCAATTCTGTTAAAAATTTTACAAACAATGTGTATGTTCGTGAATGTCCTGAAAATGTACTGAATGAACACTGGTTCTTCTACAAGATACATCACAACAATTATCCAGTGAGAAATATCTTAATACGAGGCAAAAAGAGTTCTTTGCGTCTGTAGACTCTAATGAGAAAAATATTCAGGAGGGATTTGCTATGGATTTATGCCATCATCAAACATACAAAATATTCTCAGCGAGTTGTAGTGACCCCACCGCCTGCTCAGTAACCTCTACTCCTTCCTACAGCACAGTTGTGTCAGATTTACTAATCACAGATAGCAGAGAGGGTAGCAGTGAGTAACCCTTTGAAAAAGCTACCGACAGGTGATTTCTCTCAATTGCAAATATCTCTCCAAACTTTTTTCCCAGTTTCACTGTTACAATGGTAAGTGCAATATGACTGATAAGGAAGCCAACTTGTTTTAGAACTGAGAATCTCACTGTTTTGAGGCTTCAAGGAAGTCACTTAAGTATTCCTAAAGTCAAGAACATTTAAACCTGAATGAACCTGACTTGAAGTCCCGAATTCTTTTTCTGTTAGGTACTATCTGTGTTAGGTACTATCTATAACCATCCATCCATCCATCCATAAATATATATCCCTATGTACACAATACCTACATATATAAATGCATATGTGTGGTTATGTGTGTGCATGTACACAAGTATGATCAGAAATGGATACAACTTATGAGAATCAAAAATTAGGAAGTTAAAAGTTCAGTATAATAATAGCTGACAGACAGTGTTCTCCAAAACTGTTAGGCAGCAGGCCACAATGCATTAATTCATACTCCTGATGGACATTAGAAATGCTCCTGGATGAGTGAAAATTTTCAGGGATAAAATCTTTGAGCCATTCACCTGAGATTGTTGCAACCATAGGGAATTATGAGTTCCGTGTTGAAATAATATGGAATGAAACACTGGAATAAAAAAAGCCCAAGCAGACAGCCCAAATACAGTTAAAAAAATTGAGATGACTGTACACCGTGCATGTAGCTTCTGGAAAATCCTATTCTCTATATGGAAAAAATACCATTAAATGCTTATATAATATAGGTAGTCACTACGTATTCAATAAAAGGTAATTTTGCTTTTTACAGTCTAAGGCGTATACCCAGAAATCCTCTTCAAAAGTCACGAGAAGAACAGTGCCAGACACACTTAGTCTGTGTGATAGCCACGATGAAGACTGTGGTCAGAAATTCAATTTATTACAGTGAATTTAGCATTTCAGCTAAAAGTTTGCAAGGAACTAGCTAAAAACTTTTTTTTTTTTAAATAGGTAAATTTTGTGTGTCATCAGAAATGTGAACCATAGTTACTCTAATAAAAAGAAACTAAAAGAATTAGAAATATTGTACCACACAAAACACCAATTTATTTCACTAGAATCGTAGTATTTCAATGATTTGGTGTAAATAAATAAAGACCAAGAAAAATGAGTCTTTGTTTTCCAATGCTGATTTAGTGGAGTATTACAGAATCACAGAATCACAGAATGTTTGGTGTTGGAAGAGTAATCTGGTAGTTTTGTACTTCACCAAAATATGACGGCTTCAGTACTATTTACTAAACTGGACCTGAATAATAATTAGTGAGGTTTTATGATGTGTATTGTACTATTACTTCAGAGTCCCTGTCACTGATCACTGCCCCATTAAGCAAATTGCTATTACTAAGTACAACGGCAAAATTAAGTAGGGTTCCTGTCAAAAGTCATTCATCTGTCACGCTTGCTTCATAGCAGGTTTCGTAATTGCTGCCGCCATGAAGTCATGGTTTCTTTTTCAATTTGGTATGTACCCTTGATGGTACTGTAATTAGAGTATTGATTTTGCACCACTGAGGAAAGTAACATGGCTCTTATTGATTTTAAATGAGCAAATCAAAAAGACATTTCCTGTTGTAGTAGGTCTCTGAAATGACTAAAAATACATCAAAATTCTTGATAGAAAAACCATGTGGCAGCTATAAACAGCTATAAAATCAGTCTAAAATATTAACTATTAATTTAAAGAGCCTGAAGGATTACCTAGTAATACCCAGGAAATATTTTTCTCCTTCCCTTTTCCTTTCTTTTTTAAAAAAAAGGTTTCTTCTTTTAAACATAGACAAGCACACACAGAAAAGGTGTAATCTAAAGAAAAAAATGTAAGAACAAAAAAATCCCTTGTTTTCTCACATTATACTGCACATTTCAAAAAAAAAAAACAAACCACAAAACATAATAAAGAAAAGAAAAAGTGCAATACCCTGGCAGAGAAGCAAACAGACATTAACACTAAAAAGGGAGAGCAATACACGTCTCTGAACTTCAATTCTTCCCTAGTAAGCCTCACAAAGCCCACAGAATACACACAGGTCTTGAAGTTAGTGCAGGACCTCAAACTTTTTCCTCTGTAAGACGTCATATTGGCTATTGATGGAAATAAGGATCTATGGACCTCTGGACCTTAATCAGAAATAAAGTACAATAAAACTAAATCAACACTAAAAACCAGACTTTGTGAAAAGACTCTCAGGTAGTCAAAATCAGCTTTAAACCAACTTTTAACCGTCAAACATAAGGCAAAGGCTTTTCCTGGGACTGTGTCCTACCAGAAAGACCTTTCTTAAATCTTTCTCTGGGCTATAGGTTTCATTCGGTATAAACAATTCCTGTAAATAATACTGCAACATCTGCTTTTAAAATGTATTTCAACACAACACCTGGTTTTAAAATATGTTTCAACACAATTGAGTTGAAGTAAATACACCCAAGCTGAACTTCTTTGTGTATAACAGTTGGCACTAGCAGTTCACAAAAAAATTGTGTGTTTTAATAGTTGTACAGTTACCATCACCATTACAATTCCTTATTTTTTTCCTTTTGTGAGGGATTTCACCATACTGTTCAAGGTACGGCTGCAACTTTCTCTCCAGTGGTGAATGCTGGAGAGAAACTTCTTCACTCATGAGCCAAGCCTAAGATCAGACACTTCACAAAAAGGCACTCTATATTCTGGAGTCCTAATGAATTCAGGAGCCCCAGTAAACTCAGGAGTTGTTCTGTATTCAGGAGTCCTGTTCAGGAGCCCTAATGAAATAAATGGAGCTCTTTGTGTCTCTGTGCAGTAGCAGAGGGAGCTGCTTATGTGGACATTTTTCATTCTTTTATTCATGCCAGCTGTGTACACAGCAAACAATTCCAAATTCACTTATATTATTTCCTTTAATAGTCCTTGGAATATTCCAGGTAAAATTGATTTCATAGTCAGTTCTTCACTAAAGTGGGCCATCTGTTCCTCATAAACAAAACTCACAAGAATAAATTTTCTTCAAAATTTAATTTACGCCCTTCTAAATGTCGGGAGCTTCTAATTCTGGGAATGACTATAACGTGTTCTCTTCAGGAAGAAAAGTACTGCAGAGCCTTTACCTTCTTAGGGTAAAGAACTCAAGAACAAATGCTGCTACTGAAGGCAATAATGTGAGTTCTTACAGGAACCAATTTAGGGATTGAATTCACAAATAACACAAAAGTTCCTTCCTGAAAATATGCAAAAAAGGTACTCCAGAATCTCTAGTGGACTCTGTGGGATTTTGCACCAACTTCTGTTGCAGAATGCCTTGACCATATGGTTGAATGAAAAGCACAACATAGTAGACATACAAGCATAAACATAAACATGCACATACACATATGATTGAGTTTTGAGGTCAGAACTTGCCTTGTCTTTGAACCCTGCTTGAAAAAGAACAAGATTTACTCATTGAATATATCATGTATCACCAGTAAATAAAACATTTCAAAACTCTCATGCATCTTTTGCTATTACTTTTAAATTTGCAGAAATACTGGCCTGTTTTCCTCCTCCCTATACATCTCCAAAATCTTCTGAGTTCTCTACCTGCTTGATAAATAAGGAGTAAAATATCCTTCACTTATTTGCTGTACAATCTGGTTGTGAGTGTGATGACTGACAGATCGCCTTAGTAGACTAGAAGACTCCACTGGGTTGCTGCCTCAAACAATGGATCTCAATCTTTCTCTTCAAATTTTTTTCCATTTCTAATTATGCATTACTGCACTCATGTTGCTATTAAAAGGTTTGTATCTTATTTAATGTGGTAGAAATAAAAAAGCTTGTGATTTCCTTCCTCCAGAACAACTTGATATAATTATAGGCTTATAATTCATGGTTAGTGATATATTATCTTTCCATTTTCATGTTGTCTTCATGCATGCAGATTTGTATTTGGGAGACATATACTCACAGTTTCAATAGCCACAGGGAGTTTTTGAGGCAAAAGGTAGATACCTGTTTTACATAATATAATTATTCTTCATATTATGCACTAAAACAAATTTCCAGCTAGTAGCATTATGTGAGTTCTTGGACTCTGTCATGCAATTGTATCAGGATTAATTTCTTTTTGAAAGCATTTTTACTTTAGGTTCTTCTTGGTGTACAAAAATACTAAGAAGTAACACTGACAGAAATTTTGCTGTAATGAAATATTTCCTTAAGTTGCAAGTAAAGAATACCGTGTAATTTATAATGATAACCACAGTAATGAATGCATATAGTAGTCAGCTATTACCACCAGTAACTGGCACACCTTTCATCTCCTGTCAAGCAGAGTGGTGCAGATTAGGACCAAAAGGCAACTATCAACTCTGTTTTTTCCGGACTCAGACAAAAGGAAAAGAGGTGTCTGTCTGAGCTGATAGCTTTTCGCCCTTTGATCTGGCCCTATCAGAAGTCATCCAGCGTAGTAACCTGATTTCTCATCAATGGGGGTTACCGTCTTTGATGTAGGTAAAATCCTACTGCAAATCCTGTTTATGAAGGAAAAACACCAGGATATAATCAAGGAGTATAATTACTGATTCACCTGGAAAGGTTTTTTTGGCATCCTACTTTCTTTGAGGAAGGTAGTAAATAAGTTCTACCAAGATTATTTAGAAGATGTTTCTATAAACAACCTACAACACAGTCCTTTGAAAGGTTGCGTTTGCCCCTCCCCAGTGTAGTAGGAACTTCAGCATGGTTCAGTGTTAAAGAAAGTTCCAAGCAAAATAACAGAAAATCAAATTCACTTTTGAAGGAGAGGGAAAAATTCCCTGCTTGGAAAGAAAGTGTATTTGGAAAATTTTACTTCTAAGTGGTTAGGCAAATGAGGTACATTTCAGAGCAAGACTTTTCAAGTTTTATATTCTTCTACCATAAATCCAGGATATCAAGTGCAGACATTTCAAATATAGATCAATCATTTCTCATTTTATTATAAGTTCTGTCAGGAAATGTTCTTTAATGTTGACTTTGCTGATATGGTGGGCTACAGAAATAACTTCATCAAACATTCAGGAAGGTGCTGAACAACATGTTAGATGATGTAAATAACAGTTGGAGTAAGAATAATGAACCCACCCATGTACCATTATTATAAGGAAAATTTTGATATAAACCTGCCAAAGTCTTCCTCTCAACTTCACAAATATATATTATAATTTTAATGTAATAGCCAATATTTCCCTCATGAGAAACAGATACTCTGTATTTTCTTTAAAAAGCCCTGTTTCAGAGTGGAAGAGTACTGCACTGTATTTTACTCTGTGCCCAGAGCTTTTTTTTCTAATCTAACCTCAAAAGACCTTGATCTGTGACATCACAAATAAAAACCTTTTTGAAGTGTCTAAATACTTACAGAGGTAAGAGCTCAGTCTAAATGATTGAATAAAACACCTATCACAGTTGAGGAAAAGTGACATCAGTGAGATGGATCCAATCAGTGAGAATGGAAAAAATTTTACATTTGTGTCATTTTGTTCGGGAGCAGATTATCTATTTGAATATGGCTCTAATTTGTTTGAAGAATCAGAAAGAGTTCACCACTCAACATTGTATGTACCAGTTTTTGAAGCTCCTACTCTTTGTGGTAGCCTCATGGTGACAGACAGGTGATCTGAAGAGGAGGAGCAGAGTTTCTCCAAATGCATCACCTGCATGGGGGAGACATTGGCAGAGGACATGTACAGTGAGCTCGGCATTTGGTATAGAGAGCCTCTGGTGTCCATGAGCAGCACAACCTCTTGAAAACAACCTGTTGTATGTACTGAGCCTTAGAAAGAGGATAGCCTACAGCTGAAAATAGCCCTGAGTGATTTTCTTTAATTTGCTCTCACTAAAGAAAACCAAAGGGATGTTAACATAAATAACAAATGCTGAGGTTCCAACTAACAGTGGAAAAAGCAGCAATATTGAAGCTTAAGTACAGTATAATTTTAACAGTGTCTGAAATTGCTTTTAAAGGTGTTCATGTAGGTATCTAGGTATTTATAAAGATATTTAAAGAAATACAAGGCTAGAAGATTGTCATCCTTTTCTTTTACAAACCCAATTCTCTTTTCTGAATACAAGTCAAATATTTAAACTAATCTATTAAGCTATGAGGCATTTCTTTTCTAAAAGACAACAATAGTCTATCCATTGAGTTCAATGGACAAAATTATACTGACTTCAAGCTCTTATATAGCTAAACTCATTCTGAATAAATAGTATGGATGAAACTTAGCTAGGTTTGTCTCCCTCTCTAACGGTGACCCAGCAGGTTTTGCACTGATCAACACCCAGACATGTAATTCATACCTGCAGTTTCATGCTATAAAAATACATACTCTGCAATGTCATCTTCATGTTATCTGAGATTCATTAAACTGAAAAATACTGCAATAAGTCATATTTTTATCTAGGGACTAAAAGGGTGCAACATGGAGCCCAGTAGGACCTTGCAGCCAGGTGCTGTGCTACATGGTGTCTGTTTTAGGATCAGATTTCCCTAAGCAGTGTGGATGGGAGCCAGCTGATGAATGCTAACCGTGTTGCAAGTGGTTTACTTTTCGTCTGGATAAACTTTTGGATCACAGGATGCCTGTAAGTAAGAAACACCCAAGACCTATAGGACTTGAATTTTGAAAAGATGCAGTCACATTCTTTTGCAGTAATGAGGACATCAATATGGTGTGCTTATGATTTGGGGAGAACATCTGTATTATTTACTATCACAGTTTAAGAAGCTGTATGGAAACAACAGAACGACAGGGACAATTTAGTCACACTTTTGGAAGATCCTAAACCATCTGCATCCCCATATAACAAGTGACACATAGAATATCCTGTCATACAATGTCTCACATGTTTTGTTTTTTTTTAAAATACGGAATTATTTTTCATGTGGAATGGACTGGAGATACTCATCAGTCCCTATCTGACTTGCTCAGATACAGGATCAGAGGATACAGGGCTAGAGAATAAGCGCACATTTGCTGACACTCCTGCCATTTTGGTGATTTAAAGGGCTAGCTTAGATGCTTAACTGTTGTTTTGAGGGTGGCGGACTACCACTGAACACCTTGCATTTATTTGCAATAGAGATTTTTAAATGCTTCCTATTGGTTTTCATTCTGATTTAATGAGAATGCTGATCTATACGAGGTATCTACAGCCTGATTAACATAATGAATTCTATTGGGTAATGTTGATTTACTTATTGAATTAGATATGCATTAGACACATATTTAATTGAAAATCTCAGTATATGCTAGATGGTATGCAAGAGGTGTTGGCTTTTTGCTGATATAAATTACTTACTGACTTTTCTTAAATACTTAAATAAATCTTTAGACATAGCTTCAGTTTCTCATTTTCTTGGGTTTGCTGCAAGGTCACCTTCCCCAAAAACTAACAAAGGATAGTGAGTATCATAGAATCATGGAATCGTAGAATACCAGATTGGAAGGAACTTCGAGGATCATCTGGTCCAACATTTCTTGGCAAAAGCAGTCTAGACAAGATGACCCAGCACTCTGTCCAGCTGAATCCTCAAATTGTCCAATGTTGGGGAATCCACCACTTCCCTGGGGAGATTATTCCAATGGATGATTGTTCTCATTGTGAGAAATTTTCCTCGCGTCCAGTTGGAATCTCCCAGAAGTAACTTGTACCCATTACCCCTAGTCATTTGCATGTGACTCCTTGTAAAAATGAAGTCTCCATCTTCTTTATGGCTACCCTTTAAATACTGGAACATAGTGATAAGGTCTTCCCTAAGCCTTCTTTTCTCAAGGCTGAACAAACCCAATTCTCACAGCCTTTCCTCATTCAGCAGGCTTCCCAGTCCTTTGAACATCATTGTGGCCCTTCTCTGGGCTCTCTCCAGCCTGTCCACATCTTTTTTTGCATAGCAGGGACCAAAACGGAACCAGCATTCCAGATGTACCCCGATAAGCTCTGAGTGGAGTGGGATAATGACTTCTTTACCTCTGCTGGTGATGCTCTTATTGATGCAACACAGAATCCTGTTGGCATTCTTTGCTGCAGCAGCACACTGTTCACTCGTATTGAGCTAGCTGTCCATCGGGACCCTCAGGTCCCTTTCTACAGAGCCACTGCCCAGCTGGGTAGATCCCAGCCTGTGCTGCACTCCTGGATTATATTTTCCCAAGTATCAAATCTTACACTTGTCCTTGCTGAACTTCGTATGGTTCTTGTTAGCCCACTCTTCCAGCCTACCCAGGTCATCCTGAAGGGCGTCTCTCTCTTCCGAAGTGTTCATTTCCCCACTCGGTTTGGTATCATTGTCAAATTTCATCAGGCTATACTTGATTCCACCATCCAGATGATTTATGAAGATATTAAAGAGCATTGAGCCCAATATCAATACCAGGGGGACCCACATGTGACAGGTTGCCAGTTTGAAAAGGAGCTATTTATCACGACACTCTGCCTGCAGCCTATCAGCCAGTTCCCCACTCACCACACAGACCACTTGTCTAGACCATAACACATCAATTTCTCTATGAGGAGGCTGTGGCAAACCGTACCAAAAGCCTTAGAGAAATCCACGTAGACAAAGTAAACCACTCACTCCACATCAACCGACCAGTTTGTCATAGAAGGCAATCACAGAATCACAGAATCACAGAATGTTCAGGGTTGGAAGGGACCTCTGTGGGTCATCTAGTCCAACCCCCCTGCCGAAGCAGGATCACATACAGCAGGCTGCAGAGGACCTTGTCCAGGTGGGTCTTGAATATCTCCAGAGAAGGAGACTCCACAACCTCCCTGGGCAGCCTGTTCCAGTGCCCCGTCACCCTCAGAGGGAAGAAGTTCTTCCTCATGTTCAGACGGAACTTTCTATGCTTCAGTTTGTGACCGTTTGTCAGGTTTGTCAAGCATGATTTGCCCTTGGTGAATCCATGCTGGCTTTTCCCAGTCATGTGCTTCATTTGTCTTGTGATAGCCCACATGAGGATTCATTGCATAATTTTCCCAGGGACTGAAGTAAGACTGATGGGCCTATAATTTCCTGGATCCTGCTTTAAGACTTTCTAGTAGGGATCAAGCTGTTGTAGTAGTTCACATACCAAGTCTTCCTTCACTGACAGTGTTTGCATCAGCCTGGATTTTTGTTCCCAAGGCCTGGGCCCCAACAGTGCTGGTAAAGGCAGAGGTGAGGAAAGTGTTGAGGAGGACAGGATAAAGTCTAAAGATGGGATAAGATCTCACTTTATGTCTTCTTCTACACAGAGATCAAAAGATGTGAGTTTTCCTTTTCATTTGCCTCCTACTATCCAGTTCTTTGAAAGAGAAGGGAACTTGTTCAGTACCTGAAACATTAATGTGATTTCTCTATAGAGGTGCCAAGTAGCTGGAGATTATTCTAAACTTCTGGCTTGTATTTTTTTTTTGAGGTGCAAGCATTGCAGCTGTATCCTATCCTCTTTCCAGCTGGGTAAGATGGTTTTAAAATTCACTCCTACTACAGCCAAAATTATGGGACTGATGTATACACTTCATTAATTGATTAAGACTATGCTTTTTTAAACAGCTAGCATAATTTCAGGACCTTCAGACTGATAGAGTAAGGACTAACTAAAGAGAAAAAAACACCAAATACCGAGTTATAGCTATTGTCAGATATGCAAAATTGTTGACAGATATTGTGTTAGTATACTGGGGAAGTGCCAGTGCAGAAGTCTGCATTTTCATAACATGTGCTGGCACATAAATTGTAAATAGACAATATAAAGAAGGAGACACCAACAGAGACAGGTACATACCTTATTCATGGACTCTAGTCTGCTCATGTTGTGGTCCCCCTGGGAAACAGTGCTGAGACTTTCAGGAAAAGGACATAGCCAGAATGTAGTGTCCTTTGAGTATATCTATAAATTTCAATGAGCCAATGCATTTCTCAGCATGTGTAAGCAAGATAATTCTGTGGTAAAGCCCCTTGTTTAAATCCTAGAACTTAAAGGGACCATTGATTGTGCAGATCTCATTAATTACCTTCAAAACAAGTGCCAGTCTTTTCATTGTTTTCTACTATGGTTAGACTACTGTGTCCCCCCAGATTCCTGTATTTTTCTCATCTAAAATCAGGTTGTCAGTCGAACACAAACAATTTGAAGTCTATATTTTAAAACTAGGAAAAAACATAGTAGGGATATGACCTATACCCAAATACATTGCCAATTTTCTGTTTTTTCCTAGTAAGACCTGTCTTAAAGACATTTATTTTCCCTGTTTCCAGGAGATGGGCAGAATAACAGGAGGAGCAATGACTATACTGTTAAAAACTTAATCTGAGTCTATGTAGAGTACTCAAGGACTCAGTGAACAGACTGAGAGTCTTTTTTTTAAAGTAGTGAAAAAGTTCCTTCTCTCATAGCAAACTTTAGTAGTGCTTGTAACCTCAGTAGGTTTGAAAAACATTTTGCCAGATGTGATTTTGACAGGATGACACTTAGCTCTAACAAAACCCTCATGACTTTAACGCTAAATCTGTATGTTAAATGTATAGTGAGACTATGAAAGGACAGAGGAAGCTAAGAGCCTGTTTCTGATCTCACTTAACACCATTTGTATCCTATATAACTGTTGACGTTAGTGGAATTGTTCCCAACTTGCAATTGTATAAACAGAAGTACAATCAGACTCTTAACATCTAGGCTTTACAGAAGCATACAAGGTATCATTTATCTCTCCTCTATTAAATCTCCTGTGTTAAGTAACACATTCCTAGGGCATGCCAGTCTCATTGATGACACTGGTGCATAAATAAAGTAGTTGTTTTGGCAGAAAACATTAAAAACTGGAAAAAGAAAATTTTGAGTCCTATCCAGCTAAAAACATCCGTGGTCTTCAGGGTTATGCAAGGCCCTGACGACTACAGATGCTGGCTGTTCAACAGGCCAAAATATTCAGAGAGAGGTTGTCCTCCAGTGTAAGGTCAAATAAAAAAGTCTCTGTGTGTGGTGGAGAAAGTTTAGTAAATGTGATGGAAAGAAATCTCAGAAAACTTCTGTGTGGTGCTTGGTAACAGAGCTGAAATTACAGACTTTTTGTGCTAGTCACTGTAAGACAGATATCACCATATCTTGTGTCATTATACAGTTAACAAATATAACAATATACCAAGCACTTCAAAACTTTATAAGTATTTATTGTCACAGCATCCCCATTGTCTGGGCTGATGAAGACAGAAAATTTAACACCCAATAGTCAGTGGATCTGACCACCTAAATTTCAATGGCCTCGTGGAGGTGTCTATTTCTCCACTGACAATCTAATCTTCCTTTAGAAAGACTACGGTAAGCTTTTCAGTTCAGGCTGATAACTGAAGTGCCTAAATTTAACGGGAGGAATCCAGACATTAGTGACTTTTCCCTGACTTCGCCAGCTATAGGAGAGACTGTAGCAGAGCAGGAGTGACAGTCAGATTTCCTTGGTCTCAGGCCTTAATTACTGAAATGTTCTGCCTTTCATCTTCCATCTAGACACAATGGGGAGGGTTAAATGAGAATAGAAATGTTGGGCAACTAACCTAAGATGACCCACATCTTATATGTCTCCTATACGTATTCTGCTGTTTTTCCTGTTTGCCATCAGTGACCCATACATGAACTGGTATTTCTCATTTTTTGTCCAATGGTTGAAGCTGTCTTGTTCTTTTTATTTCTTATTGTCTAACCAAGCCCATATAACCCTGTGGGAGCCACAACATCTCTGTCAGGGAGATGTTGGAATCTTCTTTCACAGGTGATTGTTTTTGTCCAGAGTTTCCTTCAGTTTCTAAGGAGTGTCTCTGGTTTCCTGAAGTAGTAACACAAATGTGAAATATTCCCAATGTCTCTCTCTGTGGGATGAGAGCTTGTTTTGATGTCTGTAGTAAAACAGCTTTGTAAGTATTTTTAATGTAAACACGTATGTGCCATGGATAGTGAAAAAATGCATTTTAAGTGTAAGAAACATAGAGCAGAGTTCAGTGTCAATACTTCTTCTCTATGCTCCAAACTCCCATGCTGGTAGCCACCTAGTCAAAGCAGAACAGAATTTGCAAAGAGAGCATTTATTCTTTCATTCCAGGCTGCTATGAACCCTCTATTGGTTGTAGAGTTATCTTACATGACTTCCTCACATTTTTCCAGGTAAATGGTATTTATCTCATCTAACTTAGACTTCTAAAATTCAGGTCAATGAGTCTAAACTAGTCACTCTATGTGCCGTACTCGCCAGCCAGGAATGGATGTTTTTAAGTGGTGATGCATCATTGCCTTGTCTTTAGATCTATGTTGGGGTGTTGTTTGCAAATGTCCGTATCTTTTTAGGTCTATATAGGAAGTCCCAGGGTGAAGTGCAGTCTACCCCAGTGCAACACAATCTCGACCTCAGGCATCTGTACCAAGCAGAGGAGACATATGGAAACACAGATCACTGTTGTTTGGATAATTGATCTGGCTGAGCTGCCTCATCTGTACCTGCTGAGAACTTACAGATTGTCTCAGGTGTCTAGCTGAACAGAACTGGACAGGAACAAAGGCAACACAGGACCGATCAGAGTATGCTGTCAGATACAACAGGTATTTTTTTGATGTTTCAAACATTTTGATACCGTTTTCTTTGGAAAAGTATAATTAGAACATTGAATCTCACAAACCAAGATGGAAGAGTCAGGAAGTAAAATAAAGATGCCAATCCTTTCACCAGATTCTTGTCCACTGACTTGAACAAAATGAAGATCTGTGTCGATTCCTAACGAATTTTTAATATGCACATTTCTTTGGATAGAAAATATGCTGGGCAACTGCATGTTATGTAAGACACACACACATCACAACTAAAGATTTGTTTGTCCGAAAAGAAGGATCTGGATCAACTGAGAAATGAAGAGTGTAAAAACAGTCAATAGTTTTCTAATTAACATATTTATGGGATTACTGGAGCCCAGAAAAACTACTGGGAATTTGAATAGTACAGATTTCATCAGGGAAATAAAGTTTCGTTGTTTGGGTGGCTGTAGTTATTTACAAAAAACTTTTAAAGACACATTTCTCTACTTCTTCTGAAGCTGTCTGTCTTCTTAATATTTATAACTAGTTTCATGCCTACCTGTTCATTTGATATTGTCCTTCTGATTAACTAGGACAGAATTCTTAACTATCCTAAAACATCTCACTCTCAACCAGGGCTCAGTGATTTCTTCCAGCAAAACTTTTTCTTTAAAGCTATGTTTGCTACAGCTAGAAATAATACTAATGTAGTTATGCTTGATAGCCATTTATTTGCTACTGTGAAGGGTCATTGTATTTTAAATGTTACTGTCATCAATTTCAAAAAAAGTATCTTGAATCAGAAAACTTAAAACATCCTACCTACTACTCTTCATTTATGGCAGACTGTCAACTTATATTCAGCCATGCAATCAAAACAGTAGAGTTGTTAGTTTATTATTCAGCTGTAGAAATATAGAGACGTTGAACAGTTGAGTAGTAGGATGAGAACTCGCTTCTCTAGACATCTAACCAGTGCCTAAAGTATAGGAACTTCATGCCAAAACTCAGAAAAAGTGTTTTATGTCTACAAGTGGATCCTTAAACAGCCCTAATATTCTCCTAAAGCAGACTTAGAATTCATATTGAGTTTCTGGGAGGGATTCAACTTCTGTACTTCTGTTCTGATGCAACAAAGCAAGCCAAACTGAAATGATAGCTCTGCCACCCAGAAGCTATAAAATTGTATGGTGATACTCAGATTCTCTCAAATCTTCTGCTAAAACACAGCTTTGAAGGTCACTGAAGGAAATTGTCTTTTGCCAATATGGAGAGAGAGAGAACCTATATTATAGTCTCTTCTCTTAGACACTTCTTGTGCATTTTCTGTTTAACAGTCACTGATAAGACACAAAAACAGATTTAGCAACTGGGATAGAGGCTAGAATTCCTCCATCACTTCAGTACAGGCAGCGGTTTAAACACAGGTGTGGGGAGGGTTGTCACGTGAATTTTATAATCTCTTCTGTATAATGGCCCAGAATCAGCGAGAAAGATGGAAACATCACAGAGCATGCTTTAATCTTATGTTTAGAGTAGGTGTTCGAAGGCTGGACATCATGTTCAAACCACTAGGGGAGAAAAAAATGAGGAAAGACTACAACTCAGGTCTTCTCTTTCCCAAGCATTGTTCTAACTCCTTATATTTGTACTACCTCTTTTGTGGTATCTGAGAAAATTAATGGGTGTTATGGAAGCCGAAAGAACAAATGTTTATTACTTCTCAGTTCTCGACCTAACAGATTTCACTACATGCATGCTGGGTGTCTGCTCCCCAGGAGCTCTGCAAAAGATACATAACACTAAGGAAGCCCTCATTTGATCCAGGCCTTCTAACTTCAGAGGCATCTGCTTTTTTCCATGGATCGCAACTGACCATATAGACTGATCAGATAATTCAGGCTCAGGAAGTGTGGGCTGGATGAGTGGTCGGTGAAGTGGATTGAGAACTGGCTGAATGGCAGAACTCAGAGGGTTGTCATCAGCGGCGCTGAGTCTAGTTGGAGGCTAGTA
>Ga0065711_1035792_pt1 | contig 21828 bp, 16 predicted proteins | sample Hoacrofraction12_FD_59098 | JGI IMG/M metagenome (GOLD analysis project Ga0065711, IMG submission 59098) | Hoatzin crop microbial communities from Cojedes, Venezuela - Epithelial fraction 12 v2 (version 2) | ecosystem: Host-associated > Birds > Digestive system > Esophagus > Crop | place... | reverse complement strand
GACAAGATCCTGTGCAGCCTGCTGTAGGTGACCCTGCTTCGGCAGGGGGGTTGGACTAGATGACCCACAGAGGTCCCTTCCAACCCCTACTATTCTGTGATTCTGTGATTCTGTGAACAGCCATTTAGAGGAAGACTTCAACAAAAAGAGAGAGAGTTCAGAAGATGACACACACTAGAGACTACCCAAAGATTTTAGCAGAAAAAGAAACAATAAAGGAACTGTGAGCAACAGCTAAGTCATACACAATTATCTGCAAGCACCAGAGATGTTTCCAGCAGATGGTTAAGATCAAATGAATTGGCACAAGGAGTACCGCTCAGTGTATACTGCATGCTGACCACAGGAAGAGGGCAGAGTGAAACAATACCCTGGTCTTCTGAAAGACCAATTCAGTAAAATACAAGCGTGCTACAGGAAAAATTAAAAACTATTTTTGTTGAGTAAAATTGTTCATAAGCTAAAAATGACAATGAAAATTCTGGCTATTATCAAAGCAGTTATTAAAGTAAGAAAATAAAAGCAGAATTCTTTGAACTGTTCTTATCTTACATGATTTTAAAATTTCATTTCCAGCACTTACCCCTGATCACTTCGGATTGCCCCCATGACTCCAAGCACCAATGGCCAACCAGGTCCTAAGCTGTCACCCTGACTTTGCAAAATCTGTAGCACGCACTCCAACTGCTTGATCCTGATATCAGGATGACTAATGTTTGACAGTTCCTTTAGTGGATTCAATAAAAGCAACTGCAGTCTCTAAAAGTAAACAAAAAAGCACATTATGGATGCTGAAATTTAACTGATCCTTAATTACTTTAAAGTGAGAACACACAGTCCCAATTGAAGATTCATTGTATGAATTCAGTAACTCATTCATTAAATGCTCAAATTCAGTGTCACACTGGCCTTTCTAAAAAACTGTTTATACAGGATCTCAGCAGGAAATCTGTGATTTTTCTTCCCCCCTCCCCATTCTCCAGGTCCCTCAGGAAGTAGCTACAGCATGCTGTCACAGCTGCATAAAAACCATCATGCAACTTCACGCTCACCCAGCAGGGCTAGGCTTAGCTTCCTGCTAAAGAGACCTTGAAAAAATTACCCATTGAACCTCAGTAAAAATATTAGAATGTTTTATTAATCATGGACTGAATAGCTGTGATTTAGAAGGTTAGGCAAGACATTTTTTACCTGCTACCACACCACATATATACTTCTATACGTTCTGGAATTGTTTTGCACTCAGGAGGGTGATCCATAATTTGTTATAACAAATGGACATAATATGCAAACACCACCACTGTTTGCTAGGCATTTGAAAAAGGAAGGAGGGTGGTTCATTAGAATGCATGAGGTGATTCTCAGTAGTTACATCCAAATGTTACAACTGTAGGCTTTATAAACTCAACAGTAAAGTTGCTTTATGAATGCCTCCTATTCATTGAACTGTAGAAAACTTCCTCTAGGGAAGATTTTGATTTCATGTTCATTTTAGTTCCAGAAAAGGAGGAAAGCAGCTGGTCTTAAACTTTCTTTACCTGATTTTGAGATAATGGAGGATCATGGCTGAATGTCAGTCCTGCTTTAATGAGAGAAGTTAAAGCTTCTGCTCCCCATTCTCTCATTCTGGAGTTTGGATGCTGACAGACCTGAAAACACAGCAACGGTTTGTTTAAAGTCACTTTTATTTAACCAAGATTTGAATATATGTAATATAGTAAAAATTTGATATTTTAATTATATGAGAATTTACATACATTTTTACAATTTTTTTTTACAACAGTACAATAAATCTCTAGATGATGAAATTAGGTTTAACAGTAAAAAAAAAAATTATCTTTTGGACAGACATACCTTCTGAATAAGGAAGCAATAGGAAGCAGTGAAAGACACAGAAGGAAACATAATGAAAACCAGAGCAGTTCAAGCCAATACACTTTCAAAACGAATATACTAACTGCTAACTCAGATAATGATTGATTAAAAAGCACCAAACAACTCTTCAACAAATGCCTGAAACTGTCAGGTTTAACTTAGCCTTAAGCTACTACAAAATTCAAAGTTTCATCTTTCACGCATTATTTAACATAATCAAGTGAGGAAGCATGACAGTTGCCAACACAGAAAGTGTCTGTTCTTCTAAATTCTCAAATACAAAAGTAACCACACAGTGAATGTAAAATAAGCCTTACACTCCATTATTTCAAAAACTTGACAAAACAATAGCAAACAGTACTTCCGGCTTAAGTTTCAAACACATGTCGTCATTTTCTGTGCCTCTTAATTATCTAAACCTAATAGTTTTGCTGATTGCTTTTTTTAGAACAAAAAATTTAAAACATTGTGCAAATCCACTGCATCGATACCTAGTATGAACTGTACTCCCCTATCTTGATACATTACCCTCACACAAGGTAAGTGTACAGTTTCATTGACCTGTACATAATTATTTCCATGCTAGCTCAGATGGTGTGAGAATCCAGAATCAAAGTCCAAGGCAGGATCATAAGCCAGGCTGATGGTTTTTGTTGGTGGACCATTCCCTTATCAGCCACTAGCCAAACTGAAAAGGAGGACGATGCAGAAAAGCTAGCTTAACATTAAAAAATGCAGACAAGAAATGGCTACTCTCCTGAATTACTGATATTTTTGTTATATAAAAAAAGAAAGAATTTGTACTTCATGATGCTCTAAATCTGACCAGATACTCAGTTCCAGAGACAGGGAACAAATTCTTCCCTCAGGTTGTGTTCAACTGAATTTGCAGCTGGTGTTTTCTCCTTCCTTATTGTAGCTCAGCAACTTAGTTTTAAAAGAAAATAAGGCCGTACTTGAAAAGAAACTGAAATAGACTGTGTATTTCCTACAGAACACTGGCAAATACCCACAATGGGTAACAGACTGACACAGACTGCTTACTAGATGAAAACATAGCATCTCAAGATTTGGATGGTGAACCTTGTTGTCTTTGAGGGGAAAAAAAACATAAGAAAGACATACGCCCATGCTTTAAGCCTTTAAACCCCCAAGTGTCCAAATTTCCTCTCCCAGACAAAAGATAATGTGGAGATGATCTCCATAAATAAGTTTAGAGATGGCCAATCCTTAATGCTGTTTGGAATAGTGCATGGATTCTAAGGAAGTGTGTGATATTTTCTGGAAAATGAGGAAGAAAAGCTTTGTCCTTTACCCACTTTAAATCGATCCCTATTCCTGCATTTCACTTTTCTACATATCTGCGTAGAGAATTAAAATTGTACAATTACATTCCGTCACTTGTTTTTAGTTTCAAATGCAAGATCTAAGCTTTTTGTTTCCTTGTTGGAACACATTTTTCATGTTGAAGTTAAAAAACTTTATAAATTGAAATAGGATTATGACACCTATTTTTATATTTGTACAGTATTCTCTTGAAGAGACCTTCAAAATGTTAGCTTAAACATTTTTAAAACAAACAAACCCTTTGTTAGTAAATCTAATGGCTTCAGTCTATCTGGTAAGGACACAAAAACATTATCTTAAAGTCTTCCTAGACATTTTTACTATGTGAATCCAAAGTGGAACCCGTTTGTGTCATGTGAATAGCAACACATACATGAAGTATAATAAATTGATCATTTTAAACATTGTTGAGTTTAAAACGTATAAAGGCTTACGGCACCTTAAAGACAAAGTCAATAACAGATATTAAAATGCTGAAATTTAAATATATAATTTCATTATTAAATTCAAATTGTGATGCATTCAAATTGCAAAACCAAAATGCATAAACTAAAACATGTAAATGTAATTTATATTTTTTTAAAAAAATTACACTTTAAAAATGCATTTCCACAAGATCTTTACTACTACAAATTAAGTTCTAGTACAACTGACCAAAGCAATTAGTTACCTCCAGAAGATGACCAGTCAGAGGTCTCCAAAGAATCTCAATTCTGTGCATGTTAACTAGTCCCGTTTCCAGTAGTTTAGCAACAGCAAAAAGCGATGGTTCCTTAACAAAATGGAATTTGAACACATGACTTTGAGGTAACTCAGATAATGTCAGAGCATTTTGCTACATTGTAATTTACAAATTAAGGTGCAATTAATCTCATTGAAGTACTGTGTTTCATAGGCTGGGAACGCTGTCACAACAGCTTAGGTAGCATGGCTGGGAAGTTTCCACAGCATCTGCAGTACTTCATGAGAAGCCACAAGGGGGTAGCAACAGCATACCATGAAGAATACTTCTTTCATAATTTTTCATAGTTTTCTCCAAGTTTGACAACAACCAAATTCCTTTTTGATATTCCTTTCTCATTTTCACATAGTCCTCCCTCCAACCAGTTTTATAACATATTTTACCAGCAAAGTAGCCTTTTGCCCATCACAACTTTTAAAGTTAAAATTATTTATGAACAAACAATATAGACTATTTCATTTAAGAATCCCCTTATGCTTTATCTTCCATCCGCTTCATAAATGCCCTGAAACAATATGATGTATTTCCCATTCATCAAAAACTTACACAAATATTTGTGATAAGCTTCTTTTAATTTTTTAAATCAAGATATAGTCAAAATTACTGTTGTGCTGGAATTATTCACTGTTCCCATTTCTGCTGATTTTTTGTTCTCATTTTCAACTGATTTTAAACACAAGATTTGTTTTTAACTCATTCTCTGCTGCCATAATTGTCAAATATTATAAAGCATATTTTCTGTCATCATTATCTCTAGTGTAACAGATCAAGGAAAAACTTTCAGCAGCTCTCCTGTGGAATTAGATTATGACTAGGAGAATATATACTCAATATTATTCAATCACAGGGTCTTTAACCTTTCTGGGCTAAAGTTTGTTAACTGAGGCTGACAGGAATACTGTAATTTTCCCAAGTTAATGTGAATTATCTGGGGTTTTTTAACATCTAAATTGTCAGGCTACTTTCTGAAGTATATTGTAAACGAAAATTGAAATGAAAATGAGCACCTCACATAACATACTGTGCTATTCAAAGTCACTAACCTCCTAATTTCAAAGGGCTTTTAGAAGTTTTATCCATGCACAATCTGATTAATGGAAACACATGACATTCCTTAGCTAACAAAAACATAGCAGGAACACAATGAGAATGTTCAGAGAATTTAGTAACCGCATGAACCATCATAAACAGGACATTAACGGTTCATAACTTATTTTTTTACTCTTAGAGTATTGAATGCATTACTGTCTTAATATTAGAAATACTACGCTTACAGGATAAATGTACAAGTCCTCTGCCCGTTTCACAAAAACATCTAAAAACAAAATAACTCTTTTTATACCTTATTGTTTCCATAGGCCATATCCATGGCTTCCAGAGACAAGGAGCACAGGGCGTTTATTAAGTGATGTAAAGACACATCGTCAAGGTACCTGAAAAATAACAGCTATCAAAACACAGCCAGGTTTGATACACACACGTTATTTTAATTACAAGATAAGGTTTCTTACTGCGAGCTTTCAAAAAGCCTTGAAAGTATGTTGGATATAACCGGCAGATCAGTCATAACTGCTGTAGTCAGAACCTTGAAAAAGAGACAGAAATGTGTCTTATAGATTGCAATAGAAAATACCGCATAATCATTCACTGTAAAACGAACAATAACGCTTACTGTGCTGGGCCCTTCTACAGCTCTTCCAGGTTTTAATGCACCCCCAACACCAGGCTTCAGTCCCAGAATCCACACAAGATGCTGAAACACAAAAGGCTCATTTTCAGCAGAAAAGCCTTTTCAGGCAGAGAGGAAACTAACATTGTACTCAAGCTAGCCGGCAGCCTTCCAGCCAAGCAGAATTCAAGGGAAGTGCTACAGTACTTACTCAAGGCAATTCAAAGTACACTGTAAGTGGCATCAAAGCTTCTTCTGTTGCTCACATAAAAACTCAAAACCAAATTACAGCAAAAAAGCAAGACATAAAAGCAAGGCATAAACATTTCCTACTATACCTGAAGAGTAGCCAGGACAAGTTGCCATGATGTACCGAGAACGGCTCCGTGGCAGTGAGCTAAGTTGAGTAACGTCCTCATACACTGAATATTTTTTGAAGTCAGCTAAAAAAAAAACAAACAACCAAATGACTACACAATTTTTATTCATCGAGAATAACAGTGTTTCTAGGAAACTTGCAATTGTTTAGTAAATCGCTTAAAAATCACATTTTGTTTGCACAAAATCAGAGTCTATCTCAAAAAAACCCATATAAGTGAACCTTCACACACAGGCATGTAACAGAGCTGACACCTAGGGTTTTTCAAAAGAATGGACAGAAGCCGCTGAGCTAACAGTAAGATAAAAAACAAGAGTAAGTCTTCTTTATTCTTTACAGTTAAGAGAACTTAGCTGTCCAGGGCTGTTCCAGATTAAAAGCTTCGGATAATATTTCAGATAATCTTTATTTATAAGAATGGTGTATGTCTGTCGCCTATTTTTGAGACACACTGAGATGCAGAAAGGAGGAGTTAAGCAGGATGAGATCACTTACAAGTTGTACTTACCATTACTGTTCCCTGTGGCTGAAGAGCTAAAGGTTGCCCTACTGCTACAACCTGCTGATGAGACTCGCTTGAGGGACTGATCATTTGAACATTCTGTCCTTGAATGGAATATGCTAGGGGAAAATTGAAAAGAAAAGAAATCTAAATTTAAAATCCAGTACTTACTTGTAGTAACAACCACCTTCTGGCAAACACACTCCAGAGTTTTTTCACAGTATTAGCTTTAAGGTAGTTCCCTTTGAGACCTTTAGTTGTATTTAGATTATTCTGTCATTGCCTTCTGGAGTTAAAGGAGCCAGTAACTACTCCCTCTCACTATTAGATACTGCCTGCAATACATTAATATACTTCTGTTGAGACTGAAATATTTGTGCTAAGATACAAGCACTAGACTGTCTCAACTCAGTTACCTGTGGTAATTGTGTGTAAATGGTATCACTGTGTGCTGCCATTGTACAGTGAACTCAGACAATGAAGGTGTTGTCAATGCTATGTCGTGATGTTTTTCCAATGCAGGACTTCAGGACACTCATTTTATAACTCACTTATAAAAAGAAGAGTAACCTATATAAAATAACTTAACTTCACTGCTTTATTTCCATAGAGATCTGTGTAGCTCAGTCATGCATACCGCTTCACGGACTTACAATCTAATAACTTTAGCTTGTGAGCTGGACTAAAGGCGCTGGTCCTTGCTCCCAGATTAAGGTATTTTTGTTTTATATTAAGAGGTCTAACCTTAGATCCATCTGCGTATTCTCCAGGTACTTGCATTTCTTGGTACACAGTAATTCATTTTCAAAATTAGAAACAGAGTACATCCTCAACTAGCATATCTCATGAATTATAACATCCTCTCAGGATGTGGGAAGCATTAATTCAACTTCTTGTAAGCTGAACAGAGCCCTGAACTTTAGATCTTCCATTTACGCAGTAAGTACTACCATCACTAGACAACTGTAGCAAAGACTGTAGTAGACCACAAATGCAGGATGTTCTAGCCAATTCCTATGTATCCGAGTTGCCCAGAGACCTTTTCAGAATTTGAATGCCTTAATTACACTTCCTAACAGATCTTTTGAATGATAGACAGATTTCCTTAGAATATGGACTTCTGACACATGCTAAACATTCGGTAGGTTTTAGGTTGACTAGAATGACACCCAGCAGATGCTGCAAGACTAACCAGTTCTAAAAAGCAGGCGGTCTAGATCCCCATTTGAGGATTCTAACATAATTTAGTATAGCCAAATACTACAGTAGCATATCTTTGCAATTTCATCCTGAGAAAATTTGGATTTAGTGGACAATACATGGAAACATAGCTAAGGAAAACCTATATACTTACATTTGCTGGACAGAGCTGCAGTTGTGCTGTTTAATACAGTAAGGGCATAGTGAGGAGGCAAGGAACCTTTGCAAATGGCAGTGATAAAGGCATCTCTTGATGTTACAAGACCAAGTCTTCCACAAAGTGCAGCCATGGTCAATTCTGCTTTTAGAATATTTTCAGTGGCAGCTTCATCAGTGCTGAAAGAGTACACATCGCTTAGTAAGAATTAATCCACGGCACAGAGGCAGGCAGCTAACCAAAACTGAAAGCAATGAGAACATATACTTTAAACCTGTCAACACTATAAATAATGAAGAGCAAGCATAACGAATCAACAAAATTCTTCAGAAGCATTTACTATAAAATTGGTGTTCTGAATGACTTGGCAAAGGAGATTATGAGGAGGTATTTAACACTAATTTCAGAAAATGGTGTTTGATAACAAAAGACTCTTTCAAAGAGACAATTAAGTTATCAAAGTTATTACCTAGTAAGTAGCTTTTCCACTTCATAACAAGTCCTGAGACATTATTTAGTCTCTTCTCAACAGTAATCAGGACATGGGCAGATCACTGACTGAATGTTTCAACACATTAAAGTAAAAAGGAGTAAAAGTCATTTAAATAATTTAAATGCAAGCCTGCGAAAATGTCATTAATTGTTCTATACAGAAATACATTAAAGGTTGATGCTAGACTTCTGGAGACTTCGGTGTTGCTTACTCTTAACAGATCCTCACTCAGTCTAGCCATTGCTAATCCACAAATCTGTCTGCTCAGGTGCCATGAACAGTGCTCTCATACAACTGTCAACTTGACCGGTATCAAAAATCAGTTCAAAATACAGCTGGGAACTTCATCCTTGAAAAATCAAAAGAAATGAAAGACCAAATACCTTGCATCAAGCAGGAGGGATAAAGCAGCCAGAAGACCACACCAACAAGCATTCACCATTTCTTCCCAGACAGCTCTGCTAACTTGAAATAAATACATATATTTGTTATAGCAGAAACACAATATTCTACTTAGTAACTTTCAACTATACCGCAAACAAAATGCTTGCAACTGTATCTTTTAAAGTGTGTCTTTACATGTATGTTTACACAGACACATATATGTGTATACACAAACACACTCATATCAGTACCGTATAAACAGTCGCATTTAAAGTAACATTGCTTAAGTAAAAAACATCACCAAGGCAATACTTACTCTAAATTGCACCCAAAAATCTTACAAATGTGTATGTACCTCTATTTTTAATCTTTGTCTGTAAAAATAAACATTCAGAAGTGCATAAATGTGGGACAAGAAACTCACTGAAATTCTGCAGCGAAGGAGAAACACTCTTTCCTGATATTTATAATTCTCCATACTTCTTTTACTTCTTTAATTTAATAGGAAAAAAAAACCAACACAGGCCTGACAGACCTGTCACCTGCCGACGCCACACCGCGGGGCGCGGCCAGCAGCACCACGGAGAGCTCCCGCCCCCAGCCCACAGAGGGCCCGGGACCAGGCCCGCCATTTCCTTCCCCAGCTCCCCGCCACACAGGCCGGAACCGCTCGAGTGCCAAGTCCTTCTGCACGTACAGATGCAGACTCCTCACACCTCACACAAACACAGGCCTCAGTTCCTGTCGCTTCGGCTTTTAAACAAGTCCTTCCCTAGCTCCTTCCATCTTGTTCTAAATTTCTCCATTAAAACACCCTTTTCTCTTGTTACTAGAAATACATTTTTCTTTTAACATGGTCACAACCGCCACATTTCTCTCAGTCAGGTTGTCTCCTGTCACCTTGGATCTCAGCGTTAAGCAAAATTAAGGACACAGGAAGGCAAAACAGTAGTTCTGGAGAACAGAATGCTGCTACCCCTCCCTCACATTCCCCATATGTACATGTAAAACAGTATTAATACACCATAAGGAGTCCATGGCTAAGGTGCTATAGGGCGGAAGCAGTACATCAAGTATATTTTTTTTGACACCACTGCTGTTCTGCTACAAAAAAATCCCCCCAAAATCACTTCATTAAAAGCTTTTATATACGATTGAGAAACAACAAATTCAAGCAACAAAGCATGAACTATTTCAATCCCGCTTCATGTAAAACTGCTATATTTTATATACCTAGCTCCTTCTCTGACTGGTCAGATACAGACTGCGAGTCTTGCTGCTCTGAAGACTGTGCTGGTAATGAAGTTGTCTCCATTGTAGTTTGACTGACTGTTTCTGCCTCTCCCAGCTCTCCTTCAATCATGGTAGTGATACCACGGACGAGGTCCAGTAAACAGTGAAACGCCACTGACATGGCATAGCCTTCAGGAATCGTCGGTGGCTCTACTTTGTCCAGCATTTCCAAACTAAAAAATTGAAAGCATGACCAGTAAGTGTCTAACAGTACCACTGTAATTAAAAATGATACTAAAAAACAAAATTCCAAACAGACGTTAAGTACAAACAGGCCCCAGATACCATCCTTCAAGATTTATAGCAGCTCAAGAAAATAACCTTCTTGATTAATCAAATAATTAAGTAGAAGAGTAAATGAGTCACTAAATAAAATAGTAAATCAAAGGGTACAAAACCCGAGTACAGTATTTAGATCTGCAAACAAATATTTAAAAAAATTAACACACACAAGCAAGCACCACTGAAGGAATTGTTCTAATTTTATTATTATTTTCCTTAAAGCCACTGCAACAGAACCTGTTCAGAAGAACACAAGTACATAGGAATAACAGAGGAAATAGGTCAGAAAGTCATGACAGTGTGAATATAACAAACTGAGAACAAGTCAGACATTCCATTATCGTTATCTCTGAGCCCACATGACCGGAAAAGCCTGTCATAGCTAGATAATACATGACAAAATATTCATCACCTACACGTACAGGTAAACAATAGAAGTTATTTGTACATAGAGGAAATGTCCATGTGATTCACTGCTGAAAATCATGCAATTAAAACATCACTATGCTGGAACTGCAGCCTCACTGCCACTTTTCTTTGTATTTTACCTCAAAAGCACATAAAGCATTTGCTGTGTAACAAATCCAACAGGAACAGACTGTAGCTGCCACAGCAGCAGCATCTACACAAGGAAAGACAGTCTGTTACAAAAACTACCTGCTACCCCAACAGCCACTATTTCATCATTTGCTCTACAAACTACTCCTAAAATGGCTAGGCATGCCAGCTACACTATACCAAAGACACTTACATACTGTAGTGTCACCACTCTTCTGCACAAAGGATGTTCCTTGTGCCCAACCATGTAACTCTTCAGGTCCTGTGCAGCCTGCTGTAGGTGACCCTGCTTCGGCGGCGGGGTTGGACTAGATGACCCACAGAGGTCCCTTCCAACCCCTACTATTCTGTGATTCTGTGATTCTGTCTTGGATATCTGGGGGCATACGCAGTATAGGTAAATCAAATGGTCAACTACGGTCAACTATCTACAAGTAAGTGCGTATATATATATATGGCTCTAATTAAAATTATTAATGGATTTTATAGTTATAATGTACCTGTGAGGTAGAGGTCACATACTCTTACTTTCAAAGATGGGAAAGCAAACTACAGAATAAATGAAGTGAGTTGTTACAGCTACATGGGAATGGCCATGAAAAATCTTGCATAGTCTTTGTCTGTTCCTCTTAAAAACGCTTACTTCCTCATGTCAAGAGGAAGACAAGGTGTAGTGGTCTGGGAAGAGACAGGCCCACACTGGCAAAAAGACCTCTGCTAGCTCTGTTCACAGTTCCTGTCTCCAGTTAAATCACTGTGTAAAAGTACAAGATGTGGCCATTGTACGAAAATCTAATGGCAGCAGTAGGAGAGAATCAATGCTGGGATGTGACCCCAATCTACAGTTACAGTCAGTTATCTCCTTACAGGCAGAGACTACAGACAAAAGTACAAGACGTGAGAAAAACTGCTGACAAGACATGCTAGCAACAATTCGTAATCTTACACAGAAGAAAAAAAAAGAATGTAAAAATTACTCAGGGAATCACGGAGTCACTGGAGGGGTCCAAAAGTTAAGACACAAGGGAGTTCACAGTAGCACAGGAGACTACGATGGTGGCTGCAATGTTCTTGAGCCAGTTAAGAACAGAAAGCAAGAAAAAAAGAAAAAAAAAGAAAAAAAGCAGGAGGATCTAGCAGCTGACCAAAGCATGAACCAGCTTTCATACTCTCTTGTTAAAAAAACTGCATTTCCTGAGAAGAGTCAGGTAACCTAAAGTAACGTTCATGACCACTGCCAGAACAAAAAGTCAAGTCAACACATACATGTTGAACTACTGAAATCTGAGGATGAATTTGTCCTTCCGCATCTCAAAGGCAGACAAAGGAGTTTCTACCTTAAAAAAGTATTGAGAACCAGGCCATTTGCTGATTTCATTGAGTATTACTATGCCAAAATTCCATGGGCTTTACAAATAACTTCCAATTCCGAAGAGATTGACATGACCCAACTGACATGAAAAAACTTTCACTATTTTGAAAGTAACAGCATTCACAGATTTAAACTGAGAACACAACCTCCATTAAACAAAGGCATGACAAAACAACTGGTCATTCTAAGAAGCATTCACAGTCTAACCTTCGCATATAGGTCATATACCACAATATTCTGTTCAATAGAAAAATGTAAATACAGTAAAGCTGGTGTAATAAAGCTATTTTTCAGTCCCACTGATGTCCCATTTGCCTAATGCCCCTAATGTTTGCCATTACACAACCCAGCAAAAGATATTCTAAAATTGTTATATGCTGCAGCGAGGCCTAGAAGTGAAGAGCTAATACAGCAACAGTATCGCAGGAAAAAAAAAAAAAAAAAATCAATCCAACAGATGCTAAAGCCATAGGGGATATTTGGATTAGAATCCAGAGCATTCGGACAAAATAGCAAGAAATCAGAACACCTCATGGCACTGACAATAAGAGAATGCATAATATACCTCAATGCCAGTGAAATGAAGACCTAAACATTCACTACCAAAAAAATCCTCAGACCATCAATTTGGAAATAAAAATATTTGTTATATGAATTTTCAAAAAGATAGAGGTACTTACTAGGTAGCTTTCGCACTGCCTTGTACTGTTACATTCAGGATAGGTATCCAAGTGCCTCTGTACTCAAAGGCAGGCAATACAGTTGCACCTCCTCCCATTCCAAGCACTCCAGGGTTAGTTTGTGCTGAGCCAGTACTCCCCGATGCATTGCTTCCTGTTCAGAAAAACAAAGTGATAAAATCAACCAATCTAATTTTAGTGATCAGCAAGCATCCTTTTTCTATATTTAATTTTTAAGTTGAGATACATCAATTAATATGCGATGCCCTGCTCGATAACAAAAACCACCACAAATACAAAAAACTATTTTGAGCTCCTTCTGTTGTCTAAAACACGATCTTATGTGAAAAGTAATTAGTTTAAATGGCACAGTTGATTGATAGCAACTGCCTGTTATCAGTCAGAATAAAATGTTTCTGTGAAAGGTAGAGCAGCATTTATAACACTCTGTGAACCGGCTAAACTTGCATAGTCCAGATAAAACAATATATACATTAGTGAAGGGTCATACAGATATTTAAAAGTTAAGTATTATTTGAATAGTTGCATCCAGATAGAACTCTGTAGTAGGAAAGAGAGGTTAATCTTTCTAAGAACAAAGATCATCACAAACTTTAAAGATTTCAGAAATGCAAAAGCCACAAGAAGAAACTCGGAGAACTGCAACTTTTGAATCTGTTCCATGCCAAGGTGGAAAACAAAATCACATCAGGGAAGAGCTGACAACGTGCCAACCAACAGCCAGGAGTGAATAAATTTTGGTTCCAATTTAAGAAGCCAAAAAAAGCAGATAAAAAGACAAGGAATTCTGTATATACACACTTCCTACATATAGAAGGAAGTCTATACTTACTAGGAGTAGGTACCACAAGAATTAGGTTGCATTGATCTGTTCTTTGTGTATTAGACATGGCCATAGGAGGAAAAGACGCAGAAACAGAAATGCACGAGAGAGACATGAGAAACAGACAGAAAGAAGTGAAAAGGTAAAGGAGAAAAACTGGAACAATAAGCCAGAGAAACAGCAACAGCACTGAAGAGTATGACCCTACTGCAGTGCTGTTTCACATTAAGGCAAAACTACAGTTTTCAGGAGAACGAGTATTTTAGAACGGCTTTTCATCTGTGCATATTACACAATGAAAAGTGCTTTTCTGATTTACCTAAAGTGGATTAAACTAACGCAGAAATAATACTAACAGAAGTGCCCTATCAGCTTCCATACAGACAGCTATTGAACAACAGCTGCTGACACAAATTTCTTCACGTTATCAATGCTAACACCAACTTGGAATTCAGACTTCATAAGTGAACCCTGGAAGGCGTCAGTCTAAAAACAGACTTTTTAATGTTTATTAACAGTACATATGATAATAATTATACTTTGACTATCTGTTTATTATCTCTTTTTAGAAGGCTTGTCGAAACACACCTTTAGAAATTATTTTTATGTTGTTTGTTGCTGAGGCCTCTGCTTCCAGAACATAGCAAGAAGCAGAGAGCCTTAACTTGGTTGTAAACACCTGCAAAGACATGAACAGGAGGACCACTTCTTCTTACAGAAATAAAAATATACCTAGTGAAACGCCAAAACCCCGACTGCAAGAAAAGACAACAAAGTTTAGTTTCAGTAAGTGACTGTTTTCAGTTTACAGAAAAAGCAAGGATCATCTGTAAAACACAGATCCTTCTGTCTGCCTCTTGGCTTCCTCCGTCCAGTTTTGTCCCTGAACACCCAGAAGAACTAGCTATTGCCTCCCAGAAGGAAGCAAATACACACAGTCTTACTACTTCAATTGCACACTGCTGTAAATGACATTCCCGCACAAGGAGACAGAAATCAGACAAATTCGTTGTAGTCAGAAATCAAAAATAATACCCTCAGAATTTCCCTCAGGGAAGCTGTGAACTAAGGAGCTTGGTCGCTGTAGAAGAGGATACAAATGCAGAAGCACTGCTCTGCTGACTGGGGGCTACGTCCTCCCCACAACACAGGTAAATAAAATCACCTGTTGTACCAGACATGAAAACACTGGTTTGTCTCAAGGTAGCTTTTCACCTCAACGAACACAGAAATACAGAACTGTGCCAAGCCAAATGCATATACTGAATCAAATCAGAATTTATTATTACAAGAAGATGCTGGAAAATTACAATGATAGTAAGGACAAGGCTTTACCAGTTTGGCTTGGTGTCGCTGATGTGTTTCCTGTGCTTGGTACAAGAAACAGTGACTGGATGAAGGACCCCAGTGCATTCACAATATCACGGAAAACTTTAGTGGAATGTTGCTTCATATCGTATGATTGACAAAAGGACCTGGGAAGTATTTTATAAAATAGAATAAGTATTTGACAAATCCAGAAGTAAAAGCATATTTTAGCAGTAACTTCTCCCCCCTTCCTTCAACTGTAGACTAAAAGCACATTTTAATTGCATATATTTAGGTGAATAATAAACCTCAGTTTTAGTAAATGCTCCTTTGACACTTGTAAGACAGAGAGGGTTTGGAATACTCCAATAACTATCATTCAGCCCTTCCTGGATAATAAGCATTGTCTAATGCTTTATAAAAAGTCTCTTGAAAAGTTTATTACATTTAAGTTTCTGCATATTTATAACGTTTTAGGAAGCATTTTCCACCAAAGAGAAATAAAAAGATTTCTTAAATTTTATTTAAAAGTGAAACTCAACATATTTAATACCTTAATAGCTGAGGCTGCACACAAAGCCTGTGAATAGATTCTACTGCAACAGCTCTTAGCCACTGTGGTTTGTCTGCATCCAGAAACTTCACCAGCAATGACAGAAAGATTTCACATTCTGTTACCTAAAAGATATAGTTTATAGCCATTACAGAAAAAGCCTCCTACTAAATATTTTGTCAAAAAAAACTTGTTTCATCTTAGCAGTCCTACCTCAGCAAGTTTTGCACAGGATCTAAATACCCCTTCAAGAAGCATTTACTCAAAATTATATAAAAACCATATCTAATTATCATAATATTTTTGCCACGCGAACATCACATATGCAATTGTACTGAAGGAGTTAAATTCTTCACAGACATTGCAGTAAAGTTCTTACATGTGCTACCATAAAAAAATGAAACGGGGAAAAAAAAAATCTTTTTTAGTAAGTATCTAAAATTCAGGAGGTAAGAACAGCTGAACACATGTTTTTTAAGCACACTCTGTCAACAGCTTTAGCAACACATGTCAAAAGCCTCTTAGCAATTATTAACAAGGCACAGCAGTCAACACTATCTACAGCCAGGAAACGATGTAAGAATATCAAAAGGTTCCCAAAACCTTAACTGAAAGGCAGTCAAGTACAGAAAAGACAACAGTTAATCTACTGTGAGAATTTACACATGTCCACATTTAATAAAATCATACACGTAGAATACATGCAAACACAAATACACATAAGGGGAAAAGAATTTTTAGCCTTTTCTTCCCTCAGTATACGTCAACAGCTCTCAAGAACTAATTAATACTATTACTGATCACAGTACTGGTATACACATAGAAAAACAAAGTTGCATGAAGAAAATATGAACATATTCTTACCAACAAACTGTAAAACTGCTTAATCAAAACAGAAACTACTCTTAACAAACGCATACAGATGGGGAAGTATGGTTTTTCCACTGGTGCTGGGGAAGACGACGTGCTGGAACCTTGCCTGAATTTGATATTCGGGGAGAAGAGCTTTATAACAAGAGGGCATACCCTTTCTTTAAGAAGAAAACTGAATTCCTGATGCTGAAAAAGAGAAAAGAACAAATTATGAGCAGATATTCTTCAGTTGCTACCAGTAGCTCTGATTATGCATCTTATTTACATTTACTGTTATGATCAAGCACTCTGAAATCATGTAAATCTTGGTATAAATTACACACTCAGGAAAATGAAAGGAAGAATGGCAGACACCACTGTAAAGCTACAAACAAGCATGACGAAACAACATGGTCAGGTTCATAGCATGCACCCTTCTTGTATTTGGCAAATTGAAATAGGCTGCTAATACATCAATTATTATATAATTAATTTTTCAATTTAGCTACTGTCTATTAAAATGTGTTACGATAGGATCATGGTGTACTTATATGCAATAGATCCACACAATGCATAGTCATGACTCCTGCTGCTTTGCAAGTGAGGTGAAGTTAACATTTTTACAGAAATAACAATGCCACAAACTAAGTTACACAACCATTATAAATCGTGCAAGATAAGAAAATGCATCTTTGGAGGAGATATAAACGGCAAAACAGAAGGTGAAACAGAGTACAACATGCTCTACAAAACGCACATACACAAATAAAGCCTATGGAAATAGAAAAAAGTGTACAGAAAGCCCACAGTACTTTTTAATCATAAAAAACCCAACGTGTAAAAGCTACACGTGCTTTTACAAAGCAGCACTCACACTAAATTAAAGAGGAGTTAATGAAATGTAAATTTAACTACAGATGTGAACAAAAGTCTTGTATTTTCTCTTCAAGAACTACTCACTTGTAAAAACACTTGTGGAAAGTCATTGAGGACTGACTCAAGAAGTTCAAGGCCAAATGTCCGGGTCATTTCCGTCATACCCACGAGCCAGTAGGGAGCATCAGCATTAACTAACTGACAAAGATCCTTAAAAAGAAATACAATAACATTTACATTCTCTGCACAGTCCTGTACTGGCACAAGTTTTTTGAGTCTACAACAAAATACATACTCTCTCCCTCCTTTGTAATGAGTAATTTTCTACATAATTTTTCCTCACATACTTCTTTTACATTAATAATTAAGGAAAAACTGTTTAAAAGAGATTTTAAACTGTTCTGGTGTCCTTGTAGCGATTGTGTTCATTCCTGCATTCTAAAATATCTCAAGACCAGTGAATTTGCTAAGTCAAAAAGATTTTGATTGGTGTGATGAATACAGCTACTACTTTTCATTATATACTTGACATTGATCTTCTACAATACCAAATACAAGAAGCAAGGCTGAACTACAGTTGCAGCATTTGGCTCGTGGAAAAAAGACTCTCGAATTTATCGCAGACGTGCATACTTAGCTATTATTGAAGATTTATAGTAAAACATTTTCCTAGGCCACTTTGCCTCCATTTTCCAATCACTCCCCCAGGAAACAGCATATCATTGGAAATTACAATAAACGCATACAAGAAAGACTGAGGCTCTGGTTTAGGACTTTGTCACTACGCCAACCGCAAATTTTTGAAATTTGTTATAGAGATGTAGAAGCATCCAATAATAACCGCAAATGTATAAATATATGCTCCCCAACTACCTGAAAAAGCATATATGCATCTTTAGCACATGGCTTCAGTGTACTGACAGATCTTCTGTTACTGTTTCCTTGAACTGCAACTGGCTGGTCAATAATATCTGTGTAAAAGCAAAAACCAGTCTTGTGAACAAAGGAACTGTTGAAAATCAAGTATACACTAAGTGTTCTTACAAAAAGTTTCCAGAATGACCAGGTAATTCTTCTGCAACTTATCATGTCTCCAGAAATAAACGTTAGATTGAATACCAGAGATCATCAACACAAAGCACTTTGCAATAAATGTTCTCTTCAAAACTACTACTGCCATGTATTTCACACTCAGTAATCTAAGTTACTTTCATCTTAAATGACACCCTCACCTCAAATTCTTTCACAATACTAACCTGAAGACCAGTTCTCACAGTTTGAAAAAATCTAGGTTTTATATATTGCTACACAGACTTGGACTGACACAACGGCTAAGGATTTAATCTCCTTTGAATGCAAGTAAAATTATTAAAGGCAGTAAAAATTAACAATGTCTGTGATTTTTTTTTAAATAACATTTATAGACTTTTTGTTACTGTTTTAACGGAAAACAGATAAACCATTGATGAGCGTCCAAGAAACAGGTTAATACAAGCAAGCAGTGTAACAAGTATGCCCACCTTTGTATCGTTCATCTTCAGCAACCACTCTCTCAAATACAACAGTAACTACTTGTCGCACTGTAGCTGCCGCAGTGTTATTTGTGATATTATCTTTTGTGAAGTGCAATCGAAAACAAAGTACAATTGCCTGAAAGGAAAAAAAAAAAAAAATCACTTTACAACAATATATGTTCATCTTTCAGCTAAAAGTCAAGACAGCTGATTGAGAAATGCTTTCTGCTACAGTTTGTCAAGAGGTTGCCTGAAAAAAAATTGCTTTAATCATTTAAAATCTGAAGAATCAGAATAAGTTTTATGGATTACCCTAGCCAAAAACCTCTTTAGTAATCCTCTCCAAAGGTAATCTAGAAGTGGTATTAACTGAAGCCATTACGATGTGCCAATAAAACTACAATCATCACACAGAGAATGCACAGTAATCAACCACATAAAACAACCTGTATGAATACTAATGCCAAAAGGACATTAGGATTATACGGTTAATCACAGAAAGGTCAGTCAACTCCAAAGCTAGAACGCCATTCCCCTCCCACATTTAATCACAATACTTTCACAACCATGTTGCCGCAACTGCTATTCTTCCTCTCTAAGGTGCGTATTTTAACGTGTCATTGTGCTGGCAGTGACCTGAATAGTGTTTACCATTGGATTTCATATTACCTCTAACACATAATTTAATACTTATTTATTTTATAATGAGTTTTGAAAATTAACATCTGTATGTGTAGTGAAACCTGTATTTCTTGTTCTTTTGTCCTTATTCTGTGTTCTTACACTTGCATGAACTTCAACCACACCTGCCATAGTGCTACGTGCTCTAAGCCATACAAGATTCAGAATTTTCTTTTGCTTTTTTTTTCTTGTAAATCATTTGTGGACTCTGCTGAGATGGTAACCCCATGTTAGTCTGAAATTTTACAACGCAATCATACACCTTCAGACTTTCAGAAGGCAATTCTTGATTCTCTGGGTTAATCTAACAGCAGTGCCTGTATTAAAGGGCTTTTCAATATGGTTCTATCAGTAATTTTCTCAATTTAAATCAGTCAAGCTGAAACATGAATATGCAATATATGTCTGGGTCAGTCTGACGTTCTCTAAGAACCTTTCAACATGGAAAAAACCCCAACTTTCAGCTATTTCTCAAAACAATCTTGGGGGGAAAAAACCAAACAAACCATTGCACCATTTAACTATGCCAAGTAATGCTCATATTTGGTTAACTGAGAAACTCTAGTAATTTCAGACCTTGGACAATACCAAGATATTTTACAGGATATTACTCTGTCAGGAATGGTTTTTTATTACCCCTGTCAGAGCCTGTCCAAATTTGACTATACATTTCTAAATGTACTAGATTTTAACATGCACTAAGGAAACTGTTTGAAAAAACAGCAATTAGATTCTCCAGTAATTGTATTCTGTAAGCCTATTTCTGGATCAGGACCCAAGACAAGAAAAAGACATGCTGGGAAAGACCTTCCCTACTTAGTTGACACTGCTGTGCCCACATGCTCTTGTGGCTGCTGTCCAAAAGTAGAAAGTTTCTAGACATCAGAGAGATGAACAAATAAAGGACATTGAAAAATGCATTTGGAAGACACACACAAAAAAGGTAAGTGAAATAGGACATAGACAGGAAGAACCTAAGAATAAAGGGGGAAGGGAAAGAGAAGGTGTATGGAGGCAGGGGAAGAAGAAAAATCAGGGAAGTGATGAGAAGCATAAGGGAAAGGTACAGTGCACATAAACAGCAATTGTCTCCTTCTAGAGGCCAGATTCAAACTTGATCAAACACCACTGCTGGTTGTTAAAGAACATCTGCTATCCAGTTAATGACTGACAATTCCACTTCCTAAAGTATTTCCATTTTCGACAATCATGCTTCTGCCCAAGAACATAGCACCTCATTTGGAAAATGAGCGTTATTTGGAACAAAAAAGACAAGACAGTGCTGAAGAGACTTTGACATAATTTGACTACTGGAGTCAAAAAGGAACCTTCTGACAAACCATTCAATCCTTAGCAAGTTTCTATTCCGCCATTTATAGATTTTGTAAATTTTCCATTATATTCCTGCCTTCAGCAGACCTTTGTAGCTTTGTTTTTCTTTCATGTTTTTCCTTCCTTTGGTTAAATCGATTAATAATGATTTTAATATCCACATATTTAACCAGCTATGAATTTACTTCATTAAAACCAGAAGGGAAGAAAAATTGAAAACCTTCCATCAGAACAGAATGCCTTAAAAAACTTCTTCAATTCTATTCTCTCTCAACAAAACAAAAAAAACAACTCCAAACAAACAAACAAATTGCTCTGATATTAAACCAATACACTGAAGACAGAACATAATAAAGACAGCAGTATAGAATGATTTGTTTAAAAATAAAAAATCTTTCTTAGGTTAAAGAGAAAAAATGATAAAATGTAATCTAGAGAGGAACTTTAAATAGAACTTCACAATTCACAGATGGGTAAACAATGTCGCTCCTTCAAAAGAAGTATTTTGTAACTTAAGATTAAAATGGATCAGAATCCTTATTTTTGGGCCTAGTTGAAAATTAACATCTAAAATGGTACATATTTAAAACTATGCAATAAAGTTATTTCAGTTCTGACTGAAAGAGCATTAACTGGACTGCTTTTGAAAGATATTTAAGGCAGGGTGGCAGGCAGCGTCTTCCAGTATTTGCTTTATTAGTGAGAGCTTACACCGAGATATGTCTTCAAAAAGGGCAAGAAGGAGGACCCAGGGAACTACAGGCCGGTCAACCTCACCTCCATCCCAGGAAAGATAATGGAGCAGCTCATTCTGGAGGTCATCAACAAGCAAGTGGAGGAAAAGAAGGTTATCAGGAGTAGTCAGCATGGATTCATCAAGGGGAAATCATGCCTGACCAATCTGATAGCTTTCTACGATGGCATGACTGGCTGGG
>Ga0065711_1006767_pt1 | contig 21828 bp, 15 predicted proteins | sample Hoacrofraction12_FD_59098 | JGI IMG/M metagenome (GOLD analysis project Ga0065711, IMG submission 59098) | Hoatzin crop microbial communities from Cojedes, Venezuela - Epithelial fraction 12 v2 (version 2) | ecosystem: Host-associated > Birds > Digestive system > Esophagus > Crop | place... | reverse complement strand
TCAAAGTAGCCATCCTGAGTGAACTCCCAGAAATTATAAACTGCTGTTGGATGGCTGCAGCTTAGTGTGGAGAAGATTGAAGAGGTGCTGTCTGAGGCCTGTGGTGTGGGTACAGACAGGGGAAGTGATGACAGCGCACTCCTGGTCATCCAGGAGTTGCCAATTTCGTTTCTGCTTTGTAAGAGAGATGCTGTCAGACCCTCCATCCTTTTTGTTTGTTTTTTTGGGTGTTTTAGATGGCTACCTAATAGCTAGTGTGAAGGCTGGTTTTTTTGATTGGTTGATTGTTTTGTTTGTTCGTTTTTTGGTGTCCAGAGTGAGATGTTCCATGCTGAGGAGTGAGCGGGCTGCTTTCTAGAGTAGGGCTGCAGAGCTTCCCTTTTTCTTGTGGAAAGGCTCAGGTCCCTTGCTAGTGTCCTGAAATGTTCTTACTTTTCTGGCTCCTGTTCTTCCTGAGAACAGACCGTGTGTGTCCTGCTGCCTAACAAAAGAGGGACTCTATTGTCCTCTTGAAAAAGACACAGAAGGTTCCTGAGTCCATGTCACTTTGACTTTCAAAAGAGTGGAGTGCTCAAAAAATTTAATGCCTGAAAATAGGACACATTCTGAATTAGACTCCTGAGTTTAATCACACCATATTCAGATATTGAATTGCTAATTTGAATCTCATGAATCTGCAGGTAATTGTTGTCAGGCATTTACTGTGACAGTTTGCCAAGCTGGCCTGTGAGGGATGGCTGTGGTCCTATGAGGGAGCGACTGAATAGCAGAAGCAGCCAGCAACGCGCTGTCTGTTCAAGTTAGGCTAAAGAAGCCGAAGGGTGGAAAGCTAGAAAGGAGGGAAAGGAGCATGCTCCATGCTTGGTGTGGATGGTCAATGAAAAACTAACTACTTTTCCAAGTCCCACCACTGATTTACTGTGGCGCTGGGCAAGTCACCGAAGTCGTTGGACAACAGGGTCTCTTCTAAATGCAGACAGTGTAACATTTACACCTATTACAGCAACTGCAGAAGTAATGTTCACGAAGTATTGTGAAATTCTTGTGTGTGTAGCTGAGGTCTGGTATTTTTTTGCTAATAAAAGCACGTTGAAGCTTGATACTGCAATCGAAATGGAAGAGACTGGGTAATGTTTTTTTGTCTGCTGGGAAGTCCAGCCTGAAGATTGCTGTCTCCCACAGGTTAGCAGTGGAATGTTGAGTAATACTGTCTGGTTACTGGTAGATGGAGAAGTAGTTTCCCAGATTTCTTTGGTTTGTAACCTCTGAGCTGTTTCATTCAATTTATTGTTCATGGTGTTGCAAAAAACTTTAATGTCTTGAGTGACTGCAGAGACAACGCTAGTGAACTTTCAGGGATTGCCAGTTGCTTCCACAAAACAGCTTGGAGACACCTGCGTACTTTGAGTATCTAGTTGCGGTATTTAAGGGTGAGATCAGAGAGTCAAGAAATGCGATATATGTTCTCCCCATGGTAAATGAAAAAAAAAATAGTACAACCGCTTTGAATTAATACAGTTATGTAAGTAGTGTTATTCAGCAAACTATACTTATTCTCCAATGGAGATAACTTTGATTCCTCTATTAGCTTTTAATTTTCATGGCGATATTCCAAAAGGGAAAAACACTGCTTAGGTTTTGTTCTTAGCAGAGAGATAAACAGAATGTCTCTGTCACTTGTCTGAAACCATGTGCTGAAAGGCATGATTTTTTTTTTTCTCCTAACAGTTTTGCAGAGTAATACGACAGAATATGATTTGGATTCCAGAAGACCTGTGCTGGGTCAGTTTAAAGTCTGCCAAGTTGTAATTTGCGATTTCTAGGAAATTTAGAACAGAAACATCTGAGTGCCTGCAAAAATCATCATTCTAATTTTAACTTGTGGATTTTGTCTTGGTAAAGCATGAAACTGTCTGGTAGTATTTGTCCACTAAGTTTCAGGGAGAGCCTTTTTTTGTGTCGAGAGTCCTGTGCTGGAGGTTATGGCAGTCTTCTCCTGGCCCTGCAGTGTATGAGTTCTAAATGCTTTAGAGCAAAATGCTAAGTGAAAAAGTGCTAGCCTGGTTTAATTCTTTTTGTTTCTCTCGAAACAAGCAAAAAGCCTTTGGATGAATGTTCTTTCACCTTGTTGCTGTTTTCTTTAATGTATTTCTGCAGTTAATTAACGATGAATTAACTTTGAAAAATGGCTCTTATGGCCTCTGAATGCTCTGTTGCAGTAAGTGTAGGAGCTTCCAAATATCACTGAGAAGGCCCAACAGAGAGACTTGTGTCCGCAATGGAGGAGCCATGCAAAGTGAATTAAAGACTTTGTAACAAACAGCAGAAGCAAGTGCTCTTACAGTGCTCAAAGCAACACATCTGTGTACTTTGAAAGAGAAAAATTTAAAACAAGATTTTTCTCATTAACACCAAAGTTTCGGTTTTTAGAGTTGAATTTTGTTTAATCTGTGGAATGAGCTGGATTGACGGCTTTATAATCTGACGTTCTTTTACCACTAAAAGTACAGTTTTTAACTGTAAAAACCAAGCAGGATTTTTGTGCTGACAAGAGCAGAGATTGGTGTTCATGTCCCTTTGGTTCTTGTTCTCCTTGCTGTGGTACCCTGCAATAATGATGGTGTTGTGACATGGACACAGATTTACATAGGTGGCCGGGCAGGCAATAAAAACATTAAAACTCTAATCTGGTTTCCACATAGCTTCTCACTGAGGGATGAAAGGTTTTATAGGCTATTGCCGAGCTTAGGAGAATACCAACGGTTTGTATAGTAGCTGTTTTGTAATTCTGGTTTTGATCCTGCCCTCTGCATCTTGAACTGTGCACTTGCCTACCCTGACAGGTTGTGGCTTTCCAAGTGCACCTTCTTTGAAAAAGAAAATGAAATAAATCCCATCAATGTTGCTTTTAGGAACAGCAGGTTTCCTGTTATCAGGGGAACTGAAGTGGCTAGACACAAAATGCAGTTAATGCCCCAAAATAAACTAACTTAGATTGTTTTTCGCTAGTCTTTCCCCTGATAGTAATTTCAAGTGTTACTTTTAGCAACTGTAGTGTATGAAGTGAGCTTTGGGGAGAAAGTGAGATTTTTGTTGTTGTAAATCCACCTCCCCACAAAGCTGAGAGCATGTTGAATGCCGCTATTGATTGCACGCTCTGTGTGCTTCGCTTGAAGAAGAACGGGCATGCGCCCTCTTTTACTCTAGAGTTGCAACAGCTTTCTGTCACGCTCTGCTGTTTCCTAACCTGGATATCATGTTATTAACCTCCACAAAGTCACGGGAAGCGGGTTCCTGTGGCTTGTGGCAAGCCTGTGGCCCACAAGCCACTGATGTTGATCCTAGCCTTGTGTTTTGCTCTTCAGAGGTGTGTTGCTTCACGGTGACAGAGAACAAGGTGTGATGTTGATTACTGGGATCTAAAGAGAACAGTGGTGAATGGCAAGGACTGAGGAAGCCTTCTATTAACAAGCGAAGAACTAAAAGTGACGCGTGGGAGATAACATCATTTTCTATGGAGAGACATGAAATTCATTCACAGACCTATACAAAATTTAAAGAAAAGAGACCAAACCAAGAAAGTTGTGTCTGTGTTCTTAAAAATGACATCCAGGTGGGACTGGCAGATTTATACCAATAGCTTCTTTTTTCCCCCAGATTTTATGTGAAATTCAGAAGATGAAAAAAGATTGAATGTAACTTCTCAAGTTCAAGATCAATTACTTTCACAGTCGTGTTCTCCAAAGACATTGGAGAATATAGTGCTACAGACACCTAAATGTAATTTTGCTAACTTTTTAAATTTCAGTATCATACCAAAAATAAGCAAACAAAAAGGCTGTGGAATTCGTTACTCATTTTAGGAAGGAAATTCTAAGGATGAGACTGACAGGTATAACTTAAACTGAGAAATTAATTTTGCAACCTAGCTTGTGGTCTTCAAACTGAGCATTGCCACTGCTGATGGTCCCTGCTACAGTTGTCTTTTTTTTCCTTTTACATAGCTGTACTGTGCTGTGCTAACTGGAGAGAATAATAGATGAGTTTTGCAACTGGAGTTGGCAGGTCTGACAGCACATGCATGCAGTGTAGATCTGCTGAGGCAAGAAGGTGCTGGATTAAGCCAATTTAAAATATTTTTAGACTCATGGTTTTCCAGGGAAGTAGGATTTTTTTTTATATATATTAGTTTTGTAAATCTCTAAATATGTTTGTGGCTCTTTTTCTTCCTCTTAGGCAAGCTAGGACTTCCTACTACAAAATCTTGTTCAAGACACAAATAGTGGACTGAAGTCACGAATGTCAGACTGACAGTTCTTTCTCTGCCGTCTAGCGCATTGGTGAGATGTTGGGTTTTGCTGTCGGCATGGGTATCCTTGCTAGCCTTCATACCTAAATAAACCAGTTCAAATCTTTTGCTAAGGTTATCGTGCATTTGAAGTAAATAATTGCATTCTGAGGCTGAAAATCGATGGCAGCCGGAGTACTCTTCCCTAGAGAGATATCCTCATTGCTTCTGTTGCAGAGGGTCCTGCACAGTACTCTGAAACCAAACTTGGTAGCTTCTGCCTGGCAGATAGTATTTCTTCTGCTCTTCTCGCCCCGCATGCTTCCATTACCAACACTGCTTCATTGGCTTTGAATACTGTTTTTTTTGGATCATGTGCTTTTTAGAAACAGTTTTACTAAAAATCCCTTCTTCCCGTCTTTTTTGTGTGAATGGCTTTTAAAATCAATTTCAAGTCAGTCATGTGGAAGAAACTGATTAATTAAACTGCAGGTTCTGTTTGGGTGCCCGCTGCGGGCGGCAGCGAGCCCTTGCAGCGGGGACTGAGGACGCAGCGGTGCGGGGTTCTGCCCCTCTGGGCTGGTGAGCCTGCGCGGGTCATGTCCACAGCGCTGGGCGCACGAGTGGCTCCAAAGAGGAGGCTTTTGTTTCTGAAACAGCCCAAGACCATAGTCGCAGATTTTGGTTCAGACGCTTCTGTGGCGTTACAGGTTGTGACACTGAGCTTCAGACTTCCCTGGAAATAATAATCTAAGACACAGGAGCAGAAGAGAGAAACAAAGTGAAAATAACAGGGCTAGGTGGATGAGAGGTGGCAAGACAAAACCCTGAAAGAAGCTTTTAGTAACCTAGAGACTTTGATAAGAAGTTCTTTGACAAAATAGCCAATTATGCAGAAATTTAAAAAATTAACCTGAGCTTGTTCAGTAGTCGTAGTGGAACTAAACCGTGGTAGAAGTCTGATGGAGGATGTCTGTTGCTGAGAGCACAAAGCCCTTTGCACAATACTTACAGAGTCTAGTGGTCTTCTCTTCCAAATCCTTTTGAATCTTCTCTCTCTAATTAAAAAAAAAAGTCACTGAGGCAGCAAGACTGATGTACTAGAAAATGCATTTAAGTGGAGAGTCATGAATGTTTAAACTGGCTGAAAGGCAGATGTGCACAGTAGCCAGTGTGGATTTGCAATATTGAAAATGCCAGCTTCTTTACATGTTGACACCAAGGAAGAACTTCTAGGGAAGAACCCTTGCTTAAGTTTTGCCATTAAGGGATCGCTGGAATTTTAGATGGAAGGATAGTTTATTCTTAAAAATTCTTAATAAGTTGAAATTTAAACTTTATGTAAACATCAGAAAAATGTGACTCTCAAATACAGTATTTACCCTGTATTACTTGTAACAAAAGTACTAAATTTATTTATAACACGGAGGTTTAGGATCCACGTAACCTTTCTCTTTCATCTTAGTAATTATGAACATATACATTAGCTTGAGACACAGAACGGGGAACAGCTAGTAGAGCAAACCTGTTTTGCTGTTGCCTCATGCAGTTGATGGAAAGTGCAAACCACCGGTACAGGCAGGTCTGGTTTGACTGTAGCACAGTTTGTTCTCCTCCCTCTGTTCCCAGCACAGGGAGGGAATGCCGTGATTCCCAGTTTGGGAGGTGGGGCGTGTGCGTTTGGCCGCACAGCTCCATAGGACACGCGTTCTTCCCGGTGGAGGAGTGACATCTGGGTGGCCGTTTCCCACCCCGGCTGTGTGCGGAGCGCAGTTTGTTGGTGGACTGCGGCGTAGGTCACCCTGCAGTCTGGGTATGAATCATAGCAGGGGAGAAACTGGGGCACTGCAGCTATTTCAGTTCAGCTGAAGGGTGCTAGAGGAGGAAGGTCCCTGTTCTTAATCTCTTAAACGTTGTGGCTGCTTCCCGCGATGATTGTGGAGCAAAGAAAGCCTCACAGGTAAGTAAGTGGAAATGTAGAAAGCATCTAGGAGTTTGAAGTGCGTTAGTGCTGGGATGTGAGCGCGGGGCAGGGCTTGGGTGGTGAGAAGCCCAGCACGGCACGGAACTGCTTTGGTGGTGGAGGAGGCAGAACTGTGATTCTCTTCTGGAGAATGTGATGTAATTTCAGGAATAGATCCAGAGTTTTGCTTAAACCAGCTCTGTCTCTGGAAAAATGACACTGCAGATGGTGAGTGTCATTTCAGTGTAATGTAATCCTTTTTATTAATTTAGTTAATTCTTCAACTGTAAATGAGTGTAGTCTGTGTTATGAATTTCAGATGATTTTGAGTGTGGATGTCAAGCAATGACTGCTTCACAAACGGGTGTGTGCTGCTCAGTAGTGTCAGGTTTCCGTTGTCCAGTTTAGCCAGAAGAACAGGAATGCCTGCGCTGGGATGCTGGAAGTCAGAATTTAGTTTAACATGTCACAGACATTGAGAATCCACTGGTGGTTTGTCTCATGTCTCAGATGAATACTTTGCTATTAATTATTCATGTACTATCTAATCTGTGATTTTTTTTTTTTTAAAGGATTTTTTTTATTATTTTTTAAGATAACCTGCCAAGAAGGTGTTTTGTTTTCTGTAGTGCTCAGTTTCACAGGCAGTTCTGTTCTGGATGTTTGACTGTTTGAGTTGGACATACATTAAACTATATTAATGTGCATGTGTCAATTTGTTACTTAAGTGTCAACAGCCAGTTTTTAATTCTTCTTTTGCACTTGGTCTGTCTCTACTCAGTTTTGTGTCCTGACACTCATACCAAGACATGAAGGGATTTTCAAAATTGTTTCCGAAGAGAGCCTCTGTAGCCTCGCTGTGACTGGTGTGCTGGGCATTGTGCAGGTGCCGGGGGAACGTGAGGCCATACGAAAATCTGGAGAGAGGTGTAAAGATAAAAACAAAACAAAAACCCCACCACCTTGATGACTGAAACTGGTGTGCTGCTCTGAAGACCACTTAGTGAGTTTGGTGGTGTATCTTTCTGTCCGCAGTAGTGAACGGTAGCTGAATTCCTAAGGGAGAAAGATTCATATTCCTTCCAAAACTACTTTTCTTTGCTATACGTTATAGTTTCATATCTGCATTTATTTCTACTAATGTGTATTTCTTCCTGAGATTGGATGGTGTGATTCTATATAAAATACACCATTTTATTCTGCAGATGATTGTATAAATGCTCACACTGTGCCTCTGTGTTCCTTTTTAAACCTTCCTGTTAGGCTAGTGAGGATTTTCCCTTAGACCATCTTTTCTTCACCCTCTTTCCAGGAGCTAAAAATACGAGGTATGCTCTGCACATTCCTGTTCTGCTTTACTGTAATAAAATAATCTAGATTACTTGATTGTTTGGATTTAATTCTTCAACTTCTTTAATTCCTTTACCAGTGTGATTTATTTTGGCTGTTTTTGCATTCCTCGCTCCACCACCTGGAGGGGAATCCGTATGTTCACCCATTTTCAGTTGCAAGTGCTTTGTTGCATATTGACCCAAGGGTCCCCAGGTTCTCTGTCCGTGCCTGTCTTCCTTGGCACGGCTGGATTCTCTCCGGGAGCTCTTCAGAGGTGAGGAGTGGGCTGCTGCTTTGCTTGCGCTGTGAGCTTTGTCTGAGCCCTGGGCCCTGGAAGGTGACTTTGGTTCCTCCGTTCTGGTGATCCCAGGCGCCGTGATTCCAGATCTGTTTCTCCGGTACGTGCCTACCCTGGCTTTGGCACTCATTAAAGCTGGGTGTTGGGGCTGCCTGGCAGAGGCTACTCCTGGAGGTTTCGGACCACTGGAGCCTTTTCTCAAAATGCTGTGAGAACTGAACAGGCAGGAGTTATAGTAGACTCAAGTATTTGTTGTATGAAGTGTAAGAATTTGCCAGAGGAAGTACCTTTCCAGCTTTTAACTGTAGTATTGGTTTGTAATTACTCATTTGGCTGGAACATTCCAGGCGTCTAAACCCAGATGCAACTTTGCCAGGAATTGCATTACTTGGAAAATAATAAAACTCCTATGAATATACAGTCTCCAGGTGAAACTGAATGCTGAGCGTATTGTTGGAAGCAGTCTGAGCATTATTAAATATGTATCCCAGTGTTACGATGGCACTTCTTTACAGAGTGCTTGCATGGTTGTGAGTGGCAAGGATTTCTCTTCATATAGTGGTGAAGAACGAAGAAACCAGTTCTGTACAGCGTACGGGGAGTTCGGATTGAAGGTAGCAAATATCTGCGTGAGTGGCAGGTCAGTCGTACTTTGCAGATTTCTCTGCCCCGTGCTCCTCACTGAAGCCTCGTGAACTGTATTCCTTATCTGTTCCCCTCGGTTTGTTGATACTTTTAACATGAGGGAAAACTATTTTGATATTTCGCTGTCAGTTATTTTGACATTAATCAACATTGCAGATCCTGTGTTGTTTGGCGGCTGGGTACACGATAGGAAGAGTTGCTGAAAGAGTTCAATTATAATACCAGCATCTCTGCCAAATGTATTGAGCTGTTCTGAAAAGCGGCTTGTCTTTTCTGACCCAGATACACAGTTTCCAACTGTGGGAGATGCTGCCAGAAAGACTCTTGGCAGAAGGCCAGCAACAAAATTATACTGCAGAAAAACACAACATATTTTGAGCAGCACTGTATACAGTGTGACAAAAAATTTACCTGTCTCCTGAATGCAAAGCAGAAGTTAAAATAAACTTGCAATTTAAAGTCGCAAGCCTCTTATTCTGACTTTTAAAAGCAACAACAAAGGATATAAATTCCAGTTCTTTTCTGTTACTGTGTCTGATACACCTCAGGCTGTATTAGATACTCACTGGTTTGTTATTAGCAACCTTAGTTGTCTTTGCTCTGTTAACATAAACTGCGAGTGATCTTAAGGTGGTGTACACTGCAAACTGTAGTTCTCATGGGCAGATACTGGTGTAAGGGTAGATTAAAAGGGTGGAGGGTGTTTTTAATGCTTCAGCTGAATATTGTTGGTACGTGCCTTCTTGATGTAGCATTTAAAACCAATTTTCACGGTATTCTGCTTGGCCTGGCCAGGTGCCCAAGAGCAGCTCGCTGAGGTGGGGGATTGGAGGCCTGGGGTCCAGGGACCCTGGTTTCCTCTGCCCGACTGCAGCAGTTCCGCTCTGTGCTGCGAGGGGTACCAGGATACCGAGCGGCGTTCGGTCCCCAGGGAGTGCAGGTACCTGTTCCTCCGGCTTCTTCACTTTTCTGTTCACAGGCACTCAGAGGTAGCTCAGCATATTCGTTACTTCTGGCTGTTTAAATGTCTGTCTCATGGGAACACAACTGCCAGATGCAGGAATATATCCTACTACAAAGGCCTCATCTGAAATTCTTTTCCTTGTTTGTCTTGTGCCAAAGCATAAACTTCCTCTGTGAGGGATGGGATGTTTAATGGAAACATTGTTAGACTGTCATGGTGTTTTAATAACATTTCTAATGTGTCAAATCCCCAGTGACTTTAAACCACATTGCAGACTCAACTCGGCTCCCCCGTGACCTGGTTTGGAGGCAGTATTTAGTTTTGTTTTGCAGTTCAGGGCCACATGATGCAGAGGTAAAGTGACTTTGTCAAAGTCGCCAAGGTCTTGGTAGTGCTAGTAGCTTTTCCTGGAAATTGTCTTGCAAGTGTGGGTGGCAGCCCCCGGGTAAGACAACCATGCATTTTAATATTGTGCTTTTCAGTCTGGGGATCAGCTGTTACTTCCCCGAGGATGCAGGGACAAATATCCTGCTGTAGCCTGGTAGTAAAATGAGGCTGCTGGATTTATGGAATTGCTGCTCACTTCACATAATGCTTTCTGATGTGTTTGGTGCTGAGCTATGTTCTGCTGCCTTAGTCCATATGGTTGGAGCAGATTTGATTTTAGTTTTCCTTAATTTAATTCTGCATGCTGTCAGATGTACTTTGTTCTGTATATTGTGTCTGCACTTTTATAGTAAACTCCCTCCTGCTTAGTGCTTTTATTGAAAATTTTCTCCAAAGTCTGAACTATATTAGGTTTTCACTCCTGTGTGCATTTCTATGCAATATTTTTAGGATGTTAATGACTTGAAAGTCATCGTAAATCAGCTTCAACTCAACTTTCAGGATGTTTTTTCCAGCTTTCTGAGTTCTATAATAAAGATCCCTTTGTAATTCAACTGTATATGCCCTGGCCTCAGCCATTCACTGCTGAGAAAAAGGGCAGGTAGAATTGAACTCGTAAATAGCTTTGTCCAACAACTACTTGCCACTGAAACTTGAACCTGTCTTGAAAACAAGATGGTTACTACCCACTGAAGGCAGAGTATTGAGAGGTGGTGGTGGTTTTGCTTCATCTGTCCAGCAGAAGATCAACCCTCATCATAGCTGTGAAACATCTATTACCGGTCTGTTTCAGGTTTTCCACGACCGCTGAGAAGCTCTCGCACATCCAGAACTGCACCCTGAGGTCTGGCTGGTGGCAGGCTGGGGAGGCGGTTTGCAGACCTGCCCTCCGGACAGCAGTCTGCTCAGCAGTTCCCCGGAGCACCAGAGTTTGCCCAGCTGGCTATCTTAGTCCATCTGCTTGCAGTACCCTGTACAAGCAGATAAGCAACGGCCGTAGTCTTCGGAGGGAGGCTGGGCTGGAGAGCTGCTTGGAGTCTGGAGACCTTGCACTGGGTATATGCTGAAGTCAGCAGCGCATTCCAGTGCCCTTCTCTCTGCTGGAATTGCCAAGTTACAGTTACCAGAGGAGATAGCAAGCTGAAAATGTGAAATGTAGGAGTCACAGGGAAGAAGAGTACGTGAAGATAGCTGGAATTTAGTTTGAAGAGAGAACTAATTTGAAATAGATAGATGATCTGGAAACATGTCTCATAAAAGTCTCTCTAGCTTGCCATCTGCTGACTTAGAAAGTATATTATTATTATAGAACAGTAAAACAAAAAGACCTCAAAGAGTCTGGTTGCTTCTGAAGGGTGGTGAAAGACTAATAAATGTGGAAGGGCTTATGACTAGCTCATCGAATAAGCAGTGCCAAAGCAGTAATCTTTGCTTATTTTTCCTCCCAGCTGCCCCTTGCTTGGCTTTCAGGATCTCTTAAGAGAAGAATCTGGTCCTGTGAGCGAACATCCCCTTCCTCGATCGCTTCTCGGAAGTGATTTGGTAGCGTGCTGGTACACCTTGGTGGGATGTGTGGCCTTTGTGAGAAGTGAGGTCCTTCAGGGGTTTCACTGGCTTGCTTTTCCCAAGTATTTTTAGTATGACCGCGTTTAACTCTCTTGGGGTTTCTTCCTTGGCAATCTTTAGCTGCAGGAGCAGACAGGCCCCTGCACAGTGTTCTTGTCTGGCTGCTTTTTGTTTTACCCAATTCTACATCCTAAATTCAGTGGAGATACAAACAACTATTAGGCACTTGCTGCCAAAGCTGTTGGTCCTGTAAACCCGCTTCATTTCTTCTTAACTAGGAAAATAGTGAATCAGGATTTGTTGTTGCCTTTCCCCTGGCATGTTCAAATCGCTATGGGATGCAACATTTTAATTATTCCCTGTCACACCCCTGAGGTTTAAGCATCTACAAGGCTTTCAAGTCATCTTGCCTATCCCTCTGCTGTTGCCAAACATGCTTTTCATCTCTAACAATGTCAGGATTCTCTGACAGACAGTATGCAACATATTGCTGGAGAAGGAGGATCGAGGTATAGGAGAAAAGGAAAACATTTGACTGTGTGTGTCAGTCTGCAGAAATTTACTGAGTGGGTTTCCAGCTGCTTCAGAACGTTGCAGAAAAGCTGCTGCTACAGTATGTGCAGTGAAAGGGAAACAGGGCTGCTCTGCAGGGCCTGGAGAGTCGTGCTGTGCAGTGAGCTGATGCTTTCCTCTCTCTCACGTTGCCTGCTCTGTTATTCTGCTCTTCCCTTGTCTCGCAGAGCGTTCAGCTGCGGTTCTTACGCTGCCGGTGCTGGTGTTTGTGTCCTGGGTTAGTGCAGCGGTGCTGCTCTTGCAGGATCTTCTAAATGTTGTGTGCTGTGAAAAGCAGTGCAGGGCAGAAAAGGCGGTGTGGATGATTTCAGCTGAATGTTCTCACAAGTCTTACATCTTCAGTTTGTTATAATGTGCTTGTCTTTTCTTAAATAACAACTTAAAATTATTGCTACCTGAAGTCTTAGTTCTTGTACAGCATCTGACATGCTCAGGATCGAGGGCTGCACTGGGGATTTCAACAGATATTTAATTACCAAAAAGTAATTATTGTGTGTTTGGTTCCTAATGCACATGTGACATAGAAGTAGAGACTTCTTGTGCTGGTTTCATGTAGGGCATATTTGAGATGTTGGATTTCCCGTCTTCCTCATATCAGAAACTTAGATTGCCAGGTGGCTGACAAACCGCACTGAGATAAGCTCTAACTGGCACGGGAAAGTCGTTACATACGTGTGGGCACATTACGAAAAGCAGCTTTCCACAGTAACATCTGCTCGTTGTTCAGGAATAAATGGTTCAGTGACTGCTTCCCCATCTTGAATCCTGCTTGCCTTAGACCGTGGTTTGACTTAATGTGCTGCATTGAACACTTCGTGGAATTAACACACCGTTTCTTCTGGTTTCAAGTTGTGTCTCTCTTTTTGCAGGTGAATTACAGAGAGTGACTCCCAGAGCATCTTGGCTGTATGAACTCTTGAGCTGTCAAGGGACTGAGAGGCTTATGAAGAGGTTCTGTCAGGCAAAACAGTGCTTAGCAAAGACACCGAGGAGGAGAGAAAAGGAGAAAGGGAGGGAGAGAGAGCTGAAACACTAGCAAACCATGGTAGGTATTTGTCATCTTTCATAGGGTTGCATTAAAAATATTCTCCTCTGACAGTCTCACATAGGGCCTGATGAAACCAGGGTAAGGGGATTTTCTGACCTTGCACGAAATTAGAGATAGTGCGGCATGCTTGGAGCAAAGCAAACGAGGTTTGATACATTGTCAGCCTCTTAAAGCCAGAGTTGTTTTGTGAGCCTGCATTACATGAATTATTAAATATGAGCGAAGGGGATGCTCATAAGGTATTCTAATAAAACTGGCATTAGCAAGCCGTAGCAAACAGCATGGGTGACCTTGAACTTGCAGATTGCATAACCAAATGCTGATATTCCCCTTCCACCTCTTCCTCACAAAAGCAAATGTTGATTATTCATATTTGTGTGCATGTGATTGGATGTGGTTCTGTGCGTGCTTTGTTAATATTGTAGATGAAATGTGTGTACTCAGATATACTTGCTGTATATTGTTGAAGTGGGGAGTTAGTTCTAATCTGCCTGGTGTTGGTTGCAAACTGGGAATGCCTGAGGTGTTGAATTTGTGAAGCTGCGCAAGTGTGAAGTGTTGTGATGGTAAGATTCTGAAGATGTATCCTCCTTGCGGATAAGCCACGACAGGAACCTGCTGGAAGCCTTCTGCAGCTTACGGAAGTGCTGGGGATAATACCAGGCCCCAACCGATGAGTCTCTTTGGCTGCCTGATTTGTCCATCAGGGTAGGAGCACAGAAGTTAGGAGAGGAATGACAGCACATCGCCCTTTGGTGGCAGGGACCTACTGAATGCAATGAGCCGGGAGATCATGAGCAGTTCCTTAACAAGGATTCAACCCAGAGGCCCCTGAGATCCTTCAGAGGCCCTTTTTGTCCCTGAGAGCGTGTACTGTTACAAACCCCTGAAGCTGGGGTGAAAATGGAACCTACTTAAGGTACTTAATGTGTAGGAGGAACAGATTTTTGGTGGTTGATGCCAGGTTCTGGGAGGCTTTCGTCAGTGGTTGATGTGTCTGTAGAGAGCAAGACTTAGGGCTGCTCTTGCCAGAGGTCTGTGCTGTGACGGCAGCCGGTCCGGGTCGCTGTTCAGATCAAGTCAGTCTCACCAGGATAGCGTGTGGCAGACCGTAGCTTCCTGGCACAAGTTACCCAACCACTTCAGTTTACCTTCCTCGGCAGTATCACTCAGGACTTTCAGTTTCACTGCAAACTCTTTTAATTAGTACTCTAATCTTTTCCTATTCTTTTAGTTTAAGAAGTTATTTTTGTCTTTTCTTAGCAGTTTATCTCTGTCCTCATCTTCATCCGTGCGTTTGTAAATCCCTGTGCAGTTTGCCAAGCCTCTTGAGGCAATCTGCATTGCCCATGACTTCATCTGCAGCAGTAACAGAACCATGAGGGAATGGCTGCTTAATTGTCGTGCTCTAAGATGTGTTGCCGTTGTCTGTAGCATAAACTGAGGAGAGACGGCTGCACTCAGCGCTTCCAGAATATGCAAAGTTGTAGTTGGAGGGTATAAATGCTATTTACAAAACAGGAATCTTCTCCATGGTCTCCTTGACTGCCCTCCTTTCTGCACGCTTTGCTCAGTCTGCTCTCACCCTGGAACACTTAACGTTCTAAATTTCCCTGCCTTGGAATGAGGTTACCTTGTGGGATGAGGACTCCAGCGTTTCTCTTTGCTCTGAGCTACCCGGCTGCTGGAGGTTGACACGAGCCAACAACGATTGCTGAAGTCAGGAGCTTCTGAATTCCTGCAAGCACTCCAGGGTAGGGAAGCCCCTCTTTCTTTCAGTGCTGTTGCTCACAGCTTGTGTCTCCATGAGATGCAGGCCCTTCAGGCAAGATCAGGGCCTGAGTGATTTCTCACTGACTTGGAAGGCTTAACCTAAATAAACAAGCTAGTCAAAGGATGAGGGAAGTCAGAGACACTCAATAGCGAGAGGAGTTGCCCGAGATCCTAGATGGTCTGTTGCAAAGCCAGGAGTGAAACTCGGGTTTTGTTGGTCCCCTGCTTCAGCACTCTGACCTTACGCTTAGCCAGCCTGAGCATGCCCTCTTCTCAGAGAAGCTTGTAGGGGAGGGCAGGGAGGAGTGCAGAAAAAAAAGAAAATGAGGGGGGAATGGTGAAAGGACAAGATGTAGAAACACCATTTCTAGCCATTGCAAACAGTGATGCGTGCTGCAGGTCTTGACCCTGCTGTGTATCCGCCGGAGCTGTGTTGGGGAGTATGGGGACTTGTGTCATCCTACACCTAAGTTCTCCCTTTTTCTGGTTTGTGGCTCGCGCACACAGTGTCACACCTTCCGCTTACGATGGACATACCAGGCAAAAGATGGCGCTCAGCTTGCTTCATTTTCAGACGTCCATAGCAGCTGATCTGATCTGATGGTCTAGGCTGCTGTAGTCACAGGTGGGTGGGTGGGGAAATGTACCTCCAAAGCACAAGTTATCTCATCCTAAAGTAGGCGTAGACAGAAACTCTGCTTCAGATGTGCCTGGCGGATGTAAACATGAACTGTGCTCCACATGTGCCTATTCCTCCTAGCAGTCAGTAAAAGGATTCTAGAAGATTGAATTTAGACGTGGAATATTAGGTGCAATAAAACCCACCTAAGGTCTTACATTTTTTACCAGCTTACTGCCGATTTTGCACTGCTATTTGGTTTCTTTCTTTTTTGAATGTATTTAAATAAAGATAAGAAATCACTCCTGTGTAATTACAAGCAATGGTCATCATAAACCACTTTCCTGCGTCGGTCGGGGGGATTCCCATTCAGGCGATTTCCTTCTGTCGATAATGGAATAACTTTGTTCTCTTTTTCCCCCCCCTGTTTCCCGCTTCACAACAGAGATCTATCCGATCTTTTGCTAATGATGACCGCCATGTTATGGTGAAACATTCAACCATTTATCCATCTCCAGAGGAACTTGAAGCTGTCCAGAACATGGTGTCAACGGTAGAATGTGCCCTTAAACATGTCTCGGACTGGATGGATGAAAAGAACAAGTCTACGAAATGTGAGGGTGATGGGGAAGCGAAGGAGGAAGCTGCAGAGAGCAATGCCAAGTGAGTGAGTCGAGCCTCATAGTGTGGCACTGTACTGCTCTGAATGGGTTCCTTTCCTTCGGAAGAAGAGCCGCAGTGTTACTTGATTCCGCTGCGTGTGAATGTTCGTGGAGGAAGTGGCTGGATTTGGGCTTCTGGGGGTGGGGACACACGGGGCGAGTGCAGGGAATAGTAATAAGCCCGATGTGGGCAGCAGTTGTGATTTCATTATTTGTTTTACTGTGATGTTGTGAAGCTGCGTTTAGCAGGCAGACCTTTCAGCACTTGGAAGCAAAAGCAGCGGTGAAAGGTTTATTGTGAGGCCTTTGTTAATTTTGGTGGCCTGGTAAATACTGGATGTGTGAAGTTGGTTACATTCTGGGGTGGTGGAAGTACAGGCTACCCTGGCAGTAACAGATGGAAATGCAGACCCTGTGGCGTGCATACTGCTGGAGTGCGATGCGGTTCAGTGCAGGCGACGGAGGAAGATCGAACTCCAAATCAGGAAGACTGTCAGTTTTTAAACTGAAAATATAGTTTAGTGGCTCAATATGAGAGAGACGGTGATTATCATGGTATTTATCAGTAATTCCTAAACGCATAATGATGTATGTGTTAAAATTCACAAGTGAAATATGGCTTCCTGTCTTATGATAGTAGCATGGTTCTCGGTTATTTCCAAGTCTCTCGTGAGTTTCTAGAGTAGCATTCAGGTCTGAAGCCCTGCTGTACCGCACTGCCTGGTGGTACATCGGTTTAGAGACAAGGGATGTGCTGGATTAACTGAGAGAGTCTGTATGGCTGGGAGGAGCAGAAAACATTCGTGGCTTGGATCTGGTTTTCAGACAGTGTCATGGATTCTACAGGACATTTCGCACGTACCAGTAGTGTTTGTCCACAGGTTTCTTTCTTAACGTTTCAGCTTGTCTTTGATTAGGGTAAGGTTGTGGGCTTGGGAGCTATGGAAAGAAACTGCTTGCTCTGCATGAAGTTTAACTGCAGCTGCGCCTACTCGGAATACACTGATCCGCACAGGAAACGCTCAGCAGCGTGAAGACCGTTGTGTGGCAGCCTTGGAAAAGTAAATACACAAATGGTCCCTCATTTCGATGCCTGTGGCTTTCTGTGTTCCCTAATAAATATTTAACAGACACAAGTCTGATCACCAGCGTCTTTGTGTGAGGCTGAACTGTGGTATGTCACTTTTTTTGGTGTGAAATGTATTCAAATAGAAATAGCAAAATACTTTAAATCGTGAATATTTTTACATAAATTAACATGTAAATTGGTTTAAGGCAGTGTATTGTATTGACACCAGAGAATAATTGCAGTGGATTGGTAGCCTGCTTCCACAGATGGACAAATGAGTTTTGTCGTTGTCGTGAGGAAGGTGTTTCAGCTCTGTTTTGCTGAAGAACAGTTTCTTGCCGTGCAGTGTGCTGTATGTTTTGTTGGTGACTTCCTAGCACTACTGGCAACATTTTCAGGTGTCTTCTGATATGGGTAAAATAGGCAAAGGATGGATTCTTTGAAAAAAAAAAAAATTTAAGCAGTCCAAGCCTGCACTAAGTGCTTTTGAGACAGTTGGACAGCCTTGCTTTCACACTGGGTGTGCAGGATTTTTCATGCGTGTGCTCTGTTATAAATTTAGAGCACAGTTTTTGTAAACATCGGTGTATTATTTACACTTATAAAATAGTTTGTGCATTTATGTATTTGCTTGGGACAAATTATTTTACTGATCACTTTACAAGCTAAAAGGGGCTTATGATATAGAAAAATATACAACTTAATAGTTTTATGCTAGTTACAAACCGTATCTAAAGGAGTTCCACGTTTTGTCACAAGTTTGCATCCAGAATCTGTTCGAGTAGCATAGTTCCAGGATGCAAGTGGAGATGTTGGTTACTTTGGGACAGTTGTTAGTTCGCTGCTGTCTCTTCCAGGGATAGTAACTGGTTGGAGACAGCCACTCCGTTCCTGCTTTTCTTCTGGCTGCTGTTCTTGCCTTTCAGTTTAAACCCCATAGACAAAGACAGAGCAGTTGTTAGGTGAGGATGCTTCCGAGTGAAGCGCAGGATCTGTGTGATGACCTTCGATCGCAGCGTGACTGGGTTTTGTCTTCGGTCGGTTGGTTTGGGTTGGGTTGTTGGTTTTTATGGGGTTTTTTGTTTGTCTATATGCAGTGCATCCCTCTGGCTGGTCAGAATGCTGCGAGCAGCACGCTGCCTTTGTGGCTGAGGTGCTTTACCCCCGTTACGGGTGACGTGCTTTCTGTGGGCTTTATAACGGTGATGTGCCACTGGTGAGGTGCATCGCGTGGCAGTAGCTGGCGGTCAACTGGCAAAGATGCATTTCTTGCAGTTTTCTTGGTGTTTTTAAGCAGTCCTAGCCTACTGAAAGTGGGTTTTGCTGCAGTCTTTCAGTACTCAGAACTGAAGTGTTCTTATGTTACTTTGAAAGGTGTTTACTGTGGCTCTTAAATATTCCCCGAAACTTTAGCTGGAGAGTAAAAGCGAGTAGTTGGACCTCTGTTCCTGTAGGTCTCCGTGGTGGGACGTGTTCAAGGAATTGTGCCTGGAAGACTTTCTGAGATTTGAAGCTTTCCCGCAATGTCAGTTTGTAGCATGAGCTAAAACTTCAGAAATTTGTTGCATATTGTAAAGATAAAGGTTTGAATGCATGGATCGACTAAAAGAAACATTGAAAAGGTTTGTGGCCATGTTTAAAGTTGGAGTGTCACTGAAAGACAACTCGGATTGCTTCTGAAAAGAGGACTTCTGTCGGCAAGATCCTCTAGATTTATTATTCTACTCTTTTGGTAGATCTGCGGGTAGTGAATTTGGGCTTTTTCGAGCTTTGTGAAGTTTTGTGACTTGAGTTAGTCAACTTCTGCGGTCACGTGAATTGCAAATCGGTACTTCAATTAATTAGCTTTTTTCATAGGAGCTACTTGCACAGAAGGAGTCTGCTTTTCATTTTCTGGTCAGTGATACGGCCACTTCAGCACAGTCATCAGTCCCATCTGGTTATCCCCTCACTGTGGTAGGATAATACAAGTATTCTGAATGTGTGAAAATACTATTTTAATTACTCCAAATTGTTTCATTTCCAGGGATCAAGGTGGTCGGACCTTGTGTGGTGTTATGAGAATTGGCTTGGTTGCAAAGGGCTTGCTGATAAAAGATGATATGGATCTGGAGCTGGTTCTCATGTGCAAAGAAAAACCCACAAAGACCTTGTTATGCATAGTTAAAGACAATCTCCCAGCGCAAATTCAGGTGAGTTAATTTAGGGTGCTCCTCTAACAACGGCTGATAGCACCACATGGTGTGTTTAAGTGGAGGCTGGAATTTGTTCTGGGAGGAAAGACAAGTGATATGGGTTAAAGAAATACACTTTGAGTTGAGGACGACATCTGGGGTGTGTGGCACGTTCAGCGTGGTGACGTGAAGTCGCTGTTCACACAGTTTAACATCATGTTGCCGTTGCTGCCTAATCTCTGTCGGCGATGTCAGTTTTCCCACGATGGCAGCTCACCTTTCTATTTAGTAGCTAACCCAGCCGCTTTTTGCTCACTGGTCCAACCACTACCGTGACCTAAACTGCAGTCCCAGGAATCTCCCCTGCTCGAGCACGTGGATCGGTCTGTACTGTTGTCCCCTGTCCCCCTGCCTGAGCCTCAAGTTCTACCCTGCAGCCGCTTTGCTTCGCCTGGGCTGCTCCAAGATAAAAACGCCTCGGCGCTGCTGAAGTGAGAATCGCCTGAGGTGGTCTCTCATTTTGGCTCATATTAATAATGAGCTCATAATTACTTTTATTTATGGCTATTTAATTCTGATGTTGGCATCCAGTAGGCAGCACTGACAGCTAATGCTGGTCTCTTCAAAGCAGCCAGGGATAACACATTTTTGACAGAGTTCTGAGTTTTAGATAATCAGTCTGGCTTCCAGACCGACATACGCTGTTACGGAGAAACTGTGCCCTGAAGTACTGCGCTGCAAGTGCCTCTCTCCAGCCTGTGTCCAGGCGGCTTTTCTGCCGTGTATTTATTTCCACACAGGCAGTGTGTGTTTTACCATGCCTGACAGCAGTTTGTCTCACTGCTCATTTGTTCACATAAAGGGCTTGTTTTCATCAGGTGGTGTTGTGCCTGCAGATGTGGCCCTGTCCACAGCTGAAGATGCTAAGGAGCTGCTGAGTAGTAAAGAGTTAATTTTATTTGTTTGAAAATGATAGGGATGTATCAAGTAGTAAAGAGTAAATTTTACTTGTTTGTAGTGAGGCATGAGATGAGAAGGGTTGAAAGTGCAAAGAAAATTTAGCATATGCTTTGGAAAAAAGAGAACGGCGGAACAGATGTAATTAAAAGATACGAAGACTGCAATAAGTTCGAGGGACAAGTAGGTAAGAGCCTGTGGGGAAGCACTGTGAGGGAAGGGGTTACAGAAAGACGAGGTAAGAGGAATGTGACTGCTGAAGCAAGCCGCAGCTCCCATGGGTGTACGGCAGCACGAGGCTCTGCGGACGCGTCGGGTGCAGGAAGGAGAAGGGAGGTGCAGGCCCAGCAGCGGACAGAAGGAGCAGATGAGGTACAGAGATGTTCACAGCTTCTGCTTCGCTGCTTTGAAGGCTGGTCGTGAGCAGGTGCTGCAGCACTTTCATCCCAACAGTAGAGGAGCTGGAGGAGTGCGGACAGCAGCAGGGAGAGGAGTTGGAATGTACGTTGGATGTGTTCTAACTGGATGGCCGTGCTGAACCGCGCTCAGAAACACAAGGAATAGCTTGAGGGTCCCCAGCCATCTGTGGCTGTCTTTGCACTTTTGGAGGCTGAGAGGTCCCAGAGGGCTCCTGGAAGCCCTGCAGGCACAGATCACTTGAGAGAACTCTGATACAGTGCACCTTAATGGAACAAATTACAAGGCAGTTTGTAGTATTCTCTACAAAAGAGATCTAAGCAAGAAATAAAACGTTTATTGAAAAACAATTAAAAAACCACTCAATTAATTGATGTGCTGTCAAGAGAGGCAGGTCAGATTTTCCAGGGGTTGCCAAGGATCTCTCCTGGGGCTGGTATTAATGAATGGAGGGGGTGGCAGTGGGGTCTTGTGTCCCGTTTCAAGTGCTGTGTGGGAAGGGAGTGAGAGAGGGACAGACAAGTGGGAGATGATCAGACAGGTGAGGATGAGCACCTAGATCACCACATAATTAAAATTCTCTGGTTTGGAAAAAGTGAAGACCGAATGCAGGTGTAAGTTTTCAGACATGAATGGTGATGTATAAAGGGGCAGTGATTCATATGGCTACCACAGGTAGGACGAGGAGTACTTGGAACTGTAGCAAGGGGCGATTTTGTTGCAAAATAGGTCATCTGAATAATGATACGTGCGGCGAAGAATCAGAATAGACCGTCTGGAGAGGTGGGGAAATGTCTGTTGCCAGGACATCCGACAAATGCCTTGGGGTTGGTAGGAGATGGCCCAGGTGTATTTGGCCATACTTGACGGCAGGGACGTGGGCTGGTGCGGGTCCCGCGCTGGGCTCTGTCGCCTGTTTGCCCTGACGGTTGTGGCCAGGTTGGCCATACTGCGTGTGAGAGACGTTACGTTTAGAGGCAGCGTTACCAGAGAGGTGTGTATTTACGAAGAGCAGAAGCTGCTGGTAGCATTTCGCACACTAGCAGCTTGGAAAGTCAGCTTCTGTCTTCATTAAAAAAAAAAAAAAAAAAAA
>Ga0065711_1035791_pt1 | contig 21829 bp, 27 predicted proteins | sample Hoacrofraction12_FD_59098 | JGI IMG/M metagenome (GOLD analysis project Ga0065711, IMG submission 59098) | Hoatzin crop microbial communities from Cojedes, Venezuela - Epithelial fraction 12 v2 (version 2) | ecosystem: Host-associated > Birds > Digestive system > Esophagus > Crop | place... | reverse complement strand
CTTTCCTTTCCTTTCCTTTCCTTTCCTTTCCTTTCCTTTCCTTTCCTTTCCTTTCCTTTCCTTTCCTTTCCTTTCCTTTCCTTTCCTTTCCTTTCCTCTCCTCTCCTCTCCTCTCCTTTCCTTTCCTTTGTATCACGGCTGTGTGTTCCCAGCAAGTTTCCTGGTTAAGGCCCTAAGTGCCGGCACAGAGATGCTGGCTGTAATGCTGAAGTTAGTTAAGCCCAGCAGATCGTCGGAGCTTCGACCCGACACAAGGATTCAATCACCTAAGTATATTTCAGATCCCAACTGACCCCATACTTCTCTCTTTTATTATCTGTGTGCAATCTCTCCTGCTGTGCCAAGATTTCTGTGTTCTTCATTTCTCTTCCGTCTCTGATGCCACAAAGTCAAGTGAATGTCTTCAAGGAAATCTCAGTAATAAAACCTATTTCCTCCTCCCTGCTGCAAAGAGAAAGCAGAGTAATAGTTTCTTTATCCATCAGGGACCGGTTAATGCCTCGCTCCTCATCATCACCAAATGCAACTAATAAAGGAGTAAAGGAGATTTGGCAGTTTAATGCAGCAGCTAATTTTGTGCCTGCTGCTCTGCCAGAAAGTATTTTCACTTTTGGGTTATGCCAGAATAGCAGAGCTGATTAATTAGCCTTCTCTTGAGCATCAAGAGCTCAGCTAAGATGCCTGCAGCCCCCAGACATCCCAGGCAATGGCCAACCTTGTTAGTAGCCGACATTCCTAGTATCTCAAGGGTTCATCAGTCTGTCTGTCTGAGTAAGGCAAAAAGACAACGGTGCAGAGCTTTCCCTTGGGAGGGAACAGGTCTATTACACAGATCGGGTCTAGCTCTGTCATTAAGAGAACTGGCTGGAGAAAGCTCCTAGCATGTAGATGCTGGCCAGGCACCACCGACGTCGTGGCTCACAGTGAGTCTCTACAGAGCTCAGCTCTTCATTTAAGGGATGCAGTGCACAGGCTTTCGAGTCCCTCTGCAGATCCTGCTTTGGAGGGGTCAGCACTGCAGCCATTGCACGCAGGCGTGGGGGTCTGCGAAGACAGCTCTCAGGAACAGTAAATATGTTTGTGCAATGAGCCAAAATGCAAAACAAGGAAACTGCAGCCTCAGTGGGAGAGTGTCTCAGAAGAGACATTCAGTCTCATTCATTGACTGCAAACAGCCAAATACACAGGAGACACCAGCCACACAGGCGGGCAGCCCCAGAGAAGAGGACGTGCCCACAGGACCACGACAAGCAGAGCCCCTGAAGTGGCTCAGTAGTGCTCTCGGTGGGTCATGAACTCCTCCCAAGCTCTCCCTGCCCTGCCTTTATCTTCCACAAGATGTTTCAGAACAGCTTAAGCCCATGGACAGTTTAATTAAAAAGTCAGGGACAGGAACAGACAGCTTCCACAGGGCCTGGTCACCTTCCATTCTGTGTAATTTCTCAGAGGTATTATGGTAATGCTTGTAGTAGTTTGTGAGACCAGGAACTTAGTGAGTATGTTCGTAGGCAGAGAAACTCCCTCCAAGCATGTGATGCATAGGATCCAGCAAAACAAGTCCCTGGGTCTCGGCTGGGTCCCTCTAGATGCTGTGACAATAATGATGATGCCAAGAATCTGTCCGGAGACTTGAAGAACTGCTGTCTGAGAGCTGCTGGGAGACGAGTGGTTGTGGAGTGGAGAGCAAGCAGAAGTTATGGTTCGGTTCTCCTCTGGACCTGCTGCTGGGCTGCAGTGTGAGCCTGTGCAGGTACGCCAGTGTGAGCATCTTCACCAGGGCTGGCTATAAAGGGTGGAGAAAACCAAAGGGGCCCTTCATCTCACCCCAAAGGACAGTCCATGGTAAGCTGGTTGTGCCCTACAAGTAACTTTATGGACCATCCAGATGGCTACCTCAGATGCGAGCACCAGCCTTGCACATGTTCAGACACAACCCCTGTTTGATGTTCCCTGCTCATTGCCAGCTGCTGGTCCTGCTGGGCTGGCACTGAGCAGGTCAGGCTGTGCCCTGGCTTGGAGACAGGCTATGCGCACGCTGCTCCTGTATGGCCAGGGTTAAAACAGAGGATGGAAAGTCATGGGAGGTTTTGGGAAATATGGGTCTCCATCTCTTTTCTTTGCTGACCCCGCAGCAGAAGGTGGGTAACTGTTTTTTATGATCTAGGGAGGACAGACGGGTTAATTAATGTCACAGAGCCCTCCAGATGGAGGCCACTACCAGTGCACGATGTTATTATTATAGCAAATGTTGCTTTACCATCCTTACACAGTGTCATTACTACATCAGAGATGTTGCTGCGGGGACCAGCAACCGCACCGTGCCTTCTAGCAGTAGAGGTGAAGACCCCTTTGATCCCAGCTCCCCACATCAGCTTCCCTGGGAGCTGCGCTCAGGCACAGCTGCGCTTCGCCCGGCTTTCTCTGCCAGACCTGATTTGCAGTTTGCTGATGACTGCAGCATGTCCTGCTCACCCGGAACAGGGAGCCTGGGCTTGCTGTCCATCCTGCTCTGCCTCGGCTTCTCAGACACCTCTGTGTAGTTCAGGCTGGGGACCCAACCTCGCCTCTGTGCCCCTCTGGCTCTTGAGCAAAGGGATTTGTGCCTCAACAAGTGGAAATCACCCCCATCCTAAAGGTAGCACGGGGCACCCAGGCTATTCCTGCCTCCTTGAGATTTCTGAGCATCACTTCAGCCCCATGTGTCAAGCTGAGTTTCCCCACTTGGGCAATTATTGAGGAAGACACAGGCTTAACTCCATCCTTACGCATCACTGAACACATCCTTAGCAGGAAGCAAGAGCTTATACCATATTGCAGGTAGGTGAGGTTTAAGCCGGTCTGTAAAGCGATCGAGTTGGAGGGAAACGTGGTTCCTTCAGAGACCCAGGGCAGCTGGCATTAGCTGAAACTTGTCATTTCAACCTGTCGGACTGCTATACTGTGGCACAGAGAAGGGAGACCTTGATCCAGCAAAGGAGATAAGATCTCACAACATCACCAGTGCAAAACTGGACAGAAACCAAGAGAGGGTTGCATGTACGAGGTGGCGCAGCCTGGTGCTGGGGTGGCAGCACGTGCCGCCATGTGTTAAGGGAGAACAAGCATGCAGCCAGAAGATGGAAGTGGGATCAGTTTAGCATTTTTGTGGAGCAAAACACGTTTCCATGTAAAACATATTGTGCAGGCATTTCCATTGCACTATATGCAACTTCATCGGAGAGGGGAAAGAAGTTGGTTTTCTTCCAGAATCCGGCTTTGACCTGGCTGCTCCAGTTGGTACCAGACGCTCAGTATTGCTTCGGGGATGCAATGGCAAGGCAGTTAGGAAGGGTGGCCTTGGCCTTTCTCGCGCGTGGCGGTGTGTGTGCGTGATGAGAGCTAGATGAGGCTACAGCATCCCTCGACCTTGCTGAGCAGCCCCACTGATCCTGGAGAGCGGTGGAGGGGTATGTAGGGGTCCCAGGGAGCTGCGAAGGGCTGTTAGCACACGGTGCGGATGGAGCTGCGCGGGCAACGCACCAGCTGCATGCTTTGCGGTGTGCGGCAGAGACTGACATATCAACTCACCTTGATTTATTTCGCTCTCCCAGATGATATCTCGAAATATCTCAATCCCATTGTTCCAGCCCAACCTGCCAGAGAAGAGGCAGCTTGTGCGTTGCTGGGACAGGGTTTGGGCAGCGAGCGAGTCCAGCTGGCGGGGAGAACTTTGCCTGGCTGCAAGGGGACAGAGCTTTCTGCTGTGGCAGTCACGAGACCAAGAAATGTTTTTTCTTTAGAAGAACTTGTTGATTTTAAAAATAAAGCAGCCACGGCCTATGCTCCCTGGAATGTCTGGGATCAGGAAAATGGAAATACGATTTTCCGTTCCTGGTGCAATTTGCACTTTAAAACCTAAACAGCGCTTGTCTTCTGGACCTCTCCAACTCCACACTTCTGTGGCATTTTGTTTTGTTGTTTGTGAACACTGTTTTGCTGAGTGACCTTCCTCCAGATCGCTGTCATTGCTGAAGTGAGGCAGTGACTGTGCCAAATTCCTGGTATCCGACACCTTCCCCCCTCCTACCCAGAGCAGCCAAGTGGATCAGGGGATTGCTCCGCTCGTGGAGCTAAGAGCCTGGTTTGAAGGTATCTTTGGATTAAACCAAGGCCCAAACCTGTAAAAACCTGTGCACCTGCTCAGCTCTGAGAGCATGAGTAATTGCAGAGACTGAACATGTTATTTCTATCATTTATTTGTACACGCTATTTCTATGGCTCTCTTCCCCTATTATCTCAGTGTCTCGTAAACATTAATGAATGGTTCTCAGGTCCCAGCACACTGCTTCATTGTTTGTGCTGCAGGTCACAGAGAATGATTAAAGTGATGGGAAAAAAAGGGGGGTTGGATTTAAAAATGTCTGGTTTCATTAAAGTTGCTTTGCCTTGCTTCTGGAGCACAGGAAATTCAGGCTACCCTAATGGTGCCTTTCTGAGCCATTTAAGAAAATAGGAACTATTTCCCAAGCTGCTCTGTTTCATCTTGCTCTGAAAGATCCATGAAAACCATTAGAGGTGTCTCCAAAACTTGCTGCCACCAAAGAGTTAATGCACATGGCTATGAAATGGACTTTCAGGTCATTTTGGATGACAAGCTACTTCCTCTCGCTCAGCTTGCCTCTGAGAAAAATGTTACTCCTAGTCTTGGCTGCCTGATTTTATTAACAACTGTCCTTTTCACTGGGACCTCAGAAAGCCAGGGCTGGCCGAGGTCTACCCGGGCTGGGCTATGTGACCGCCTGCCCTTGTCCCCTGGGAGGGTGCTCGTCCCCTTCAGCCCTGGATTTTGGTGCAGGGAGACAAATTTCATCGGGGAGAAAAGCCCTGAAGGGTCGGTTTTCCTGCAGCCACTCAGCTGAGGCGGGGACCTCATGTTGGGTCCTTGGGAGTGATATTTTTGTCTCTGGATCCATGACCTGTTTGCTATGGGGTCGGGACAGGTTGTCTCAGCGTGGGACCAAGACTTGAGGTGGTTTCCGCGGCCTTCAGACTGGAGACTGGCCTTGTGTCCTCTGACATCTTGGGAAGGAGGGTGACCGACACAAACTCAGCCAGGAGCTAGAGGAGTCAGTGTACCGCTGGATCGCTCTCTGTGTGACACCAATCGGGAAGAAACCTTGTCAAAACATTAAAAGGGCAGAGTTGCCCAAATACAATATGCGAAGCCTGGTCTGGGGATGTATCCTCAGCAGTGAGATGTTGGGTGCAAGTGTCCAATGGAGTTCATTCACACAGTGGCAAAGGGCTACGAGATATCCTCAGTTCCCAGGCTCAGAGCTGGGGGTGGGTGAAATTCTTTCACCTGAAACTTCCCTGGTGTGAAAAATGCAAATTTGGTGACAAATAGGTTTGAGCATTAGTGCTGGTTGTACGAAATTGTCTGTCCTGAGAAAAAAATTCCAAGAAAGTACATTTGCAATGTTTATTTCAGTTTGAAATGCACCTCTATTTTACTTGTAAATTGCTCCAAATCAAAGTGCAGCATTTTCTCCTCAGCTTTCACGTTGGCTGTAATTTAAATAAATAGTCTTAGTTGCAATCTGAACTAATTCCCTCCTTCCTGACTTTTCAGAACTCTTCATGAAATAAAACAATGCCAAATTCATTTTTTCAGACAGCTTTCCTCAGCACCATTAGACACATTAACATCCACCACATGAATGAAACCACAGGCTATCGATGTTTTCAGACAGCTGTATTTCCCACCAGAAATTTGCATAGCATCACCTTTATAGCACTCTGAATTACTCTACTAATAAATTTTTTGGGAAAATGCAATTTACTGGTACCAGATCTAGAATTAGGAGATTAAAAGTCCCCAAGCAAAACCTCAGCCATGCTCTTATCCACCAGTCCCAGGTCGCTCCTCCTGCCTACTTGCTAGCACCAGGTGACCTTCATTCCTTACCCCACCTCTCCTCACTGTATCTGTCCCTACGAAAGCAGTGTCACCCTGTTTTCTTAAACCACTGCTTCCTTCTCCAGCAAGGCCATTCTGCTGAAAGATTTGGTACAAAGAAAGGTTTAAAATGCCTTTTCAGCAACAAAGCATGACCTTTCTGAGGGTTCCAGCAGCTATCTCTGCAAAATTTCCATTTTTGCCACCACTTACGGTTTTCATCAAACTCCCATCATCTAACAAAGTGTAGTTCTCAGCAACTGGAAGTAGAAGCAATTCAGCCCTCTGGGCAGTGATATTTGTCTGCATCAAGAAAATTCTCCCGATTAGACAGAAAATGGATATTTTTTCCCCTGCAATATATACCCTCAGTGTAATCCCCCAGCTCAGTTCCTCTCCACCCTCCAAAAAATAATAAGAGCAGAAAGAGAAAATAACAAAACCATAAAATGCCTTTCCTGCAGAAAGCACCATTTCCTAGCGAGGTCTGCCACCAGCGCGCTCCTGCTCTGTCTCTGGGGACGTGCGAGCCGAGAAGGTGCAGGAAGGCAGCAGCACGCCCCGGTAGCTGCGTGCGGTTCCTGCCTACTTTCAGCTTCCCCCACCCCTAGGTGACTGGCCCCGTGGAAACGCAAGGTTTTGCTTTTCCCACAGTGGGGAACATGAGAAGATGAGCGTTTTTGGAAGGGGCTGGGTTTGCACAGTTGAGTGGAGACGAGGACTGTGTTGGGACTGACCCTTTTCACTCTCCGATGAGCCGTGTCTTCTCATCAAGGATGCTGATGGAAGTCGCCCAGCTCCCTCCACCAAATGTTGTGCTGGGATGTGCAGCAGGGCCAGCAGCTGAGGGTTGTGTCCATGGGTGAAGGGTCTCGGTGCAGAGCCTTCAGCCCCCATGCCTCCAGAGGGGTGGAGGAGGCTGGCTCTGCATGGCCTCTGGGCAGGCACACAGCACTCGGCATAGCGAGCTCACCCCACCGCTGCACCGGTGTGGAAATTGGGCAATATTTAAGGAAAAGAGATGGTGGTGGAAAAAGGGAAATGAGAAAGAAAAAGAAAGAAACATGAAGGAGGTGATGATGAAATGTTTGCCCTGCTTGGAAGACTGCCCTAGTAGGGCAGGGGCCACGCAAGCAGCATTAGCAAAACACACTGCCGCTGCCCCAGAAACAGCCTGTGGAAAGATGTGGGTCAGTTAAGATGGGTGTATTCAGGAGGCCCATGCCCAGAAATGCCAACTGTAAGAGCTCTGCTAGGCAAATGCCAAGGCACTGTCATTACACGGCCATTGCAGAGCGGTGCTGCCATGGCTGGAGAGGAGGAGCAGGAGGAAGAAAAGGGAAGTTCGGGGAGTTTCTCTTGTGTTGATGTCACGGGTCCTGGCAGCCCAGCTCAACTCCTCTTGCCCTGGGAAGTTTGAGTCTTGTCTTTGCAGGTTGTGCTGGAGCAACTTGACTGAGTGAGGAAGGTCCTGAGCAAGAGAGCTCAGGGTGGGCATCATCCCTGGCTCCACCCCTTCCTCTTGTGTGTGAGTTTGGGGGCTAGAGCTGCTCAGCAGTTCAACAGTTAACCTCTGACCTGTCTCCTCAGGCTTCCCTGCAGGGAGTTTGGGCCTTTTTCAGCCTGTGTACTCTGAAGTGTTGCCCAGGAGATCTTGGTCCTTGCAGAGCTCATTTACAAACCCTCGTGACAAGTTACTGTGCAGAGTAATCCTCTGCAGACCTCTTTCTTCTGGGAACAAAACTCCTCCTGAGGACAGGTGTCCTGAGAGGGGCCTTGAGCTGGTACCAGATTGTTGTACTCAAGCAGGGACAATATTTTGCATGGAGAATCTTCCTCTAAAAGGACTTGGACTTTCTCTGTGTCTGGCAGCTTCACCCAAATGTATGTGGGCTCTGGCTTACCACATCTCCTGTGTCCGATGCTTCCAAGGTAGGAGCCTCCATCCAATCCCACGTAGCAAATCCAGCACAAATAGCTAGACAGGGTGTTCGGAAATGTGTCTGTCCCTCTAACAGTAGCAGAGCAGGGAGCTGGGGATGGTTTGGCTGGCCCTGCCAGGCACTGCTTGCTCCCTCCACAGCTGGCAAACACTTTGGCAACTGCAGCTGCTCCCCAGGAGACGTGAACAGAGGAGCTGTCGCCTGCTTACAAAGCGTGGCATGGAAGATTTGTTGAACAAATCAGGATAAAAGTGCTGCATATGAGTAATCTGGGGTTTAGAGATGCAGCTAAAGGAGCCGTCTACCCACTGTTGGGTACTACCTGTTATTGCTTTCCTCGGGCCATTTGTTTGGACTCCACAGAGATGTACTGGATACTTAGAAGCTCTCAGGTTCTGAAACTTTCCACTAATGTCAGGGGAATGATGAAAACCTAGCTCTAATCATGAGGTTCTCAAATTTAATCACTCTAAAAAATGTCATCTTTAATCCCAGGTCCCATGAATACTTTATGACATCAACTATATGTCGACACTCTGAAGTCAGGTATTTTTTAAGGGATTGTTCAGATCTTATATAATTAAAAGGATTTAAAAATATAGAAATGCATTAATTTTTCTCCCTCTAGTTTCTGTCTCCTTCTCTTCTGAACAAGACAATAAAGTCATAAAAAGCAGGTGTAATGGAAAACAGACACAGAAGTCTCCCTGCTGAGAAATGTTGTCTAGCAATAGATTTTTTTTTATTTCAGTGGAAGGAAATGGTGACATCAAAATGATATTGTAACTTAGTTGGCACTAAATAAGTATAAAGTGCCCTAGATGACAGCCCATCATCTCACTTGCCTTCTGTGCTCTGGGTGTTGAAAATAAACCACTTGTCACACAGACCATAAATGTATTTCGGAGACTGAGCGAGATCCATGAACTTCAGATATTGCAGCTATCCTGGATGACTGGTTGCACTGAACTTCCCTCTCACTGTGAGGCATTTCAGAAGCATCTTGGTGCCCCCAGTGGTCCCAATGGTCACGAACCACATCTTAGTCATGCCCAGTGCACAGCCCGGGATGGGGCACCAAGCCCGTGTGCAAAATGTTCTTCGCCTTGTGCTGTCATCTACACCAGGGTTTTGCCTTGGCCATCACACTACAGCTGTACCCTGGACTTCCTCACCAGGAGGCAAAGGATAAGCCTGTGGACTTGGTGGGCAACTGTCTCACTTGTCTGACATCCAAAAGTGTCCCATCCATTGCTCAGGGCATCTCCACCTGCCTCTCAGCTACTGCCAGGGTCCCACTGCTGAGCTGCATGTTAAGCTCACTTTGTCCCTCACTTTCCAGAGCCAGGCCCTCAGCAGAACAGTCATCGTCCTTTGCATCTGGGGTCCATAGCCTTGGCAGAGATTTTGTGAGGCTGTACCATGCCCATGGGCCATGGGGAACAAGAGGGAAAAGAGAAGCAAGACTTGGACTCTGTTCTTTCGAAAAGCTTTGGCCAAACATCTCTGCATTTCCCAGAACCTTCATGTGGTGCCGGGAGCCTGATTCCCACGGCACAAAACAGTCGCCTCTGACCACCTTTCTGTGCCAGCAGCTGACGGTGGCCACACCAACATCAACAGCAGCATCCCACCACTCAGGGGCTGTATTTTACTCCACTGTCTGCACTTTGCTCACCCATTGTCTGAGCTTTGCTGTAGATATAAACTCTCCCTGCTAGGATGCCTAGTCAGCAGGGCCATGAACTGCAGGGTTCCTGGTGAGACCACTGCAAGCCATTTAACCCAGAGGTGGGCACGCAGCAATGACAGGGTTTGGGAACAACGCGGGGAGAAGACTCAGCAGTGGGGGAGGCCAGCTGAGGAATTCACCTTGCGTTATGACTGGAAGCTGCATGAAATACCCTGGTGGTTTGAGGTTACCCCTCTTCATGCCTCTTACCCTGACCCTCGCCTAATTCCGACGTCGGAGCTCACCCAGTCCTCACCAATCTCATGTTCATCTTTTCACCACTGGGTCCCCACTCCCGCTTGCTGTTCTGCAGGTCTTCCTTGCAGGTCACTGCTCGGTTCCTCCTGCTTTGCATGGCAAAGACATGGAGTAGCCACACTTTCCTCTCCTTCTTCCCTCCTGCCCTTAGCAGGTTGGAGGGAACCAGTTGAGAAGGAACTGGGTGATGACTCCTTCAGCCTAGCAGAGCCAGCTGACCTCCTGCAAAGTCCCTTTTTTAGGAAGGGACAGAGGAGCCATCTTTGCAATGTTTTGCCAATACCGAGGATAATGCACAGTGTGATGAAGAGGAAAGAAATCCAACCATTTATCTGAAGACACCAAGACCTTCAGGACTGACTCAATTCGGTCTTCATGTTCAAATGGGGAATGATTGAGCAAGAACTTGATTTTATCAGAAGGAGGTTGTCCATTCTCTATTCCAGCAGGGATTTCCTTGGTTATTATCTATTCACGCATTTAATTTCTTTAGAAACAGCATCTGCCCAAAAGCTCTGGGCAGCCTGCCATTCCTCTGATGTACAAAGTGTACTTGTTATTGAACCTGGGAATGCATTAGCTACTGATCAGGCCTTGGTCTTGCAAAGTCTTTTCCATATGCGTAATGCTATATGTATAATAGATATTCAGAGGAAAAAAGCTAAGCCTGCCTTTTCTCTTTGTGTTGCTGGAGTTACGCTGAGCCACATTCTGACCACTTTTTAGACGCTGTATCATTTTTCCACTTCCCTGAAAGACACAAGAACCCACCCCGCCCAGAAATGTGGAATGCAATGATCCTTTCCTGTTCAAGGAGTTACGTCAAGTAACCAGGCTTTTCAGTAGATGTTATTTGCTATTTGGTTATCTAGAAAGTTCTCAAGTAGGGCAGTTCTGCTTAGTTGCAGTCATATGGTCTTGTTGTCACTCTCAGAAGGACTGGAGAAGTCCACCAAGTGTCCCAGGCTTGCATCTGGGGATTGATTTAAAACAAGTACCTTCCTCTGACTGTGCACAGGTTGCAGGTCAGTAGAGCATCTCAAGCACTTTTGGCATCTCCGTTGAAGTGACATACAACGTCCTGCTACTGTTTCCTGCACAAAAGCAAATATTCCCTGTTGCATGAGGGCCTCTGACAGCAAAAGTATCCAGAAGAAAGAGGATCCCAGAGGACCCTAAATCTAGAAAAGGACATGTTCCTTGTAAAATATGCACAGATGCCTCTGGAAAAGATTCCAGCTGTAGTAGCTACTAGTAAAGCCCATTTTATACCTTTGCGACCAACTGAACTTATGCAATCACTCTGCTTCTTACATAACACTGGCAAAATGCCACCCCCTCCCTCTTCTGGAAGAACCGAACAGACGTGTTAGAAGAACATGATTGGAAAGGCTGGCCTGGGCCATTACTTGCTGGAACACTTAAAGGACGTGTGGAATATACTCAAGATGCCGTGAAATAATAGCCCATGTCAAACAAGTTCTAGGTCTTCTAACGCGCCTTGATCTGGCCACTGAACACACCTGTTCCCAAACTGGGGTGACATGTCGCTCCTTTGGGAGCGCATGGGTGGACCCAGACGTGGTCTCCTCTGCCCCACCCAGCTCAAGGGAGTGGGTGATCCAAAAAGGCACCATGGCAGGAATTAAGCACATGGGGAAACCTGCACTGTTTCTGTCCTTCACCACCCTCCCCAGTAGCTCGTTTGCAGTCAGCCCCTCACTAGTAGCTCATTTGCAATCAGCCCCTGATAAGGAGGTGAACACAAGCCACTTCCCAGGGCAGTGCCAATTTCTTCTCCTTGGTAGAAAGGAGCTTCCCACTCCCGGTTAATGATGGACCAGATTTGGGCCCTTCATCCAACTGCTGCAAAGACCCTGCTCGAAGTTGCTGCTGCTGAGGATGTTCTCACTCAGCTCATGTGATTGAATGGAAATGTGGTGGGAAGAGATAGCAGAGCTGCTGGGAATGCTTGAGTTTGACGGGTGAGGGGAATTGCTTTCATGTGGGCAATGTTTCTTCTAGCCCTGTTGTGGAAATGTGAAGGAATAGTGGGAGTTGAGAAATAAATCGGAAAGTGCAAAAGCTGCTAAGAATCTTTGATACAATTTGTGGACATCAAAAAAATCAACCGTGAAAGAGCTTCTGTGCACTCCAGAAGTGAAGAGGAAGCATAAACACATGCAGCCAGGGATCTCCATCCTCTCCATCTGCACGGAGCTCTTCGACTTGTGGTTGCTTGGGTCTGGAGCTGGTGTGGGAAGGACCATGCAAGGTCTGTGGAGGGGTGGGCAGCACCAAGGTGTGCCAGGCCCTGCTGCTGCCCACACTGCTGGGAAGAGGAGTGTGCCAAGGCCCCGCTGGGTGCAGGAGCCAGGGGCACAGATGCAGCCTGCGCTGGGGCGAGCACTTCGGCGTGAACAGCGGGGTGGGGAAGGCGTCTGGGCTGGGGCAGGCTCAGACCTGCATGGTGCTGGCAGCCCAGCTCTCTCCGTGGGGTTTCTGATTCCAGGAGCAAAGGCGTTCCGAGAAAGCGCCCGTGCTGTGCGTGCCAAGCAATCACCAGACACCACCTAGACAGTGGTCTTCTTTAGCTCTGTTCCTTGCCTCTCATGCAGCAGCTCTTCTGTTGTACAGATGGAGTTATGGGCACAAGCTTTTAATAGAATAAATAGTTTGTGTAAAAAAATTATTGCATGGTTAATGCCCTCTTAAATCGGCTCATAAAGGGCTACAACAGACGAGGGAGGAAATTACTGCCGACCTGCAGCTGGTCAGCTTCTTTGAGGGCTCCATCCAAGCTCAGCATTTCACACTTAGCTTTTCAAGATGTCACCTCATGAAATTTTACAAGCTCACTGGGAGCAGGTGAGGTCAGTGCCTCAATGGGAAAGGAGCGAGGTGATGCTGGGAGGGGGTGTGCTGCTTCGGCAGGCAGTGCTCTTGCCCGTTCCCGCCGTGCCGTGCTGTGCTGTCCTGCAGGAGCCATGCTCCGGAGCAGGGCTCTGACCACTTCAGTAGCTGCAGATCTCATGGCGCTGGTTTTCAGAAGTGCTCGGGTGGCAGCGCCAGCGGCCAGGCCAAACTACTAGTGGGTTGGAGACAGAAGGCCACCGAACAGGTTTGAAAGGATGAGGAAACATTTAGGTCATTTTTATCCAGAGCTCGTCTGCTATCTCTAAATCTTGCCAAGTGGGCACGACACCAGGAACAGGAGGTGAAGTGCAAGAAAAAAAACAATACCAGGCTTTTTCTTTCTCCTTTTTTTTTTTCCCACCTCCTCCTCTCCTTCTCCTCTCCCATTGGTTTCGGTGAGAAGACACCAAACGTAACACATCTGAATGCATGTGGCATGATGGAGATGCAGGCGGGTTTAGGGGAAGGGAGCCAAAGTGGTGACCCAACTAGTTTAGTGGAAACTAAACTCCACTCTTTGGAGATCAGCTTGTCTGCATGGAGTGAATGGGTTGTCTCTACCAGCTCCCCACACGGGGTCTGCCCAGCCACACTAACGGGAAAGACCACAGGGATGTGGGAAAGGTCTGAGCTGGTCTTCACAGGGTAAAGCAAGGGCTGCACACAGGGTTTGAAGGGGAAGAGATCCAGTTAAAAAACTCCTAGTTTCTCTACAACACTGTGTTTTTGCAGACAAAGTGGGGATATTTATTTTTACCCCTTTCCCTTCTTCTCTTGGCTCTGGAGCAATGTGGGATGTACACACAGTGTAGGATGTGAGCACATACTGTACATCTGAGGTGAGATGAAACACAAATATGCCTTTTCATAATAGCATTTACACCTGGAAGAGAAGACCGGTTTATTACCTTGGTAAACAGAAGTTAGAATTCAAGCAAAGTACAAACTTTGCCCCGGGCTATTCTGACAGCGCACCTTGTGTTTGTGAAGTGAACTCAGCTGCTAATGTGCAGCATGAAGCAACGGGGCCATTTCCAACCCTCCCCCATCCACTCATCCAAGGCCCAAAGTTTAAAAGTTCATTTTTTTTTTTCGGAGGGGCTGCTGTTAGGTGCTGAGATGCACCCCGGCTGAGATGGCCACTGTCTGTGGAGAAGGCTGTGCGTGGCATATCTCTGCTGTGCATCAGGTTTCCTCTCTCTCCCGAGAGCGTGAGGGTTACAAGGCGTGTAGATTTAGCAATACACGCTGTGCCGAACTGAGACTTGTGCTGCAGGGATATGCTAGTGGGCAAAAAATATCTACAGTGCTTCTCTGCACATGGCAGCAACACCGAGTCCCAGCCTGGCACCCAGGAGCACCTGAGGACCATGGACCTGGCTACAGGGTGGCTCTCAGACCTCCAACACCCCAGTGTTACAAGACCTAGCCAAGGCTCTGGACCACTCGGAAACTGTGTTCTTATGTGGGGGACACATGGGCCTAAACCCAAAAGCCTCCTGGGGACCAGTTTTCACTCTGCAGCAATGAGATTAGCTCCTATATTGCACGAAGGAGCAAGCTCTGTCCTGTGCCCCAGTTTGCTTTGTTGCAGTCCACACAATCTGCCAGCTGGGCAGGGAGGAAGGGGATCCAGACAGATCCAAGAGGAGCTGGAGCAGCAGGATGTGTCTGGCACCACGCTCCCAACCCATCAATCCTCAGCCATTTTTCTCCATGCCAGAAGACGGTTCCTGGACCAGGCATAAGGCTGGCTCTGGGCTGGCCTGCTCTGTATCCTCATTAGGCAGCGCCATGTGCTAAGGGCAGAAATCTGCCAGCTTTGCCTGAATAAAAGGATGAGCTCGTTGGGGTAAAATTTACAACTGTCCCCAGATTTCTAGTTCAAATATTCGACTGACCAAATCTGAAATGTTTTTTGCAAGTTTGGGAAGTCCATATAATTTCACTCAGTTTTCATTGATGCCTTGATTTAATTCTGGTAACAAAAGGGTAAGCAACTGCAGCCGAACAGCATCAGAGAGGCTTTCAGCTTCAGATCTGCAGCTCACAGGAAGGAGTGGATTTCTGGTGAGACTGTTCTCTTGCAAAGCTTCTGAAGAATCCCCACTCCTGGGTGTTATTTCCAAAAATTTAAACGACCCTTGCTGTGCCTCCGTGGAGCCGGTGTGCCCAGGGTTGTATAGGATGGAGGCATGCCAAGGCTGCGGAGCTCTGCCTGCTGCCTGGCAGATGACATTGTCCCCTCGCAGTGTCGTCTGCTGACCTGGCTCTGGAGGTCATTAGCAAGACGCTGTGTATCTCACCAGGCCGTGCATTTTACTGCAGGTCACTGCCTGCTTTTTCTGATGACTTCAACACTTTCATCACTCTGTACAGGAGCAGTATCGCCAAGGGGAGCTGAGCTTTTGAAAAATCTTGCCCTTTCCTAGAACACAGTGTTTTTGCTGGTTGTTTTATTTAGTTCTGTTGACCCCAGACACCTTCAGGGTTACTTTAAGGAAACAAAACATGTCGGTTGGCTAGATGAAGCTGAGCTGGGAAATACACCGGGTATTTATTCTCAGAGCCCCATGTCTCCAGCAGTAAGAACTTATTTCCTACACCTTGTGCAAGGCCAGCTACTAGAGCGTGGCATGCACATTGCACCTTATCTGTGCTGCAATCTCTTCAGGCTGCTGGGAGGGGACCTGCTTGCGTTATGCTTTCAAGGGAAGAAAACCAGGACCCTGAACGGTAAAAAAATTACTTCTATAACTACATTTTTTCTGAGTCATTGACTGCTCTTTGTTTGCATGAGGTGGAACATCACCCTCCTGAAAGCAGACACTGCCACAAAGGGGCAGACCCATAAGTAGACCTTAGAAAAAAACCGAATTAATTTAATGTATGAAATCCAACAGATTCTCAGTGGAGGAAATGTGTCCTCAGGGATATGTTAGCAAGTGCCCTCCGACTAGGTGAGGGGTCCCTGCATGAAGTGTCTTAAATCAAGGAAGTGGTGAAGGAGATGACAGAGAAGAAATGCTCACTCAGCTCTCTGATTGTAATTTCTGTTGACCCACTCACTTTGCTGGATTACAAAATAAAGTCACAAGGGTCAAACTTAATCTGAATATCGCAACCTCATTAATACAAATGTGATTTCAATTTGTTGAATGATGGCTTTGGCTATGTTATTGCAAGGTCTTAAGAATTCTTGGAAGACAAGTACTTACAGAAATTAAATGCATTTCTGCATAGGATTTGTTTAACCACATCAAACATGCTTAAGTATACATTGTACAACTGTGGGACTCAGTTCTGATCAGAGATACAAGATTCCCCAGTGCCGCTTCTGCAGCAGTATGACATAACTTCTCCTGGCTGTTCCAGTCCCTTTGCTTGAGTGATTAAAAGCAAGACCAGGCAAAGCAATGAATATAGCCCAGGGGAAGATTCTGCCTGGCTCGTGAGAGATTGCAAATGGACCTAATAGATCACTTCCATCTCTAACTTCTTTAGATTCTGTCATGATTCTCTCAGGCATTTTGCAAAATATGCGTGACTGTACACATGGATTTGCAATGGGTGCAGAGATGAACGAAGCTGTGCCTAAACCTGGAAAGGCTGCATGAACTGTGGGTTCCAGTCAGTGTTATATGGAGAGGGTTTGTGCCATCTCCAATTTACATGTCTTTAAGCTAGACCAGAACAAGTCTTGTCAGTTATGAACGTCTGCTCCATCTCTTTGCATGTGATACCTACCATGGCCGTGGGATTTACAACTGTTTCCCAGTGCTGCAGGGTCTGGGTCTGTTCTGGAGAAGCACCCGTTTTCTCAGTGCTTGTGCTTGACCTATAGGTTGTCTGTTTCTACAGCATCCCTCCAGAAAATCTCCAGCTGGAGACAATGCAGTGACTGGAAGACAACCTTGTCTTTGTGCACTGTGAGACATCACTGGAGTGGCACAGCTAAACCTGGACTCTAGCTATTATCAGGCATATTCTACTGGTTGTATTGGCATTTGCAGCACTTGCACCAGCACTTTGCTACAGCTCCAGCCACCTGCATGTGGTGATGAGACCAGCTCCATTCACTTGAATAAACACACCACACCTGTGCAACACTACTAAACAGCCGCCTTGTGCATGGCGACAGTGTGACATGATCATGATGCAAAGCATCTTTGTCCTGCATTCCCTACGACGGATCTCTTCTGACATTGCTGCTCTCTGATACCAGTTAAAAAGGAAAGCTACCCAGGCAGCTCAGAGGTTGACTAGTGAGCCCCATGGGGGATGTATCCTTGTTATGAGCAAAGATATGCCTGGGAACAGCTGTCTGTGCACCAGGCTTCCTCTCCATGTGGCTGGCATGAGCTTAGATGCAGCCCAAAATTGCAGCTGAGCCATGTGAGAGGCATCCTCTGCTTAGGAAGGGCTGGCCAAGGGTTGTCCACCTGTGGACAGAGCTGTAATGTGCTCCTGTATGCCTGTCCCTCCATGGACAAGAACTTGGCTGACATTATAGCCCCAAACAGGTTGAAGCTCTGAAAGAACTGCAGAGAGCTCTCAGACTTGAGTGGAGCCAGTGCCCTGCTTGGGTGTGAGGGTTTACAATGCGAACTGTTCAGGGAGCAGAGTCTGAGATTGCTCAATGGACAAGGCACGCACATCTTGGGAGGCCCTCTGGGGCACTGCGCAGTGAGGGACAGGGATCTTGGGTTTGCACCTGCGACTGCACCTGCGAACTCTCTGACACAGAGGTGTGAGCTTGCAGAGATGGACTATGGACATGGACTGAAGCGGGGTTTATTTCCCCACACGTGGATGCCACTTTCAGGTGTGCCTGCTGTTGTGCGCTCCTGCGAGTGACCGAGAGTCCCCAGGCAACCCCATGTGCACACATCCTCTCTGTGCACCGGAGAATGGGGCAGCTCTCAGCACTGGGAGATGAGAGGAAATAGCTCAGTTCAAAGGCTTGAAATGCTCTGTTCAAAGACATTTCAACACTTTATATTTACTTTGTCCATGATGTACTGCCTGCCCTTAGCTTTAATACGATTGTCACATTATACCTATAGTAAACCTATTGTATAGACTACAGCTTTCTATTAGTTACCTACTAAATGTACCAACAATCAGCTTTCTCCTGAAGCAGAAGACATTCCCAGCAAATGCTTGCCTGCCTAAGCTAATCTAAAATGTTGAGTAACGATTCAGTTTGCAATTCACTAAGTATTTGTTAACTACTGAGACAATAGCAACGAACTTTGTGCTTTCATTTCTTCTCTCATTGAAGATCTTAAAGTGCGTTACAGAAGGTAATCAATAAGGTTTCACAACAAGAGGGATTTGGGCATTACTTTTGTAAAATCATTATTAGTTAGGAAAACACTGGAAAGTCTCAGATTCGGTAAAGCTTTAAACACCTCCTCAAATTTTTTTGCATGCTTCCGCATGGGGGTTGCTTCTCTCCGAAATACTACCATCCCCTTGCCGCAGAGCCCCATTAGGATTCTGAGGGATGTCCAGAGACCTGGCCGCCACAGTGCCGCCACAGCAGGCCTGGCTGTGACGGCTCCTGTGGGACACTCTCCACACTGTGGTCCTGCTCCACGCTGGGGTTTGGCCAGGCTTATCAGCCCTGCAGAATATCACCCTTTGCTTGTGCTCAGCGTTGGGGTCCATACCAGCAGCAAGAGCAGGTGGTCTTCAGCCAGACAGAAGGGTGCTTTGAAGGGAAATGGGGGAGACCTGTTCTCCAGGTTTGCTAAGGCTCAGCTACAAGCCATGGGCTTGTGCTTTAGCGGGGGTGGGGGGGGGATGTGCTAAGCCAGAGACAAGGGAGCAGCCAGACAAGAGGTGCTCTGCAAGTGATTGCCTGAAAGCGGTAACAAATCCATGTCAGGAGATGTCCAAGGAAAAGTTAGACCATGCCTTCTCCAGCGGGCTCAGGTAAGATCACCACAGAGCCTTCCCAAACCAGCCACAGGATGCTCTGATTTGGCGACCCGGGTCTCTCGCTGCCCAGCTTTGCAAGCAGGAGCACTGCTCATCCAGGGTTATTTACAGTGAGCGGCTGAGCGCCCAACCATCTGGAGCCCAGCCCCACTAATCATGTCCTCTGCCAAAATAAATTGAACCTAATTGGTTGGAAAAGGAGGAGGGGGAGAAGCAACAACAACAACAAAATCAACAACAACAACAACAAATGCCCCAACTCACCCCAACCCAATACTCAAAACAAATCATTAAGTACCATTTAAAGTCAAATCGCACCAACTGTCTGACTGAGGCTTGTCCAAGTTTGGCCTTATCAGCATTCAGCACCACTGCCCTGGGATGGACAAGGAAACACAAAACACCACTAAAGGGGAAGCAGGGGAGAGAGGGCCCATGTCTTTGTTCAGTCCAAAGACCTTTATGCTGTTTTAAAAGATAGAGAAAAAACAGACCCAACTGAGAAACAGGTCCATTGATTATGTCTGTTTAATCTGTCTAGAAAATGTCTGTCTTTCTCCCATTTTTGCTCTTTGCAGGCAGTGCAGAAGCTCACACCTCCTGGCACTGCGATCAGCGTGGTGCTCAAGGTGGCACGGCTGCAGGTTGGCTCCGGGCTTTGCTGCAGCTCTCTGTGAAACAGCCACGCTGCAGCCCTCCTCCTGGCCCTTCCCTTCTTCCATGGAGGAGCTCAGGGCCATCCTTTTGAGTCCACCTTGGTACCAGGACATCCACAGGCACCTGCCCACCTCAGGGTGATACCAAGGGAAAAGTCAGAGAGGCCAGTGTGGCTGCACATCAGAGACCTTGCTGCTTCAAGGACCTCTCTGCTTCAGTGGTTTTCTTCTGCCTCGGGGTCCTCCTGCTACCTCCTGCTCTGGTGGGCTTCTCTCACTGCCTTGTCACTATGGGATCTGATCTTCCTCCAGCGTTAAGCATGGTGACAAGGTTCACATCTGCTGCTTGTTTGTTCTCTCGCCCTCTCCCTGGGGGAGGACAGTGTGCAGTGGACTGTTCTGTCCTGTTTGTTTTGTTTTCTGTGTGTGTGTGTATACGTATTTTTATATACACATATGCGGAAACATAGATACAGACACAGGCATGGATCTACCACCCCTCGCCTTCCCTCCCACTCACAGATGAACACCTCTGAGCACGCTGCTCTCTCCTCAGCAGTAAGAGCAAGGCTGTTTGGCTCCATCCCATCCGCAGCATATCCTGGCCCTGTGTTGTAAAGAATGCAAGCATGGAAAAGTAGGTCCATGTGTCTTACACCTACCAGGTGTAAGGGGAACTTGGTCTGGGATAGCACATTGGAACTGTTTTCCTTCCTAGGCAGGATGCAGTTTCCTAAACACTGTGGTTTCTTCTCAAAAATCTCTCCATCAGAGGAGTCTCTCTTAGACTTAGAGGAGATGGTGCCATTGGGCTGAAGGAGAGACGTTGCCATCTAGGACCCCTCTCCTGGACACAAGGTGTTTCCTGAAGCCATTTTTATTTCCCATGTCAAGGCTGTGGCTCAGATGTGATGATAAGGTTGGTTATGGAGGGGTGCGTGCCCACATCTGTCTGTCACCCTGCTGGAAAGACCCGCTGCTCCCACGCAGGCAGGGATCTCCCTGAACTGTGGGTCTCTTCTCTGCAGAGGTTTTTGTGCTTGTAACTAGCTGGGCACAGAGAGTGAAGTCCCAGTCGAAAGCTGTCAGAAATTATTTTGCAGACTGCAATTTTTCCCGAATCTTCCTGCTGTGTCTCAAAGGTGATGGAAATTCTCTGGACTCATCTAGGAGGAACTTCTCTTGGGACATCTCTTAGATATTTCAAACGGCAGTAAGGGGAAGACAGAAATGCTTTGGATGCTGTGACTTTTAGGTTTTTTTCTGCCTACAAGCCAGCACTGCCTTCCAGACAGGCAGTACATGGATAAAGATAGGCCACCCCACCAGTCTGACAATTCCCCAGGCATTGTTGACAAGGCGAGAGAAGTTTCACCTATGCTTCTGAAAGGTCTTGGCCCATTTTTTTCTCTCTCCAGTGTGGCTTATCCAATCCCCACTTTCTCCTCTGCTCTCTGTGAACCTCCTCCACAGAGCTGAGTTCCAGTTCTTGCTTTGCCATTTTCCCTGCCGTTTCCTCTGCCATTATTCCAGCTATAAAGGACTTCCCAGTCCCCTGCTCATCCAATGTTTTATAGTCCCCTCCAGAAATAACTCAAGCTTCATCCTCAAACTAGTGCCATCCCTTGGAGCTCCTGTTCTTTGCAGGCAGCTGCTATGGAACTTCTTACCAGTTAGAAGCCTCCTCCTAATTTTTATCCCCAACATTTCCATACAGCAACTGATCCCCTATTTGTTCTCATGCCAACAGGATCTTTTAGCTTGGATAGCTCTTCTCCCACCCCGGCATTCATGCCTGTGGTGTATTTACAGACAACAAAGCTATGCCCTCTCCTCCTTAGTTTTGCTAGACTAAACAAGCCAAACTCTCTTGAATGTGGCTGAGAAACACATTCCAGAGACCTGCCAAACTTGGGACACTGACAGCGATGGCTGCTGGGGGGCCTTTCCGGGCCCTGCAATGCTTTTACTTTAAGCTGTGGGAAGCAGGGTGTCTCTCTGGCTGCCAGAGCAGTTTCTCTTCCTCCATCCCCGTCCTTGGACAATTTCTTGCCGTCTCGTGCTGGACAGTTCCGCTGCTCCCCGCCACGCTCGTCCTCCTCCAGCCCCAGGCTCGCTCTCAGACCTCCGCCTGCCAAGAACTGCTGTGTCTGCCCGTCTGCCTAACCTCTCACACTGGATTTTCAGATGGCAAAGCTGTTTGTGGAGGTGAAAGCTATATTTGGCATTTGCCGTCCAGTTTGGTACTGTGTGGGCGGGCAGGCTGCAGAGCCTGCCTTCCTTCCTTCCTTCCTTCCTCCCTCCCTCCTTCCTTCCTTCCTTCCCTCCTTCCCTTTCCCTCTGTCCAGTTGCTGTGGCCACTGTAAAGCCTTGCTCAGCCCCTGCATTTTATCCTTTCTGCTCTCTGAAGGACAAGAGCTCTGTAATCAGTGGGCCCTTG
>Ga0065711_1035781_pt1 | contig 21829 bp, 16 predicted proteins | sample Hoacrofraction12_FD_59098 | JGI IMG/M metagenome (GOLD analysis project Ga0065711, IMG submission 59098) | Hoatzin crop microbial communities from Cojedes, Venezuela - Epithelial fraction 12 v2 (version 2) | ecosystem: Host-associated > Birds > Digestive system > Esophagus > Crop | place... | reverse complement strand
GGCGAGGCGCGGAGCGCGGTCGTGCCCTGCCACCTGGCGGTGCTCGGCGAGCCGGGCAGGTGCTGCCGAGAGTTTGGGGCAGGAGGCGGCCCGCGGGTGGGCCGATCCAGTTTGGATAAACCCTCTCTGCCAGGGTTTGGGCCGCGCTGCTTTTCTTCTCACTGAAGCCTTTAGCTTTAGCGCGGCCGCTGGGATTGCAGAGTTGCCAGTGAGCACACATCTCTAGTCCAGTCTGCTAAAGCGTAACTCTCCAAAGGAAAATAGAACCTGAAGCAGTTAACTGATGCTTTGGTAAGAAATGAAAGTGTGAAGGAAGGCAGAGACCACTGAAACTCTGTCTGTGAACCAGCCGGGCTTTGAGCAGGGCAGGAAGGGAGGGATGCTGCGGAGCTCAGCGGTGCCTGAGCCGATCGCTGGCAGAGGCTGGTGCCAGACCTTGGGAGCTACGAGGAGGGTGGCAGAGGTAGGAGTTCTGAGCAGTCCTTTGGTTTACTTCAGACAAGATTTATTTCCTGCTGTTTACTGCCCCTTTGCAACCTACGGCACGAAAACTCTCCTACCAGCTGGGTGCATGAGACTAAATTAAGAAATGGGATAAATTAAGTAAATGAGATCTAATTAAAAAAATCTGTTAGCAGGAGAAGAAATTTCTTCTTTGGCAGAGTGGCCCTGGCTTTGTCCTTCTGTGTTTCTTGGACTGAACCTGATAACTGGAGAAAGGCTAGGAATGCCTGTTAGAAATATCTTGGCAGGTTCTAAGTACCTTCTTAATCTAATCCTTACCATGTTAATAAGACAGTGGATACCACAAAATTTAGAAACATACTGCAATAGATAAATGAGTGAATGCACATTGTGAGAGGAGGTAACTCTACAAAATAAAAAGGATGTAACGTTGCTTGGTGACTATGTTCAGGTCACACCTGTTCAACTCCATCTGCTTTACAGCATTGTGAAGTTCTGATTGCTGTTATATAAAACCTCTGTATAAAATGGGGAGAGTTTCATGTAGGACAGACATGTAGGACACAACATGTTGGTCAGGCATTGTAACAGGCTGCCCAGGGAGGTCGTTGAGTCCCCATCTCTGGAGGTGTTTAAAAAATTTGTAGATGTGGCCCTTCAGGATATGGTTTAGTAGGCATGGTGGTGTTGAGTGGATGGTTGGACTTCATCCTATGATTGTGTGATTCAGAAATGGCTGCAGAAAGTCACTTGACATAGATGCCTAGAACTCCTAGTTCAGATTACAGACTGTAGAGAAGATAATGCTCTTTGTTTCCCCCTTCATCTTCTGAGAGTGGTATGTGGAAAGCGAAAGTAGTGATGTTCACTTTGCCACCCCTAAAAAATGGGAAAAGATGTAGGATAAGGGAGTGTGCTGGGAGGACCCACAACAATCAGAATGAAGGATCAGCGGGAGAGGAGAGATGCTGTTGCTCAGCCTGATCTTCCCTCCTTACTGGGCAGATCTGTCCATTGCCTTGAATCTACCATTTGGGAATTATTTGAGCTGGGAGTGTTGCGGTAACTTTCATAATTTTTTTGAAAAGTGGGATGAACTATTGACACTTCATTTGGAAAAATTTCATTGGAATAATTGTTCCAGCAAAACAATCCTTTTGCCTTTCACTCCCCATTGACATACTGCGGTACAGTTCTGCCACTTGTACCTGCCAGGGCTAATCCAGAAGACACTGGCTGAGTTTTTCAAGAGGTGTAAGGCAATTAGAAGCAACATTTTTAGATTCCATTCATAATGACAGCTAACAGTAGCTGCAGTACCACGTGCTATTGTCAGAGGTATTCACTAATACAAGATTGAGAGAACTCCAATCTGCACTAAGGAAGTCTATCACAATTTCAGTGAAGTTTGGATGGATCCTTTTCTATTTTCCTACTTTCTCCTTCCTGAGAAACTTGTTATCCATATAAAGACAAACAAGGCAGAGCTCTAAGTGTTATCAGTACAAAAAAATTAGTCCTATAAGAAGCAGAAAATATTTGGGGAACATGAAAAAAGAGACCTCTAGCTTGCTAAAACTCAGTGTAAGAGTTAGAAGGTACAGGAACTCCCAGGTGTATCATTTGGAAATTAATGTGTAAAATAGGACAGGACGTGAAGGAATGACAGCAATGTCAGAGAAGTGACTAAAAGCATGTGTGGAAGACAAATTGTAGGAAAGATGAGTATTCTATAGAGATGTGAGGGAGTCTATTGATGATTAAACTTAATGTGAAAGTTGCTTATAGCTAATAAAAAAACAAATACGCGCCATTCCTTCTAGGTGTTGCTAGTACATATTCTGAGCTTACACCACTAACTCTGAAAGTCAAGATTTGACATAAAGAAGACTGTTCATACAATCACAGCTCTGACCTTTTTGATACAATTTATTGCAATATTTTGGAAAAAAAAATATAATTCTGTCTCCTAACATTTATTCCCGTGGGAACATGAACAGTTCAGAGACGAGGGAAGTCCTAGTTTGGCTTCTGGCAACAAATACAATCCAAATACTACAAAGCAGAGAAAAGGAAATGAACGTAACCACTGCTTGAACAACACACCTGCTGTTAGCCTCCAATGTGTTGTATCCCATCTCATTTTTTTCATAAGCAGTAGTATAATTGCAAGACATCGTGACAAAACAGACACGACTTGTGACACTTTACCGTATCTGTTTGTGTACATTATTTTCTTTATCAAAATATCTTGAACTTACGAGAATGTATAGAAAACATCTATTGCCATAGTAGACACTTTAATTTCATGTGAGTGTAACAGTCACAGCTGAGTATGACTTTTTTCTTTACTGCAAAGTGTTTTAAGAAAAGATGTTAAATAAGTGTATGACCTCTTTTTCCATGAAATGATTATCTTTCTCTAGTACTAACAATTGTCCTAACACCTTTTCCTTTGAGTTCAATAGCTTTTCCATTGACTTCATTGGGAATAATTAGATTAATATGAAATAGTATTTAATTTTGGTGTTAGAATTCAAAAATTTATATAATCTGCAATAATATGCATTATAACTACAGCAAAAATATTATCAAATTTCTATTAAGATGCAGGTTTTGGGCCAGTAAAATAAGGGTGTGGTGGGTTGACCGTGGCTGGGCTCCAGGTGTCCACCAGAGCTGCTCTATTACTCCCCCTCCTCAGCTGGACAGGGGAGAGAAAATATGATGAAAGGCTCATGGGTCGGGATAAGGAGAGGGGGAGATCACTCACCAATTACCGTCACAGGCAAAACTGAGTCAACTTTGGGAAATTAATTTAATTTATTATCAATCAAAGCAGAGTAAGGTAATGAGAAATAAAACCAAATCTTAAAACAACCTTCCCCCCTTCCCCTTCCCAGGCTTGAATTCGCTCATGATTTTCCCTACCTCCTTCCCCTGAGCACTGCAGGGGGATGGGAAATGAGGGTTGAGGTCACTTCATCACACATCGTCTTTGCCGCTCCTTCCCCCACACGCTCTTTCCCTGCTCCAACGTGGGGTCCCTCCCATGGGAGGGAGTCCTCCAGGGTCTTCTCCAACATGAGTCCTTCCCATGGGCTGGTTCTTCACAAACTGCTCCAATGTGGATCACTTCCATGGGTGCAGTCCTTCAGGAACAGGCTGCTCCAGTGTGGGCCCCCAATGGGGTTGCAAGCCCTGCCAGCAACCCTACTCCAGCAAGGAGTTCTCTCTCCATGGCTCCACAGGTCCTGGCAGGAGCCTGCTCCAGCGCGGGCTCCCCATGGGATCACAGCCTCCTTCAGGCATCCACCTGGTGTGAAGTCCCTTCCATGGGCTGCAGGTGGAGATCTGCTCCACCATGGACCTCCATGGGCTGCAGGGGCACAGCCTGCCTCACCATGGTCTTCATCATGAGCTGCAAGGGAAAACTCTGCTCCGGTGCCTGGAGCACATCCTCCCCTTCCTTCTTCACTGACCTTGGTGCCTGCAGGTGTGTCACATTCTCACTCCTCTCTTCTGTCTGCTGTTGCATAGCAGATTTTTTTCCCCCTTCCTAAATCTGTTATCACAGAGGCACTAGCACCATCACCAATGATGGGCTTGACCTTGGCCAGTAGCAGGTCCGTCTTGGAGCCGGCTGGCATTGGCTCTGTCGGACATAGGAGAAGCTTCTGGCAGCTTCTTGCCGAATCCACTCCTATAGCCACTCCACTATCAAAACCTTACCACGCAAACCCAATACAAGGGGGAACATGCAAAGACATCTACAGCACAGTAATATCTGGAGGAGTTTTCTGGTTAAACAACTATTGAATCACGGAGGAACTGGCCCTGATGAATGATTTTAATTGTGATTCCAGGGATTTAACTTTTGTCTACACTTCAAGATCACATTTGAATTTTGATGGCCTTCTGTATTAGAAAAAGAAACGACAGAGGTTGTTGGAAGGATGTGCAGACTGTTCTGCCAACTCTTCATTCCCAGAGCAACCCATGCTCAGGTAAAGGCGGTCCTTACATCAATAATAAGCTTGAATTTTCCAGGAAGAAAAAGTAATGTACATGTTGTCAGATTTAAATATGCAATGGGAACAAAATTCTGCAGTTATGCCAAGACTAACAAGTGATGGAAGTGGAGATCTATTTTTAAGACAAATAGAATTGTTTAGTACCCTTATTCAACATCTGATGCCACTTATCTTTTGATAATTTTTTTTTATTGAACTTACACATGGTTTTAATTTTCTCCATATTAATTGTGACCTTCTGTCTTTTTATTTTCAACTCTTTTTCCAATGTATGACACATGCTTTTTTAATACATTTTTCTGCTCTTGCTTTTTCCTTGTTAAACTGGATGCAGCTTTATTGTGTTTCATACAGAGAGATTGTAGATACAATAATATGTGGAAGAAATATTTTGACAGAAGAAAGTGAGATTTAGTATTCCTCTCTCTTTGCATTTTGTTTCAGCTAGATAGCAGCACTTAAAATGAAAACTACACCTGAATTTCTTTTGTTACTCCCAGTTGCTTTATTCTGGGCACACACTGAATTTACTACAGCAAAATCTAAGATTGCTGAAGATGGTGTTCATCAGAAAAGTTGAAAGGGAAGTCTCCTAACACTGCAGAGCAATTCTTTTTTGTATCCCTAGTCACCTTTGCAAACCCGAATTCAATTCCTCAGCCAACCATCCTGTGTAATGAGACATCGGCTGGAACTTTCCATATTGCTTTATGTGAACTATCTTACTCTTGGGACTTACTTATTCTCTTTCTCCCTACTTTACTGTCTATTTCCATTGTTTCCCTGATATTTATGTCTCCCTGTTTTTTGTACTGCTCGATTTTTCCCTGCTGCTCATTGTGATAAGAACTAAGGCAGTATTTTTTTTTTCCCCTGAACGGCCTCTATGAAAAGACCTCTCTTCTATTCAAATGAGATCTTCATGCACAAATAACTTTACATCGGGGTAAATTTAAAAGGAAAAAGTAGCTGACATTTATATACAATGAGGGAGCCAATGAACATTTCATTTTTTTTATACTGTATCAGAGAATTCTAGAACAAATGTTGAAATATATCTGTGTTTGCTCAGCCTGTCCCTAACAGTGCAAGATTACTTGGTTCCTACATGCCTGCTTCACGTGAAAGCTAGTGCAGTATTTCTTTTTTTCTCTGTGACATTGTTACATACAGGTTTTTCCAAAATCTGTCTGATATCTTACATTTATGAGAGTCCATTTAAAACAAAATTGACTTTTTCATAAAATAATTTGTTATTTTGAAAGTGAAAACTCTGAATAAAATCTTTTTTTGACATTACAATATCAATACAACATTGGTGAATGTTTTCAAACCTGTCAACATCACGAAGAACCAGGATCATCAAGTAGATCTAGTAGTTTCTATTCAATGTCATCTTCTGTTCCTTTGTTCCCCCACCAGGTCTGTGATACATATTAAAGTTCTAGATACTTTGTCTGTTTATATAGTATCTCAGATCTGTGCATTACAGAAATAAGTCTTTGCTACTGGATTTTTCTAACAGTTACTGTTATTAGTTGTTACTATGGTGGTGCAGAAACTCTGGTAGTGGATTAAGCACTTATTGTGGTAAGAACACTTCAAATGAACAATTAAAACATATTTTTTGTTCTAGAATTTTATAGTCTCTCCGTTAACCTGACTGAAGTATAGCACTATATATACTTAGTGCTGTGTATAGCACTAAGGTATAACACTAATAGGACATTTTATATCCTATTTCTGGTGGATTATAAACTGAGGGTCTCAAAGCTTGGGCCACTTTCTGACTGACAGCAGCACAGGAACGATGTTCCTCCTTTTGTGTTAGTTATTAATTTGCTGGTGTATACATGGGCCAGCAGGGAATAAGAGCAGAGCAATGCCTAAAACTGTGAAGGAAGGGGAGCAGGAGAACAAGTTATTAAGGAGCAGTCAAGAGGAATTACATTAGCTGAGGTTTAAAGCGCAGACCTGTGAACAGATCTAGGAGTTAATCATGCATTAACACTGCTGGGATTGAGGGAGTCAGCTAAGGCTCAGTGAAGTTTGTGCTGGGTAGCATTTAAAGGCATTATCTCACAAAAGATGGGTATTGCCATGGAAAATGTAAGAAAGGACTGCAACTATTTGCATTAAAGCAACATGACTAATCTGCAGGTTTTTCTGATCCGGGGTAGGACTGAGGTTCCCAGCCTGATGCTGAAAGGGGTTTGTGTGTACTTCCAGCTCATGTGGATTGTTTCCGACTGTCTCTAAGGCTTGTGTTGTGTGACCCCTTTGTTTTTATAGAGCTGTGCAAAGGGACTGGCTGTACACATTGGAGAGGATTTTTATATATTATAAAGGATTAGATAAGTGGGAAAGAAGCTGGGACTCTAGTCAGTTCACTTGCATATGTGACTGTATTTGACCTTTTCAAAAAGATGTAGAATCGTGAATCTATAATAAAGTTTTAAGTCGATTCTTCTGAAACATGATTTTTACTGATTATTAAACTATGTTTTATTTAAGAATATAACTACTAACTAAATGTTTTTCCGTGGGACGTAGTTTCTAAATACTAGTTAAGCTAAACAAGTAGCAGTGCGGTGGCTTAGCTGAACATATTTCTGTATGGGTGCTTCAGTTCTGAGTTTTGGGTTAAACCCTGGACAGAGCTAAAAGCATAAGCACTGTACTTTTCAGATGCTCTGCCTTGGAGTGAACCCCTATTGTCCACCTTCCCAGTCTGTACCCTCAGGCTCTGGCGAATGCTGCTGGCAACAGTCCTCAATAGAGATTAGAATTCTGTGAGAGACATAAAAAATTATAATACCATCATTATAGAAACTATGCTTTAAACTGACTGCTTCTAGTGACATTTCGGGGATACAATACAGCACAGCACAAAGGTAATTTTCTTTTTGCTATGAGTCTTGAATTGCTATACGTATGTGATGCAGTTTAAATAAAAGTAACAATATTATAAAAAGGTGAGGAAGGTGGGATTCTTTCACCAAAAATAAGCAAATGCTTTGTCTGAACAGTCAGTTCTCTGACGGATTTAAGACTCCCCCATCTTCAGCTTTTTTATACATGTATAGAATGGTGGCTTCCAGGGTGCCTGGCTAATGCAAGAATTTTTGTCAGCTCTGAGGAGCTGATGCTACATTTAATGTAACAATAGGAGACAGTAGACATAAAGGGTGGGAAATTCTTCGGTTTCAGCATAGACATCTACAAGTTAGTTATCTAACTTGGGGCGAGCTGGGCTACATTCCCGTCAGAAACACTTCCTGAGAATGATTCATTTCAATGTAAGATAGATAAATTAAACAGTTCCAAAGTTAGATGGGTCCCACGCTGAACAAATATATTTCTTGTTTGTTATTCAGGTCCCAAGATTTACTGTACCAGGGACAGCTAAAATAACTTTCTTCCCTTTCCTCTCCACCCCCTCTGTTTCCAGTATGTATTTGCTAAGAAAAGGCACAAGGACTCATTTTGAACGTCAGTCTTGTTCCCCTTTTGACCTTGAGAATTGTCAGTGTCTGAATGGACATAGACCATTTTGAAAACTGCTGGTTGTGGCGTTTGGTGGTTTGTGGTCTGCATGGCAGAATTTGGCCTACACAGAGTTTTAAGAGCTACTTCTCTGGAAGTCCATATTTCTTTCTGTGCAGCACTGTTACAGCTTCACTGGGTGAAAAGGCTATTTTGCCACACAGAAGTAGTCACATGACATCATCTTGTCCAGGATCCATATTTCCATTGTACTCTCTCTGATTGGGCTTCCAGCTCTTGCATAAATTAACCACTCCTTGATGAACCACCTCTGAGGTATTTTTATTCTGATGTTACAATGTCCTAAATATTAGATATGCACGCATTTCCTAATGTTCTGCCTTCTGTGGCAGGGCTGGCAAACCTCAAGAGTGGTTTGCCATGGAGTAAGGGAAAGAAAAGCTTAAAGTTAATGGTTCCAGTAGCAACTCAGTCACAGTTTGGAGATGCCACCTTTCAGAGAAGGCAGATGCCTTCTCTGATCAGATAGTTGTCTCATGAAAAGCAGGGCTTCCCATTGCCAGCGGGAGCCAGGACACCACTTATACTTCTGCATAGGAATAAGGTGCTGATCACTGCCGTCCGCAGTTGTAGTTCCCACCTAAAGCCAAATTTGTAAGAGGCAATGTTGCTTCCAACCCACAAGCATGTAGCACACCAGTGGAAATTCATTGCCTGCTGTTCTTGTCGCCTTTGCTACAGGCTTGCATGTGTGATGATGCCTATTTTGTGGCGATTTTCTGTCTAAAATACATTTGGACAAAGTTTTCCCTGCTATCTAATTGGGTTGCTGTTGTAATTTGCAAATTTGGAAGAAATTATAAGTCCAGATTTGGTAGTATATTTTATTTTGTTCACAGTGTACGAATTTTTACAGTACTGACCTGTTGTCTAAGAACAGAGGTACAAAAGAATGGGGGTAGAGATCAGAAGGAATATAACAGAACAGAAAAATTTGAGATTTCCTTCACATATCACACTGTAAACATGTTTATTGCACTGTCCTCATCACCACAGGTATATGAGCCCCCGCAGAGAAAGCTGAAGTTTATGACCTTTATAATAAAGTAGAGAAACAAGAGGGGGCATTGTAAAATAAAATGCATGAATTCTTCAACATTGCCCCAGAAGGAATTTCTCTGAATGTGTTTCATTCTTCACTTCCTTTTCTCCCTGCCTACTTCAGTTCCCCAGTGCAGGGATCCTTTCTCATTACAGCAGCCGCTCTGATTAGAAACTCATTGGGTGAGGAGGATATCTCATTTCTCAACAAAGACGAATGCACGCAGAGCTGCATTGCCTCTGATCACCATTGCGGTAGCCCCCAGCTGTCGATCATTCTCATTTGTTTAGTCATTGAGCTCAGCAGGATTACTGGGCTGCTTAAAGGTAAACAAAAATGCAAATATTTGCAAGGACAAGACCCAAGAGGCTTTTAAAAGCACAGACTGTTGCTTGCTTCTGCCAGGACAGAATAATTTGGGGCACTTATTACTCAACATGAGAAGTACAGTCGTCATCCTCAATGGTATAACTGGGAATAATAATCAGAGGAATCTGTTAGTTCAAGGAAACTACAGAACTACAGCCTGAAAGGCCCAGGCTTTGTCCTTCAGTCAGTTTAATACTTTATCAAGATATTAAATTCATGTTTATTTGCATTGTTTGTTCTAGAAGGTCATTAAAGAGATTCACAAATCCAGAGCAGTGTGAACTGTTGATCTTCAGCTACTTACCTGTGTTTCAAGTCTTGGAGAGATATGTGTCTCTAGAAATGGAGGTTATTAAGTCCTTGGGCTTTTTTAAGTTCTTGTTAGACTTGTTTTGTTTCTTTTCATGATGAAGAAACTGTTATTTGTACTGTTTAATGTTGATCTCAAACTGTCTTATTTCAAATTACACAGCTGAATTAATTTGTAGAGAATAATTTTCTTAAGGATTTTGTAACTAGATGCTAATAAATTCATTCTGTGCTCCATATATCAACCTTTCTCTTTCCTAAACTTAATTGTGAATTATAGAATATACTAGAAAAATAACTGAGAGCATTGTTAATATGTTTATCTGCATACAAAGTTTATGACTTCTGTGAATACTTTCACAATATACCTCAAAATAATGTATTGGTGCAGTATTTGGTGAGAAGAAGATAAAAAGCAATGTTTTCTGTTCTGAAATTATGAAAAATGAGCTTTCCTTGGAGTTAAAGTAGAATTAGCAGATATTTTTAAAAAATCCAGAAGGATTTTAACATCTTTACAGTATGTTGTATGTTACTGTCACAGAGTAACAGTAAGATACTGATACTCTGAGGTCAGAGCAAAGAAACACATGAAGAATTTAAAACAGTAAAAAATCTTCACTACAGCTATAAATGGGAACATTAACCAGCTGCTTAGATCAGCTAAGACACCTACTTTTTTTACCCAATTAGCTCAGTAGATGTAGGAATTCTAAGGGTTTATGGGTTTGGATCCCTCCCGCTCTTATTCTGGTTTAAGAATATTCCTGGAGTGTCTGAACTGGGCCCACTGAACTCCATCAGTTCTGTGTAGTGGTGGATCAGGTTAGTGAGAAGGTCCTTAACCCATTAAAAGGCGCTGCATATGTCAGAACAGTCTTTATAGTGACATCTTACAAGCTTTTCCTGTCAAAACTCACAGACCAGAATCAGCCTCTCGTTGCCCACTGCAGACTCCTTTCATAATCTTTAGAATAGTCTGGATCTGGCCAGTGTTAGAGAATGTACTCTGCATTAAATCAATGTACCAGTTTCTCGTTTTCACCGTTCCCGTGAAGCTTATAGAAATTACTGTTTCCCAGTTGGGACAGAAATACAGTAAAGAGAGTCTAGTCTGATTTTTCTGCATGTTTGACAAAGTAAAGGTGAGCTCTTTAGGGAGCAGCACAGGGGCATTTTGAACATGCACACTTAGCGACTGATGACTGAGCTCATATTTTTGCTCAGCAATAGCACTCTCTTTACCTGCAAATTAAGGTTAAATTCTACAACAGAACAGAATCCTGTTTCCCACATTAAAGTGTCATGAGATAGTGGTATGACAACTCTGTAAAATGGCTTTTTTAACCTGCAGTGTTTATATTAAAACTGAAAAATTAAGAAAATATGTATACTGAATGTATTTTTCCCTTCTACTTTTCTCCTATTTTAGAGTATATACTTTATATAGTGTATAGGAGGTAGTAGCTCCAGTTGGGTCAGTGCTAGTGTGCACTGTATACATAGAGATTATAGCTACCCAAGGTTTATACATCTAAAATGCAGAATAATAGCCTAGCAATACAAACAAAGAGTGCAGATAAGCACATGAAATAATGGGATCACACTGGTCTCCAGCACTATGAGGGGAATGGAAATTGCCTCTCTTCAGAGCGAAGAGCTGGCTGCTATGTCAAGATGCTCTCCTTTCCGGCAGCTCCTGGTATGATCAGGGCAGGAACACACTGGTATTTCTAAGAGTAGGAGGTTGACCTGACAGGGTGCAGAGGATCCCCAGGTTGTCCTGAACTCCATCAAGCTCAGGATTGCTGCAGAGCCTGCCTTGGATTTGTATAGTTTTAACTCCTTTTTAGTGCTAATGTTAGGAAACCACATGTTCTCAGAAGTGATTAAAATTCAGGCCGTATTTCTGACACTGTTGGTTCTAGTTTCCTGGCTAAATTGTAGCACAAGAAAATACAACCTGGCTTACCTGCATGCACCTGTGGGTACAAGACGATGAAGTAGCCTTCATTTCTATCTTAATACATCGCATAGTGTTCCTGACAATGGTAGATGTGTGCTGCTTTCCAACCCAGAAGGGTCTATATTTCAGCATGAGTGCAGTGATCCATATACTGTTATTATCACACCATACAACGCAATCCCTAAAGTACCTTGCGGTCCATCTCTCTTGGATGAAAGGCATTATAAAAATGAAAGGTATGTTCATAATGGTTCACAGTAGAATACTGCATTGGCCTCGTTGGGCTACAGTGATGGATTAGGGGGAACAGCTGCCCTCAAGAAGAAAAGGCTTGAGTGAGTTATGCACTTTCTCAATGCATTTAGAGTGTGAATATATTAAGAGTAGTTTTGGCAGACTCCAGCAGAAGGCTGAAAAAGTCACAGGGAGGCGACCAGCTTTTGATAATAGCTCATTAACATTATTTGTCATACTCATATCTCTCTTTAAAGTACACGCAGAGATGGCAATTCACTGCTCAGCTGAGGAGAAAACAGAGGAGCAATGTAGGAAAGTAAACGGAATTTTAAATGTACTTGATTGAAAGAAAACCTGAAGAGAATTATCCTCCTGAATTATTCATGTGCTTTTATGACATCTCCATTAAGTGACTTAATGGGAGGTCACAGTTTGAACAGGAGGACAAAACTAAGAATATGACGCTATCTTTAGCCTCACAGCCTAGAACTTTATTTCTAGCTGACAGCAGTGAATGTTTTTATGGAATAAAGCTTCCTGTGGGAATATACTAGCTACAGTAAAACTTTCATGTGGAGAGTTTCTCCAAGAGAGAGACACACAGGGAGGTCTGTTGGTGTGCAGATCATGGTTGTGGGAGAGCTTGGTTTGTTAGTTGTGCTCCAATTCAGAAAGAGTCAGAACATCCCAGATGGGTTTCAGAAATACTTTTCTCTCTTTATCTCATTAGAAGAAGTCAGAACTCTTGGGTTTGCTCCAGCCTGAGCAGAGGATGTTTTTGTGACCTCAGGAAGTTCTCCAAAGCAGGAAAACAAGTTTCCTGTTCCACTTTACTCTTCCCAGGGCTGGTCATCCTGGAATGGAGATGCAGTCATATTGGCATTGTATACATAAAATAGTATCTAACAAGTTCATAACAGGAATTGGGTTTTAATATTAATTTTTTTTTATTCTGAATTGTTGGTCAGAAAGTGTAGTGGTGTTTTTTTTTTTTTTCCTAGAATAAGAGCGACTGAAATATGGCTTTGCTGAGTACAGGGAAGTGCTTCAGGAGGAGTTAAGAAAGCAGATGGATTGCACTGGAGTTAATCTGTGTCCCAGATTATCTCATATGAGGAGGTAGTGTCCTTCAGAAAGCTCCATGCCCATCCCTGGCACAGCTGTCTGCTGAGGTTGTAAGTGAAAGAAAGTTGGTCTGTGACCTTTCCCTGTTCCTTCCATTCTACATGGAGGAAGGGAAATGTCTTCCCTGCTCTCTGTGGCACTGGCAAGCAACAAAGTGGGAGTGAGAAATATATTAAATCTTCTAACATCCCCATCCGAGTATGTAGATCAGGTCAGAAGCTGGCCTGCTCCCACATAACAAAAGACCCAGTGAACTAAGTATTGAGCTGTGTGATTTGTTCCTGGGCTGCATGTCTTTGCACGTTTAGGTTCAAAAATTTTCTGCCCGTTGTTTTTTTTCCAACGTATTCTAGAACTTTAATTTTTTTAATTTTAACCCTCAGCCTATCCATCATCTTCCGGATCCATATAGTACATCTGTTTTTTCATTTCCATTCGTTCTTTTTCTTCCTCTATCTTTGACTTTTATTGATTTTTTTTTTTTAACATTCTGTAAATATTTCAGTACATTATTAGTTTATGTGACATTTTGCAGTCCATGCAGTTAAATCACAACACACCTCTTGAAATTACTGTGCGTGGAAGTCAAATAATTAAGCTAACTTTCAAGGGGGAAACTGGAAGAAAAACAACACAGAAGCTTTTGACCCTGTGGAATTAATTACTTTTGTATCTGCAGAATATCTTAAAGAACAATTTTTTTTTGTTTTGATTTTCTTTAAGTTACTGAGGTGCAGAGGTAGTCTCAAAAATCCCTACTACGTGTTATCTGTGTATTTAGCTGTCTATATGACTGAAAATTCATCCTTAATGTATTTATATCCTGGCAAGCGATCCAGACACTGTGGTAGTTCCCTGGTGCAGGGACTTCTCGTCCTGGATCAATGCATTTCCCTCTGGACTTTCACCAGCTGTCCCTTCGCTTGTACCTCCATGGGGAGGAAGAGACGAGTAGCAACCAGGGAAGATTTTAATTACGAGTTTGGTCCAGCAGAGATAATCCTATGGGACAGCTAAGGTAATCTGTTTTGGGGTTTTGTGTTGTGAGTTAGCAGTTACTAATTCATGTTTTTATATCTGTGGCATGGGAACATGCCATCTACAACACACTCGGCCTCCAGTAGATTTGAGTATGGGGCATAAACATGGCATATATCTCTTTCAGCTAAGAAAACATTTCTTTCAAGGTCAACTCTTCCATGCATTATAATGAGTAGTATCTTTCTAACTTATGAAGAAGTGGACTCATTTCTTATCACATGTATCTTGCACAAGCAATACATAAAACTTTATTATATGATACAGCAGCTCTGTACACACATAAAATTAGTTATGATAAATGCCTGAAGAAGAGGGACATCTGTGTCCAATGCTAATGTTCAGCTCAGAAAAGTTGGTGTTTTCCCCTTTTTGCCAATAGATGGCAATATGCTATAGACGTGTGGAATCATGAAGCCCAACTTTAAAACTGCTTTTTTTCCAAGGGCCTTTTCGAAACATTAATCGGTCTGCATAGGTACTAAAAGCAGGAAAACCAAGCCAAAAGTTATTTAAAATCACTGTTTTTTGCTTCTGTTCATATGTGCCTCTGATTCAATGGGAAAGTATTTCAGGGAGGGCTGAACAAAAGAACTCTCTCCAGGATGCAACATTATGTAAAAATTTTAAGCAGAACAGAAAAAATTGCTTCATAGTTCTTTCTTATGTGAAATTATAAATACCTGCATATAATATCATCAGTGAAAGTATTATGGAACTTGTAAGGACACTACAGTAAAGTCAGTATTTAAAAGTGAGAGGGAAGAGTGATATGAGAAAAATAATAAAATTATGGCCGGGAAAGGGAAGGAGATTAATAGAGGCAGAGATTTGTTTCAGTTCTTAGCAAGATCTTCTCTGATAAAATGTGCCTTTATCCAGGTTTTTAAAATACTAGGATGAGTACTAGATTAGCAATTGCTGAATGGTTGAATGTGCTGAATAGTGTGAAGAGGAGGGTGGTGGGAAGTATTTCTGTTTCCCCTATTTTCAGGCGTGATCTTTGCTGGTCCTTTAGCTTTGCCCCAGTGCCACTACTTGATTGCATTTTGCTTAAGGGCTTTAGGGGAAAATGGGGCAAGAGCATTACAGCTACTGTGACTCTTTCATGGCATTAGGAATCTGCTAGAGGACGCACAGCTGCTTTTCCGCACCCTTTGAGGAACTGCAGCTGCACAAGCCTATTGGAACAGACACTGAACTGCACCAGGGAACTGAGCCTTTTGTGTGTTAAAACGCTGTTTTCTGTCACACTTTGTGCTTTTAGAAGAGATATAAATAGCAGCTTTGTAAACTAAAGGACAGAAATGTTCAAAGAGCAAAACTAACATGTCCAGTGGAATATGTCAGTTAATTATAAACTCTCTGTGTTATACCAGCATTCATTTTTATTTTAAATTGAAAAAAAACCCACAATGAGGTAAAATGAAGACCATTGTGAAATTTAGCTCAAATCAGGAATAATCTTATTTTTTTGAGGAAATGAGTCACAAGATGAAAGTAATGTAGACTTATCCTTATTTTAGCAATTAACCCCTATGCACATGACAATTTTTATTTTTTCGGTAAGATTACTTGTTTTAGTTGCAGCTGTTTTGACTTCACAGGATCTATATTTGCTGCTGTCTGAGATGTTTTGCAGTTGGGAGAGTTTAAAATAAGTTACTATTTTTATGTTTATTTGGAAATATGTGAATATGAAAATATAGATTGAACTTAAAAAGCCCACAGTCAATTAAAAAAATGCATATTCAACAGCTGTTAACTGTTTCTTCTGTGTCATATATACCTAGTTTGGAACACCAAAAAAGGGTTTTTATAAACTGCATGCACTGAAAAAGAGATAAAATCTATCGTCTGAAGAGCAAGGCTCTGCTCTTTTTACTTTGCAAGCTGTCACCAGAACCAGAGATTACAGAATTGGAATTCAGCTGACAGGTTTGCTAATGGTGCATAACGTGAAGTAAAGGAAAAGGAGGGTCTCTGTAGTAGCAACACACTGACTTTACAGAGCAGTCAGCTAGAGGTATTCTGGCAATTTTTGACAGGTGTGGGGTTTTGGAGCAGACTTGTTAAAAAAATTAGTCATCTTATTCAAAGCAAGTTGAAAGCTATTGCAATCATTTGGACCTGGAAAACTGAAATGGACTCTAGAATTTGGTGATACTACAGTTAGTACCATAATTGCTGATGATTTTAAAATAATAATTTCACAGGACACTACATATGAAAGATTATTAGGAAGAACATATTTTTTGAACTCCAAAGATGTCCAAATGTTTCATTTTTTACATATTTACATAAAAATGTATCACAGTCTGAAAGATTCTGTAGTATATAGCATTGTGATCTTTTAATTATGGGGGGAATCAAGAAATATTACTTTGAGTTCACTAATTGGAAACAAAACCACATTTTTTATTTATTAAATTTTTGAGTAAACATAGCTAGTCATTCAACTATGAATACATCCTTCAGGAATCTGTTCCTCAACTTACAGCAGCACAAAAAGAAATCCTGTTGAGCTAGTTGCCTCCTATTCAGTTTAGAGATACAACATATAATTCCTAGTTCCCCCTAAATCCGCTCATCTAGGATTTTGTTCCCTCAAACAATACAGCTTTGCACATCACCATAACCTCAAGCGATAGGGAGATAATAGTTAGTTATATGCAGAGAACCCGCACTTCTGCCTGTGTTTTTGTGAAATATCTGCATATGCTGTGCTGGATACATGCAATGACTCCAACGCATCTGAGACGCACTGAACTGTGTTGTTAAACTGGGATTTTTTCCAGGAGTCTCCACAATAATTGCAGTCCAGAAGAGTTTTGGTATATCTGTTGCTGTTCATCTTCTTGTATCTGTAAAGCCCAGACACTCTGAGTCCTGGGGAAGGTAATTTCCACTTTTCAGAATGCTAGGCTTTTGTCATGTTGGCAGAAAGTGACACAAGATTGTGAAACGTAATACTTTTCATCTTGCATCTCAACTTCTTCCTCAGCTGAATGAACTCTAGGCCTGCTGGGAAAGGTGGAGAGGAGAAAGAAAAAAAGAAAAAAGAAACAGATGTTGAGGCTGCAGACAGTAGTAAGTAGTGCAGTATGCTCTCTTAGCAAGTTGAGGGACAAATCATATAGAAGAGATGGGAATCCTTCCAGCTGGGAACTTCATCTATGCTTCAAGTCTTACAAGGTGCCCTGACTCCAGTGAGCAAATCACTTAAACTCATTTCTCCATGGGAATACTGGAATGCTTAAAGTTAAGCTGTATTAAATACTGTGCTGCATTAGATAATGTAGAAGTGAATGAAATTGCTTTCAAAGCCTAAATCAATCAAGACACACATTATTTCTGTGATTCTTGTAGCAAAAATGCTTTACACCAGTGGATGTCACTGTGTGCACCCAGGCAGAGTAGCTTAATGATGCTGCAAATGAATCCTTGCAGAGGATGCATGGGGAAAAAAAGATCCGTTTGTGATTCAAACTGGTACTCTCTTACCATGCACTAAAAGATAGGAATATAATGCTTTTGAGAGTCTAAACCCCCAGACACAACCCCCCCAAAACCAAACACCCTCCCCCAAAAACCCAAGCTAATTTAGCTTGGATTTTTTTGTCATTGTGGTTTATCTTTCAAAGTCATGTATCTCCAGTTCTTTTCTATCTAGAATAAGCAAAATAAAAATAAGAAATGTACAGCTGAAGGCAGTGACAAATATTGCTGTGTTCATAAAGTTTCTGGTTGTGTTGTTACAAGCAGGCGAGTTGATAAATTGAGAAATCCCTGAAGCACCATTTAGTACCCAGCACAGAAATTTTATTTATGTAGATAAATAGCACTCCTTTAATGCGGTAAATCTGTTAGAGTGAAATCTGTGTGGTTTCAGTATTTGTAATGTGAGCATTTCAGAAGCGTAAGTACTGGTTTATGCAAATAGGTCCCAAACTCATCAGTTTTACTTACCTTATTATTGATATCTGTCTTCATTGAAGCTCTATACTGAGTGCACTTCATTAAGGCTGACAAGCCAAAAGCTGCTCCTTCTCCCTGGGAATTGCCATCTTCTTTACAATGCAAAAGCCATTAAATGAGCCTTTTACAGTAAGTCAACTCTCTCTGCTTCTCTCCCCCAATGGGGGGTATTATTTTTTTATTTTATTCCACAAATTCTGCTTAAAGAGGCATGGGAAGATTCTTTACAATGAAAAACCTTGCACTTCTGTCCTTCCTCAGAGGAATGTCTTTATTCCCCAGGGTCCTAAATACATGATAAGATATTAACTGTGACCTTGTAGTTAAACCCTGTGTGGGAAGATGTGCATACACTTTTTTTTTACCATCTATTGCAAAGAAATGTAGTTTTCTCCCCATTGCCTCTAAGAAGGTTTTATTTTTTCCTACAACGTGTTACAATGAATCTGTTACATAGCGAAATTGAAAGGTAAAACAAAGTTCGCTATATACAATGCTTTGGCTAGAGCTACTGGATGAGGGAAATTTTACTCAGATTTGGTGTTCGTAGAAGCTTGTGTTGTACAAGCCAGGCCCCTCCCTCCCTGCCTTAAAAAATCCACGCCTGTTATTTCTTTGTCATGTGTGGACTTCTGTACTCTGCTCTAAATATATGACTGTTTCTGTGGCTGTATAATGACACATCAGCAGCTAGACCTGGAATAAAGTGTTTGAGTTTGATTTTATTTTTTTTTTTTAGCATCAGTTCTTTTAAACACATATCAAAATATTCCACAACTGCTTTCTTCCTGACTCTGTGCTCACTCCCTAGATGCAAGCTCTTGCTTTTACTTATTGGGCTGACCACATTAGAGATACTGTAAAGCACTGCAGAGACTGAAAAGGTTCTTTTGATGTAGATCTGAAGCTTTGTCTTAATCTGTGAGGTGTTTTTAAAAGAATACCACACCATTATTCAGTCTGGCTTTTTTCTAATGCAATTTATTGCCCACAGTCAAAGAGATCAGTTCGGATATCCTGATGTGCCAGGTGAGCACAGAGGCTGCAATCCATGCACTAACGGCTGAGGAGATGTTGCTCCACTCTGCGTGACCTTCCTTCAGGCCCGAGTAACCACTCCCAAGGACTTAAATGGCTTCTCAGTTTGTAGTGGAGCAAAGGGAATTTATGATTAGGTCCCTATGGTAGCAGAGAGGAGAACAGAGGACAAAACTCAGGGTTCAGAAAAAAGCTTCTCTTGGATAAGGTTTTGTAGATATAGACCATGTGCACATTTAACGTAGGATTTATTTCATCAATTTTCAGAATTTCAAAGCATGGTTCAGCTAGTTCTCTAACGTGGTACATGTAGGAGTTGTTTTTATCTACTGTAATGTCTCAGTTTTCTCTTATGTTGCTGTTTCCCCTCCACATCTCAGCAGCAGTTCTGCTACAGGCTGTGCTGCCCAGAGTTCTCCACATAGTGGTCCAAGGGATGGGTGCAGGCTCTGGGTGCTAAGTGGGGCACTCAGTGGGGCTCCTCAACTCCTTGGAACACTGTCTTGAGTGAGAAAAGACAGCTGCTTTTCACCAGGCTTTCTAATGGTAGATGTACAGTTGAATACCTTCAGTGCTGACTTTTGCAGCTGTTCTTCATCGTTAGCAGAAAGCTGGCTGCAGGCTTAGGCACTGTTCTCTGCATAGGACACATGTTAATCTTTTTAATTTTATTTTCCAAACCCCTAGGATTATGGGCTCTGTTTTATCTACAATAAAGTAAAAGTAGACCTGTCTGCTGTGCATGCACATTATAGGCCAGTGAGCTGAGATTTGGGAAAACTGATGCTCAAGGATTTCAGTGGTTTGTCTTGGAGGCTGTGGGATTAGGGAAGGTGTCTGCAGAGGAGGTGAGCTTTATCACCATTTATTTGCAGTTATCTTTTCCTGCCCCTAGAAAACAGATGTGTACAACTCCCAGAATGGTGCTGAACTCTGAACCTTGGATTTTGATTTTTTTTTTTTCCCCCCATAACTCCCCCCATTGCTCCTTTCTACATAGTGACATAGTGGGGATGACCATGAAGGTCTGAAAATCCATGAACTGTCTTCAGGCAGTTTTGCGTCGTATCTTCATAGAATCATAGGTTGGAAAAGACCTCTAAGATCATCAAGTCCAACTGTCAACCCAACACCACCGTATCTACTAAACCACATCTCAAAGTGGCACATCTACACGTTTTTTGAACACCTCCAGGGATGGTGACTCCACCACTTCCCCGGGCAGCTCTCTTTACTAACAATCATGAGATAGACTTGTCTGAACAAAGAAAACCTTTCTTTTTCACACTCGTGGGTAAATGTGAACCCACATATTAAAAAAGCTTGCAGATTCACTGCCAATAGCATTCATTGGGCTCCCATGTTGTATTATATTGTTATTCTGAGCAGCTGAGTCCACAAGTAAACACGCAAAAAGAGTAATTTTTTGGCCTCAATGGGATGAATTCCTATCAATCAAATGTAGCACATACGGTCTAGAAATTCAGGTAGCCTACAAGTGGCTGCCTGTTTGCTGTTAAGGTAGCAGGATTACAGAGGGATTGACTTAGTGGACATTAAATTTTCATACAATCATAGACTCATAGAATGGTTTGAGTTGGAAGGGACCTTTAAAGGTCTTCTAGTCCAACCCCCCCTACAATGAACAGGGACACCTTCAACTAGATCAGGTTGCTCAGAGCCCTGTCCAACCTGACCTTGAAAGTTTCTAGGGATGGAGCGGCTACTGCCTCTCTGAACAACTTGTGCCAGTATTTCACCACCCTCATTGTAAAAAAATTTCTTCCTTATCCAGTCTAAATCTACCCTCTTTCAGTTTGAAACCATTACCCCTTGTCCTAGTACAACAGGCCCTGCTAAAAAGGTTTGTCCTCATCTTACTTATAAGCCCCCTTTAAGTACTGGAAGGCTGCAGTCAGGTCTTCTGGAGCCTGCTCTTCTCCAGGTTGAACAGCCCCAATTCTCTTAGCCTTTCCTCACAGGAGAGGTGCTTCAGCCCTCTGATCATATTTATGGCCCTCCTCTGGACCTGCTTCAACAGGTCCATGTCTTTCCTGTGCTGAGGGCTCCAGAGCTGGATGCAGGACTCCAGGTGAGCTCTCACCAGAGCAGAGCAGAGCGGCAGAATCCCCTCCCTCGACCTGCTGGCCATGCTGCTTTTGATGCAGTCCAGGAAATGGTTGGCTTTCTGGGCTGCGAGCACACATTGTTGGCTCATGTCAAGCTTTTCATCCACCAGTACCCCCAAGTCCTCCTCAGGGCTGCTCTCAATCCCTCTTCCCCCAGCCCGTATTGATACCAGGGATTGCCCAGCCCAGGGACATCCTGTCTCTCAGGCATGCCAGTTGCACCACTCTTACTGATGTCACTTTCTAAGGCAATACTGTTGAATATAGAGTTCTTCACTCCCTAACTGGGCCTATTTTTGAAGTCTCTGTTCAGACCAAGAAGTTGCATTTGGAAGGACTTCGTGAGATGGGTAATTGTAAGTTGTCTGATTTTACTAGTTAGAAGACTAATTCATAATAGTGTTAAAAATATGCAAAAAATATGAACTGCACATGTACTCGTGTACTGCTTTATTGTAGATGCCTGTTAAAGGTATACATATTTTTAATAGGTTTCAGTTACAAAAAAAAAAAAAAAAGCCTCACAGGTTAA
>Ga0065711_1007664_pt1 | contig 21829 bp, 8 predicted proteins | sample Hoacrofraction12_FD_59098 | JGI IMG/M metagenome (GOLD analysis project Ga0065711, IMG submission 59098) | Hoatzin crop microbial communities from Cojedes, Venezuela - Epithelial fraction 12 v2 (version 2) | ecosystem: Host-associated > Birds > Digestive system > Esophagus > Crop | place... | reverse complement strand
CATCCATCCATCCATCCATCCATCCGTCCGTCCGTCCTCCACCATAACCATTTATAATTATTTAGAAGAGTTCATAGAGTAAACAAAAGTGTTGAAATGTAAGAATTATGATAGTGCTTTTTGCATGGTCTGACAGATACAGTGTGTGTTTCTGTCTTGGGTCTGTGCCCATATAGATAACTTTTAGAATGATTGTTTTGAAAAAAAAAAGCTGTTGATAAAACTTCATTCCCCGCATAGACTAAAGACAGTTATACCATATGAACTTATGCAATTTTTTCTGTAGTTGTGTCTGATACATATAAAGAAAGTATGCATAAAATCTAACTTCTTTCAGTAGTGGGCGAAATTATCTGTTAGACATACTGCTCAGAGGTGACCTGGAACAGGAAGCAAAAAAAAAATGTTTTTCTTCTGGCACGTGCATGCAATTAATAATAAAGGAGAGAATACAATCACTGTATGAAATGCAAGATACCAATGTGAAAATTATAAAAATGCTGCGGGGTTTCCTTTCCCTTTTCAAATACTTCTTAATCAAATAGGAGCAAAAATCTCATTAAATTTTTGGAGTGAGTGAGCACTCGGGACCTTGAACACACCAGAAACGCTTTGGACGATGTGGCCTACCTTTGGCAGTCTGGAAGGGGTGTCCCCAGCTGCAGAACACTGGGGAGCTGTACCCTCCTGGTGCCTTCAGAGCTCCCACGCGCTGCCCAGTGGCAAAACCACCTCCTCATTTTAAATCACTCTGCTTTGTAGAATAGGCGCTCGTTCAAACTATAAAACACAAGGAAAAGCTTTACTGTGTTAAATACCCTTCCTGTCACAGAAATGCCTTCAGTCTATTTAATTTACCAGCGTGGCTGCTTCGATGTAGCCTTAGAAAAAAAACAAACTTTAAAACTTTGTTTTTCATGGCAATATATATTCAGATATGTTTGAAACGTGTTACAAGTGGGACTCATAGTTAAAATAGGCAAAAAGGAGATGAAAAGGGATGTTAAAATATGAAAAAGAAAAGATACAGACATGTTTTGATAAAGAAAACAGTATCAAAAAACTATGCTTATTTTGGCTTTCCTGAAAAGGCTATCTGTATTTTATGATATTTATGAACATTTTGTTAGGACCAATATCATCTCTCTCGAGTGCTCCCTGTAACCAAGATTCGGAATAGCTTGTTCTTGTGGTATGTTCATTTATCAGCTTTCACCTTGGGGCTCTCAATGGCTCCATCACTTTCAGCACAGGATATCATTAGGATTTTTTTTGAGTAATGAACCAGGTATTATCCAGGATAATCCAGGATGAGAGCACTGTATGTATGTTTTTTGTGACTAGGCTAGTGCTGCAGCTGGAGTAGAGCAATCCAACAAGACACAAAAGTGTAGTATGCAATAGAACAGAAAAATAAACCCAGAACAGACACATAGCAAGCAGTAAATGATTACACTTTACCGAAAAAACAGTCAGTTCCCTTGTGGGACATGTGATGGGACTAGACAAAGGAAGAAATTAATTGGCTATGTAGCTATGAATGGGTAAACAAGATAACAGTACAAGCTTATCATCTATGATCTTTGTTAAAAGATACAGATATCAGACTTTGAAGAGAGTTGGAAGGGTAACTGAACAAATCTTTGAAAGCTGGTGTTGCTCTCTGGACACAGTGGTGTATCCTGACATGATGGGGAAATGGAAATTTAAACAAATGCCAACAGAGAAAAACGTGAACAGCTCCAATGCAAAGATGTCCTCACTCCTCCTGTAAAACTGTAAAAAGCGGAAAAAAACCCTAGCAATGTCCATTTGTATGAATAGAAATAACAATTAATTACCAGGCCTTGTAATTACCTTTTTGAGTGAGAAGGAGCAGGTCCAACCAGTTTATAAAAATGACTTGTCACCGTCCAGAGCAGGGCGGCAATAAACTGCGTGGCAGATGCTCTCTATTAACCTCTGCCCTCCCCACCACAGCTTTACTAATAACACTAATAATACTAATAATATGAGGAATAAAACAAAACACACCAAACCGACACTGAGTTTCCCGGAGTTGTGTGCCAGCACCTGCCAGGCAGCAACAGGCAGTCCCGGACTGGCCTCAGCATAGACTGGAATGGGACTCAGGAATACACGGATCGGGATCTGGATCAGGATTGCAGGCAGGACAAGGAGCAGGGCCCTCTGCACAAGCTGGCCATGGATGAAGAAAGTGAGACCCTTGTGATCCCCCAGCTTTAAATTGAGTATGACATGTATGGTGTGGAATACTGCGTTGGTCAGTATTGGGTCACTTGTTCTGTCTGCCCCTCCCTGCAAGTGCGACGCTTTACGACTCCTCACTTGCGGGACCTAAAAGATCTATTGGTGACCCTGACTGCTATAGTGATAATTATAAACAGAAGCCTTTTTCTGGCTTCCATTCCTACCATTAGCTCAGGAAAATTGTAAACATTAAGTGTTATCTGCTTTGGAGTAGACAGTCTGTAAAATATGCAGCCAACTTCAGAAAAATGCTGTTACTTAGAAGAACTTAGCTGTAAGGTAAAAGAGAATTGGTTCTGTTTTAACCAAAATCTGGACACTTCATTACAGCTGCACCCTAGTAAGCAGATTTGGTCAATCAGCCAATTTTATGTAATCCAGACTGGAATTTCAATAGGCAAGAATGTTGCATTTTCCCTGGGTATCTGGGCAGAGAATAGTCTATGATCAACTTCAGCAGCACATTTTCTAGCAGAAATATTTTCACTGAGCAGTGGATATTGTCTACCTGGACTTTAGTAAGGCCTTTGACATTGCCTTCCTTAAGATCCTCGTAGACAAGGTCTTGATGTATGGGCTGGGTGAGCCACCAGATGGATTGAAAACAGGCTGAATGGCTGGGCCTAGAGGGCTTTGATCAGTGGCAGAGTCTAGTTGGAGGCTAGTAAATAGTGGTGTATTCCAGGGGTCAGTACTGGGTCCAGTCCTGTTTAACATCTTCATTAATGATCTGGATGATGGAGCAGAATGTACCCTCAGCAAGTTTGCTGATGACACAAAACTGGAAGGAGTGGCTGATATGCCAGAAGGTCATGCTGCCATCCAGAGGGACCTCGACAGGCTGGAGAAATGGGCAGACAGGAACCTCATGAAGTTCTATAAAGGGAAGTACCAGGTCCTGCACCTGGGGAGGAACAACCCCACAATATATTCCGGGGGTCTTCCAACTGGAAAGCATCTTTGCAGGAAAGGCCCTGGGAGTCTTGGTGTACACTGAGTTGAATGTGAGCCAGCAATGTACCCTTGCCACATAGAAGGCTAACGGTATCCAGGGCTGCGTTAGGCAAAGTATTGCCAGCAGCAGGAGGTATTGCCAGAGGGGAAGGTGATCCTTCCCCTCTCTTCAATACTGGTGAGGCAACATCTGAAGTGCTGTGTCCAGTTCTGTGTTCTCCAGTACTAGAGAGACGTGGACATACGAGAGAGAGCCCAACGAAAGACAGCTAAGAGGATTTAGGGACTAGCACTTCTCTCCTATGAGGAAAGGGTGAGAGAGCTGGGACTGTTCAGCTTAGAGAAGGCTCAGGGAAGACCTTATTAATGCGTATAAATGCTACAAAGTATTGTGTAAAGGAGATGGAGCCAGGCTCTTTTCAGTGCTGCCCAGTGACAGGACCAGAGGCAACGGGCACAAACTGAAACACAGGACGTTCCCTTTGGGTGTTAGGAAACATTTTTTCTCTGCGAGGGTGACATAGCACAGGCACAGGTTGCCCAGAGAGATTGTGGAGTATCCATCCTTGGAGATACTAAAAAATCACCTGGACATGGTCCTGAGCAACTGGCTATAGGTAGCCGTGCTTGAACAGAAGGGTTGGATGAGCTGACCTCCAGAGGTCCTTTCCAACATCAGCAATTCCGTGATCCTGATTTATGATGAGGAAAGTTGCAGTGATACATCAGTCCTCCTTTTTTTCCCTTTACAACTTTGAAAAGGTAGATATTTTGGTTGCTTTCAATTCCATGAGATCTGAAAAAATATCACTGATATTTTTTTCGGTGAATTTAATTTCTGGTCCCTATTCTGGACTTAATGGTGTTGAAATTTTGAACATAGCATATTTCAAAGATATATTAATAAATCTTTGTAAAGGTTTAGTAACAATCTTAATGTATTATTTAATAAACTGTTAATTTTTCATGTTATGGATAGTTCAGCTAATCATACATTAGCAATAATACATTGTACCAATCTATGACACATGCTGCTCATGTCTGTAACATTCTTGTTACATGTGTGAGAGATCTTATTATACTTTACAAATAATAGATTGTGAGCATTTTTATTAAGTTTTGTGCCTTGGGTCCAGAATAAAGTGAAGAAATTCTGACTTCGTCTGCCATACTGAAGGAGCCAAATATGGTGTTGACAAAGCAGTGTCTCCATATATAGTACCTCAATAGTGTTCAAGGTTAGGACACAAAAGGAAGAAAGTAGTGCCATTAATATTCAGAAATGCCAAAACTGCCACACCAATTACTTCTAAACACACAAGACTCATCTTATAGGGAAGCCTATTGACTGGAAGAGTATCAAAAGAAGAAAATCTGGACTTGCCTCTTTTGTCTTGGCACCATGTTCCAGAACAAGAGACTCTCTGAGATGTTTTTGTGATCGCTGCTAGATGAAGTCTGTAACGATTAACAGTATTCTAGAATAAGAAGTAGGGTTTTTTTAATGTATTTTAAGATAACTCCTTCAAAGGACAGTTGTTGATTATTAATAAAGTAATATTTTCATACATTTTAAAATTTTATTTGCTATTGGTTTTGATAACAGCCAAATGATAGTTTGGGGAGATAATCTACCTTTTTCTTTTTTCATGGCTGCTGAAAAATGATGACATCACTAACTCCATATTAACAGAAATCTGTATTAACATTTTCACTCATTACATTCCACCAGAATTACACCTGTCCTTGACAGAAAAATGGGCACAATTCAAGACAAAAGACAGGTCTGAAATGGAGAGAGAGAGAGAGAAAGCAAGAGAGAGCTGGTCAGTCCAGTGGCTATTTGCCTGCCTCATTTTAATTCCTTCTAGAAGTCTCATTCAAATATCATTTGCAAATTCTCAAACTAACTTCTATGATATTTCCAATTGCACATACTAAGCATAAGAGTGTCACTGGTCAGAAGAAGATGAGGGGTATAAGCAATGCTCTGTCTGTTTGGAGAAGACATTAGCCTGAGGTTTGTGCAAAATGAGTGCTTTAAGATACTGTGAAGTTCTTGTGTAGTGCTGGATGCCAGAAACCACAATTGACTCGGACAGATGAAGACACTGAGAGCGCTTAATATCTCATAGGTTTATTATGCCTTTCTCACAGAAGTTTTACCAGAAAAAAAAGAGATCTCAGTGCATTATTTTCATTTTCATGAAGTTGTAAAGTAAATACGTTCCTTGTGAGATTGATAGCATTGAAAAGTGAAGTCCTCTATTTACCTGCAGTGCTGGTACATCGTATCAACACTTCTGTCCAGAGCTATAAATGTGCCAGCATTTTGACACAGAGGAATTATTGTGGAAAAGAGAGAGGTGAATCTCTGTGCTCTGCCTGAAATTGGCCAGAGTAATTGAACTGCCTGTATACAACTTGAGACCACATCTTATGTATTCCAAAGGAAGTGACTTCTCCAGGAAATATATGTTTAAAAGACGTTAGCAGTAGGACTTCTAGCACTACTGTGCATAGCACTAAATGTTACCAAGCCTGCAATGGTATGGCATAATAAGAGGTAGATGAGCCAGGACAAAGAAAAGAGACAGAATTTTTTTTTCCAGAATAGTGACACCAAAAAACTTTGTAGTGGTCTAGATCAGGTGGAGATAATTGTTATACTCCTACCTGTTTCAGTGAGTTATGTTTAAATAAGCTCCAGTGTGTTACTGACTCTCAACTGCGCTGTCAAAATAAATTGAAAACAGGTTAAGAATATTTGCGGTACCTCTTATTTACAAGTAATGTGCACAAATGAGACCTGTTTCTATGATCTCAGTCTAAGCAAGAAGTAGCCAGAAGTCTCCTTTTTCAGAAACTTCAAGTCTACCTTCTTCAACAATTCTGGTATTGCAAGAAGCTTTCTCTCTTCTTCTTTCTGTAAGCCACTCGTAGCTTCTGCTTCGCTCACTTTCTGGGCATCCTGCCGTGAATTTACCGATTGCATAGACGTTTTCTCTAGGTGGAAAGCCAGCATAAACTGGCATCCTGTCTCTCTCTGGATGCACCTGCAGAGTAGGCAGTTTACCACTTCCTTAGTTGTCCCAGTTCACAATCTGAAATGATCTGTATAGAAATAATCCTCCAGAACACGTATATGTGTATGTGTATACAATATATGCAGGTTAAAAGTTCATTGTTCAGTTTACTGGTCAGCACTGCAAATGGTTAGACACAACTGAAAGGATGATGGGTTACAATCCTAGACTGAGAATTAAACAAGAAGGCTGGAAAGACCATGGGATAGCAGCAACCTCTTAAATTGGGATTACCCCCAGAGGCAGATGGTGTATGCGTACCCTCACACATCCACAGTGTGCCAAATAATCTGCTGACCCTCCAGGTCAGTGGGTGTAACTTTGCATCATAGAATCATAGACTGGTTTGGCTTGGAAGTGATCTTAAAGACCACCTAGTTCCAACCCCCCTGCCATGAGCAGGGACACTTTCCACTAGACCAGGTTGCTCAAAGCCCCGTCCAACCTGGCCTTGAGCACTTCCGGGGAGGGGGCATCCACAGCTTCTCTGGGCAACCTGTGCCAGTGTTTCACCACCCTCATAGTAAAGGATTTATTCCTTGTATCAAAAACTTCTGATGAATCTCCATGGTCTGGTCTGTTGCCTTAATTTTCCAGCATTGTTTGCATCTGTCAGCACCCATGTAGAAGGGGCTCAGTCACAGGGCCCTGTGGGCAGGGTTCAGCAAGCCCAGCCCCCATCTTTCCCCGCAGCCCCACGCAGCCAGGCCAGGGCTGTAGGTGGAGGCTGGGACTGTCTCTGCTCTCTCACTGCCTTTCACTTTATCGGGATGAATTCTGTCCCCTATGAATGAAACAATTTGTATAATTTGCAGTACAGATCAGCTGGCCCTCCGACTTGCTGGCAGCACTCGAGTGACATGAAAATGCAGTTACTTGGAGCGATGCCCAGGTGGGCAGATATTATAGAAAGGTCTGTGAGTCCCTGCAGATAATATGCTGGCTGGCTCACTCATGAATCGTTGTCAAATCCAAATTCTGCATCATTACTTCTGAAGTATGATGGCGCAGTAATGAGTTCTAATATGAATAGAGGAGCAAAATGGCATGAGTATCTTTGTATGCTAATTATTCTGAATTCTGTGCGTTCTGCAGCAGACCTACTGAATATACTCTACACTGAAAATTGGTGATGCTAATTCTATTTAAATATTATGGATTGTCAATGTCGATTTAGGGAATGATCTTATATTCTCCATATTTATAAGAAGAGTTATCTAACCATGGCAAAATAAATATTGACAGTCTTGTAGAAATAGTCCCAAAGAAAGTACTAGACTAGTAACAAACTATGTGTCGAAAACGTTTTACAAAAATAGTTCTAGATAGATCACAAATTATGACGATGATTTGTGACATCTTATCAAGGCAGTGTGGAATATCAAATTGCAATGGTCAAAACATTTGCACCTTTTCCTGTGCTGTAGCTCAAGCACGAAAAAAAAAATCTGTTACTATCTGAAGAGCAAGCAAGTGTATTTGAAAAATAGATCTATAAAGATGGGAAAGGAAGACCAGCTTTTACAATTTTGCAGTATATAAAAACTCGTTTTGAGTTAATAAGGATTCTTCAGAGAACACTTCTTTTGAACACTCAGTGTGAATAAATCTGTAAGATGCTAAACAGATGCATTGTTTTTCAGTGTTAAATCAAGACTGATACAATACAATCTCTGCAAGACATTGGAACATTTTTTATTATTGTTTAGAATAATGACATGTTTTAGCGCTTTCTGTCTTCAGAAGGCTTTGTATTTAAAATGTTCTAAAAGCTTTAATTAATACTTGTAACGCATCCTCTGTAAGACTTTCCGTGCTTTACCCAAGAGGTCACTACCCTGATTGCCAAGACTGAGAACAAAAATACGCATTCATCTTTACAGTCTCTTTGTCCTCCTCAGAACCGCTACTATTCTGGCTCTTCCCCTGTTGCATGTTATAATACTGGTAGGTCATGGCTCTTTGGATGTGGAGACTGCCTTTGTGCCTGGCAGCCTTGAATCTCTCAGGTGTTACCTCAGTGTATGACCGCCGTTCTCTTAGGCCCTGCCTATATTTTCCTTAAAATGCGTAATGTTGCAGACATTCACATAGCTATGTCTGAAGTGGCAGAGTGGGAAGAGTAGGATAAATAAAAAACGATATCAAAGCAGGAAACCATAATCTCTTTCCACAGCAACTATATACCAGCAGTTGCAGCCATATTTGCTTTGCCTTTCATTTTTCTTCCTGCACATATATCTGAAATTTATTGCAGTACTTTGAATTTAAGCAGTGGTTAAGTTTAAGAATTCTTCGGTTATTTACCTTCAAGCAAGTGCTGGCAAACTTGTAGATAATACATTTAGTGGTAGCCATGAAAACCTGACTGACCTAGCTTCAAGCAACACAGTTGCTCTCAGTAGATTATGTTTTTCTCTCTTTTCGTTTTGGAACCAAAGTCTCTTTTGATCCCCATTACTGAGCTGCTGATAACTTCAGGGACCCTTTTGTAAAAGGAGCAGAGTGACAGGGACAGTTATCCTGAAAATAACACTTTAAGTGCTGAGTATGAACATAATAAATGAGATATAGTTGTTATCAAAAGTCTGAACAGAAATGGAGCTCACAAAAGATACATTTCAAAGGATAAAGAGAGGGACAGATTGGGTTTAGCTAGTGATCCAGTCGATTCCGGTTAATTTGCAAACTGAGAAGGTAGCTGAAGGCTCAGAGTACTTGAAGAATAGGAAGTTTCTAGGTTTGTATTCTTTCTGGTGTCAACTCAGTCCTCAACTGGCTGAAAATAAGTGTGTTGAAACAGTAAGCCATCGGACTGCTTCACATGGAGGAAGAAACCAATACATTTTAAACCGTGATTTCATTGAATATGTTCATTTTCTGTGCTTTTCAACTATTATATATGCTCACAACCTTCTGAAAGAGGCTTTATAATTTTCTCTGTACAGCTATATCATTTGTTTATATATCCCTGGATGGCTATCGGCTCAGTGAAGATGGGTTTTTTACCTAGTTCCACCAAGAATTGTATTTATTTCTAGCGGAGGATGTAAATCACTTTATATCATCTAGAATTGTTAGCACAGTGTGTAATGGTAGTTAAGTTGGCCTTATCGTTTTGTATTTGCTGTGATTACTTACTGTAGGACTTGAATTGATTTGTGATCTGTTGTCATAAGTTCTAGGCCAGGGGCGAACACTTTATGCAGATTTAGGTATGTGTCACACTTCAAGAAACGTTAACGACTGTAGTGATGCATAGTCATGCTCCTCTTCCTCTGTCATTCTGACAGCAAGCAAAGATCATGCACCTGAGAGCTTTACCTTCTCCTATCTACTACCCTGTGCCGTTAAAGGTGACTGTCATTCCCAGTGGACACAGACTTTTAGGACTGGTTGTACACCAGCCTGGAGCAAAGCTGCTGACTGCTCTGTGATGTGAACTGTTGGGGAGAAGGTCTGCAGAGAAGGATGGAGAAGGTATCTAAACACAGGGCTCTTCATACAGTCGATCTTTCCTCTCAGATACCTTTGAGAATCAAGTGGGGGAAACCCATAAACACAGACAAGCAAAGGCCAGTGCTATCATACAGGTGTTTTAACTTGAAGAACATTAGGACTAGAGCCAACATATAAAGTATTTGTGGACTTTATCTGAACTATTTTTTCTTGCATTTTTCAAGGTATTTTCTTACTTCTCCCTCTCTGCCCCTGCTGAAATGCTTAAAAAAAGTCATAATATGCAGTCCGTGACTTGTATAAGCCAGTGGGAAGTTCTCTATGATTAAACACTCAGCTGTGAGCACTATTTATTGCAAACAGTTAGGCCAAATTAATCCCTTACCTAGTTTTAGGCATTTTGTTGCATTCCCTGAAGCGGAGCATAGTCACCTTAGATTTCTTCTGTCGTCTGTGCAGATAAACAGGCGTGAATGCTACAGGAAAATCTGTGTCACCCCTGGAAATCTCATGGGTAGGAAAACAGACCAACAACTTTCCTCTGAACTCAGGCACCAGATTTAAACACATAGAGTTCGTCAAGGTGAATCTAGAGTTTCCTGCTCAGCCTGCCCTTCATCCCTGTATTCTTCAACTCTCCAGCAGGCACTTTCAGATTAATGTCTGTGTGAGGATTCATGTTTATACAGAGCCCAGCTGCCTTTGACAGGGCACAGATTAGTCCTGCACAGGGCTGATTACAGGGCCTGGAGATACATATATATATATATATATATGTGTGTGTGTGTGTGTCTGTGTGTGTATCTGTTTCTGCAGAGTAGAACTCATGCAAGTAGCTGCTTATATAAATAGTGTAAATAAGGATCAAGTCCTATGCTAGAAGGTGCTGCCAGTGTTTTTCCAGTCAATTTGTCCTTCCCGTCTTTGCTATTTTAAGAACTTGCTGTAGAAGGAGCACTTGATTTCTCTTATCTCTTCTATACAGGCTATAATTAGGATAAGCACAAGTGTTTTACTTAATGTTGCAGTAGTTCTGGTGTACAGCACTCATATCTTAAGTATAATTAACACTGTATAGCTCCCATTAGTGTTTTTAAGCACTTAAAAGGTACCTTAATGGCCAAAGCTAAAGTTGTCATTAAAGGGCCATTGCTATTTATTATGCTCATAAAGTAGACACTTTGCTACAGAAAAATATATCGTTGGGTTCCATTTAGAAAGCAGTGACAGACTGCGGCATTAGTGATGACACCCTGGGGATTAAAGGACTGCTTTAAATTGATCCCATTCTTATTCCACACAGGAGTCAACAGGGAAATCTAAAAGCAGGTGACAAATCATTGCATTGCACAGCATAACTCTGATTAGCTGAGTTGTGCTGGGGGGCAGGTTTGCTGTTTTTTATGAACATTCCTTTCTGTAAATGCTGGACATTTTTTTTTTTTGCAGTCTGTGTTTTCCTCATAATTGCATGTATATTTCATAGTTCAATTTTATTACATTTCAGCTTACATGCTACATTGTTTTAAGCAACTATAAAAAGGAAAATCTTTTATATCCTATTCATTACATTTTGGGCAAGTACATTATTGACATGAGGACCCTGCAAAATTTTTTCCCTGGCACTCTTGATCAGATGCTCGTGTCTGTGATCAGGTTAGGTTTCTTATTTCCAGAGTTTCATTTAGTCCACTTGGTGATTGAATTACACAGTTTTATGAGTCATATTTTCTCATACACAATAACAAGATGCTCCCCTACTTTCATAGCTCATTCTCTCTGAAGAAGTTAATCTTCTTTGCTAACACTGCTCTGAGGATGCATTTTAGTCACAGTCCAACTGTTGGAACAAAACATGAACCATTTATAGCAATAAACAATTATCACTGAAATGAGATAACAATTTAATGGTCTTGCATGATTAATGTGCTACATAAATTCTTTATGACATAGAATTGAAAGATGGTGTTATGAATGTATAATAGAAAGTCAACAGAACGTGTCACCTTTTGGTTAGTTTCTAAGGAAACAGGCCATGCAATCAGTGTTTTCATAACAATCAGAGGTTCATAACAAAACCATCATGTATTGTCCTTACTAAATTAAATTTCCAAAGGTCCAGTGGTTGGCTTTTTTTGGCCTTAGTGCCAGTTATGCACACAAGAGGTCAATTCAGCTAATGGCATCCCTAGAGACTTCTTCATGTTTGTGATCCAGGGCCAACATTTTCAAATGTTGGTACCTATATTTAATTTAAATTGACATCTATTTCTAGGCATATATATAAGTGGTCTGTTCTTCATAAATGCTTATTATTCACAGCTGATTCTGACTTTGCCCTCTGTGTCCAAGGTGAACAAATATGTGTTTAATGTCTTTGAAAATCAGGACATCAAAATTTAGAAGTCCAAATATGATTTAATGGAGAGGTTTTTCAAAATGGAAAGTCTAGTATTACACTTCTAAGTTATATTCATATAACTTAAAGAATGTCTAAAATATGGAAAAAACTATTTCATTAAAAATCAGTAAAAGCTGTGAGGCATCTAGCATGTTTTAAGACAAAAGCTTTTTTTTCTGTTTAATGCATTTCTGAGATGAATTTGAAACTTATATTAAAGCAAAACGAAGCCAGATAGCAGCAGCAACCAAAATCATTTGCTTTACTTCATAATTTTGAGTATCTCTCTACTTCCTCCCCTAGTTATATATATATACACACACACATGCACATACATATAAAATAAACTGTTACTACAGCAACAAATTAAAAAAAAAGATTTTGTGTGATCAGCTTGCCTCTGTCATCTGTTGAGGCAATGGAGAGCCCTCTGCTGACTTTACTGGAGGTTTCCCTCTATCACACATGGGGGGAGCAAGGACAGTTTGTCTTTCATTTCACTGAAAATTCTTGCTTGGTCCAAGGGATGCTCAAAGTTGAGAAAAATCATGTGCTCGTCCTTCTGTCATGCTGCCATTGGAAAGAGGGAGAGAAAAGTATGATTTTGTCTTCTGATTTTTTTTAACGGTGATACCTACTAAACATACGAACATTCCCTCTATCATTTTTATATGTATTTATCTATGAAACATATTCCCTAACTCTTGTCCGTACTGTTTCATCAGACCTGTGGTGTCTACTGTTTCATCAGACCTGTGGTGTCTTAAGATAGCCTAAAGATTTGCTTAATTCACTTGACGATGATTCCTTAGTCCTTAGGCAGGTCCTTGAGTGAAAGGACAAAAAGAGGCAGAGCCAGAGCGTTACTGCATTACAGATATTCTGAGGATCTGAAGTGGATATTTAGGGTCATGGCCAGAAGGTAAATGTGTAGTTGGTACTCTGAGGGTAAGGAAGACTAAAACCACAGTATATTATGAATGAGAAAATGATATTATCCTGTTAAGATGATAGGCAATAGATACATAGAGCTACAGGAAAAAAAAAATAAGAAAAATAAGGAAACATTTGTTTCCAGACCTTGAGTGAGTCTGTCTGCTAAAACACATTCTGTAATTTTCAACTGGAGTTAGTCCAGTAAGGTATGTTCCCAGAGCTAATGTCTTTTGATAGATAGATCAAGGGTCATTTTCCTTTGGCATTTATAGAGTTCAGGTCCTAAATTAACTAAACAAATCACTATCATAGGTTTGATACTTTAGTATTTCTACAGTCATAAAGAGATTTGTAATTAATGTGTTACAAACCTGAAAGTAGCCACAGTACTGGAGTAGGTAGTCATTTATTTTTGATGGTTCTGCTTGAATATTTCCCAGCGATTTCTCAAACTCAAGTTAGCAACCAATAAACAAAAAGGTTAATTAATCATTTATAATCACAGATGTGTGGATCTGTCCTTCCTCAAAGAAGAGGAGAAATAGGAATACATATTACTGTATTTATAGTCCATCACTAGGTAATAAAAGTCATCAATGAACTTTGTTCTATAGTCCCAACAGAAACTAGGACTGTATAAAAAGGTCAGTAGCACGCATATCTGGTAGGATGCAGATATAAATCTGTGGTGAAGCAAAAGCAAAACATAATATTTTACACTGTTCTTCATTTTGTCATTAGTAAAGCTAATCAGAACTGGTTTTCTACCATGAATGTGCGGTTTCCTTTTTAAGTTGATACTTTCTGTAGAAAAAAACGTCAATTTTGCCATGATAGTTTTGTTTTCTTTTGTGCAAAATGAGTTCCGTTTGAGTCAGCTTCACTTGCAATTTTTACGTTTTGGAGCTCCTAGAGTGTCTCCAGTGAGCTGCAACTTGGGACCCTCGTGTCCATATGATTCTGCATAAAGTTTCTGGCTATGCTACGTCTGTCCTCTGGCTGAGGGGAATTAATCTGCCATAAAATGATGCACCATAGGGGAAGTAATTTAATCAAAGAGCCCAGCGTATGAAGAAACATATGAGCACCAAACTCTTGATTCAGAAAAAAAGTATTGTGACATGATATTTCTGGACTTTCAATTTTTTTTAAGAGCCTTTCTATTGGGATTTTTTGTCCCGAATTGGGAGTGTAAGAGAGAAATTCCAATCCTTAGCCAGTTCTTCTTTAAGAGAAATCCAGAACAGTCCAGTTATCTCTGAGATAAAGGATGAAAGTGACGCTACATGACACAGTGTTCTGTGCTGAGTTTCAGCATCCGTGCAGGGACAGGAATGACTCTCACACATTGATGCAATGCACAGTCGATTCGATTTATTGCTCTGCTTGCGCGGTTATATACATTTTTCATATCTGCACACACGATCACGCTTATTTGGATAGGCTACAGACATAAATCACGCGCTGTTCACGCACCCCATATTCCCTTATGATTGGTAACTATGCACTAACGCCAGTAGCAACAGACCGCCTGCACGTCCTTGAACACATCTTGTTTTTGCTAACCCACATCATGTGCACTATCAGAAGTTTCTCAATGGCTATTCTTAGCTGTCCTTTCCAGCGGCCTGTTCAGTTATGTTAACTGTTTTTCTTAAGCGGCCTAGTCATGCTAACTCTCAAGCTACATCAACCCCAACAGTTCTGTTACATTTTTTTTTTTTTAGCTATTTTTGACAAATAGGAAGTGCATAAAAAGTTCACAGAATGTTGCAGTAATGATCTATTGTAAATGAACTGCGCATTTAGAGTTTTCTTAAATTCATGATGGGTCATATTATAGATATATAACAGGTAAAAATTACTTAGCCCAAGTCAAACCATTATGTTTGGGAAAGAGTACTAGGTTCCACCTGATCTGAAACGAGGGTAAGGCACTAAGAGCTGTTGGTGTCTATTGATTGCTTTGTACTTTTAAAAGATGTGTCCATATTTCTTATTGCTTAAATAACAGTTAGTTTACTGCATGCTATCAAGCATTAGAGTATTTCATATACAGGATTTCCCTCATTAAGTCTCCTTCTCCTTACATCTCTGTTACAGGTGTGGAGTAGTAAGATGGTAGTCACACTGTTCACTACTCAGCCCCATCAGCAAAGGGGTGAGCAGTGAGTAGGCCTGGCTTTGCTGCAATATGAGCACTTTCTTCCTTTGGGAACTGGCAATTTCTAGAAGTTTTCGCAGTTTTTAGATGTCCTTCAAAGGCTTGTAAAACTAATTTTTGCCCATCTCGTAATATGCTGGTAGAAAACTTACTTTCTGCAAACAATTCTCTTTTAAATCAGTGACAGATCGTCACAGTGTTAATGGGCTCTCTGATAAAAGGCATACTGCCATCTACATCCCCTGTTTCTGCCCAACGACTTCTGCAGAGCTACATTTGTGACTTCCTAGAGATCACCAGCCTGTGTTAGTGGGGTTGTCCGTGAGCCCTGGCCTGTGGGAATCCCTCCGTTCCCAGCTGCCCCTGGATTACCTGCTCCTGGGCAGACGGCTCCGTTGTACCTGACCCTGGGCTACACGGAGAATCAGAGGCTGACTCTCAGTGGGGCAGACCAATTTCTTTCTTCCCCTCGATGAGCATCTGTTCCTTGAAGAGCATCTTTGAATTTTAAATGTGAGTTAGGATGTTTTTTGTTCAGGTGTTGATTTCTTTTTCCCAACAATGTGTTTTCCGGATAGTTCCAGATGTAATCCTTCTTTTCAATGGTGCTTTCTCTTCTGCTACTTAGTAGTTTTATCAGTCCTTTTCTGTCAGAGTGTGGCAAGAGTCTTTTGCCAGTCAAACAGCCAACAGTGAAATATTCATGAAGTGGTCTTCATTATTCTTTTCATCACATTCCACCATGTGACAGTTTTATTCAGACAACCTGATCCTACCTGCAGTCCCTGTCTATTGAAAGACCAGACGTAGAACAGATTCAGAATTAACCATCCAAATATTTCTCCTAGTATATTTTTTTTTAAAAAAAGAACACCAATAAACAGAAGTAGGAAAAAGGTAACACTTCTGCTTTCTTAAATAGTTTGATTCAGTAAAATCTCCATCTCCAATACATTTTGCTGTGATTTTCTCATTCTCTCTTGAAGAAAGCAGTGAATAAGTAGGATAACTGGAGTTTCCTTATCTTTGTCTCATTATTTCCCTTGACACAAGTGGACTGTGGTACAACCCATTTTATTTCTGCTGAAGTCAGTAGCAAAGTTCTCATAGCATTACACAGGGCCAGGATGTCATTCTCTGTGTGGTGCTGTGAGAAGGTAGGAAAGGGTGGTATAAGTAGTGTATTTTTCAAAGGTTCGACCTAACTTCAAAACTTTGACCTAACTAATCTTTTCCTGAAGTCACCTAGGCTGTTAGGCCACTGCTGAACCCTCTTGAAAATGCTGTCCAAGGAATATGTTAGTTATTTTTCACTTTTCTACTACCATATGAGATCAGATTCTAATAAGAACTGTGTTTTCTATTTTCTCAAATATTCTTATAATAGCTGAATGTTAATATTGCTGGAAAATTAAAAATCCGGTTCCTCCAATTCTAAGGCTGAATTTTATTCATTAATTCAAAGATCCTGAAGATGTAGGAAAACATGTTGACCCTTTCTTTTTTACCTTCAAATCCACATAAATATATATGTGTATATATATTTAGTAGGCGTTGTTTATGCGTGAGTGGAATCCGTGAGTTTTTTATGCTGTACTGTGTCTTTTCTGACAATAATCTCCAAAAAAGGTAGGAAAGAGTTCACAGATAGTTCTTCCATTGGACAGCTCTTTAAAAAAACTCCACAGTCAGAGAGAATGTGTGTTTATAAAAATACATAGAACCTAAATACTATGGGTAAATACATTGCCATTAAGTACTCAAAAGCAAGTAAGGGATATATGACAGGGGGTTCATAAGTCTGGTTTGTATATGTTTAAAAATTTATTTTCTTCTTGAGATAATTAATGGTTTTTAATGAAAAACATAGAAAAATTTTGGGGGTTTGATTATCAAGAATGATAAAAAAAGGATTTGCCACATAAAAGAAACATTTTTTTCAGTGAATAACAGTTCAAAAATAAAATTTGATTCCTGTCCTTCAAACAGCCTGTAAATTGCTGAACCACCTCATATGGCCTTTATTTTGTCCACACTGGCATATCAAAGGAAAATAATTCAAGCATTTTGAAGACCTAGTTATTTGTTCCTTTGATAATCTCAGCATCCGTCTTCCTGGTTGATTTTCTTTAAGAAAGGAAGTTAGGCTTAGAAACTGAGATTCTCCTTTGATCACTGCATCTGTAGAAAAGTGAAGCTAAAGAAACACATGTGGTGGGGCTCCCATTAGGGATAAAATTAACATTCTGGCATGTACTTAGTAACTGCTGTCATTTGTGCTGGTGGGAGAGGCTGGGTATCATAAGGGTATTGTGCTGTGCTCTTCTTCTGACAGCAATTCCAACATCTGTAGAAAGCAGTTTAGCAAGAACGAGAAAAGTAGAATAAATAATAATAAAATCATACATATGGTGTGAAGGTGACAAGGCAAATGTATTTCTAGCTCTAGCTGTACTATTTCTGACCCATCCTTTTGCCGACTAACTTAAGTGACAAGATACTGAGCAAGACCATATGTGTTTATTATGCACCATGTAGAGTTCAGAACAAAGCATAAATAATTGCCATGTAATATCTGCTTGTTTGATCTAGGAATAAAACCTTCACCAGATTTTTCTAGTGCCCGAGTGTAACTTTGAATGGTTTTATTAGTAGATATTAACTAAAAAAGCCTCATCTGTCTGAAAGATTAACCTTGGGTGCTACAAAGCTGATGCAGTTAAGGTTACTGCAGGAAGCGGCAGCACATAGAAAGGAGTGATTTGGCCAGTATTTGTAAGGTTGGACTTAAAGTGAGTCTGAGGCTATTCCTTTATATTTTATCTCTCTTACTGTAATGATCTGAAACTTCTACTCTCTCAGTATGAATTGGTCCCATTTCAGGGAAGGGTTTGTAAGATGTGTTTAAAATGAAATGATTTCCTGTGTATAGAAGCGTCTGAGATTTTATCTTCTGTTGTATGTATTTATTGAAAATTGTACTAGCTGTCTTGACATATTGCCTACTTTGGTCACTGGATACTCTTGACACACTTTTTACCACCCATTTCGTCTGTATCAGGATCAACAATTTACCAGCCCATGTTACTTTCATGGTGGTAAGAAAAACAGAAGAAAAACATAAAAGGAAACCTGACTGGTTAATTTTTGTTATCAGTCATTTCAGTGCAAAATTGCCGTCTATAGTTTGCTGTTCTATTTTTTCACCTACATTTACTCCTGTCCTACTTTTTCACCTACAATTACTTTTCTCTCACTCTACTGCCAACAATGCATACAATGATGTTTTCTCCCTAGACCATCTTTTCCAAGCACTAATGCTTCTTATGTGTTGACCTGTCAGCAGTTCACAGATCACCCAGCAAAAAACAGTACCAATACCATACTCATTCAAAATATGCACATGAATTAGGCATGTTTTTTCTAAAAATTGTATTTACTTAATTATCTCTGCCTTGTCACTGGCATTTGTTTAGGGCACAGGCATATTTTCCAGGATACAATAGTCTCAGGAAGGACTTGACAATAAAATTCCACCGAAAGTACTGAGCACTGCTTCATATAGCATTCTCTTGAAATACAAGAGTCTGCCTGAAGCCAAAGTAAACATACATTCACGTTCTTCTCCCAAAATTTATTTACTCTGTCAGTCCTGTCAAATCCCTCATTCCTGTCAAATTAGACAGTCCCTCTGGCAGGTCGCAATAGCCATGGTGGCATTATCAATATTTTTAAAAGGTCATCTATCAGAGAATACGTGTTGTAGGTAATGAATACGGAGAAAAAGAAGATTGCTTTGTATGCTTGGAGAGGTAAAAATGCTACAAAAAGCTGATACACCTTAAGAACAAGAATTTGATTTATTTGCATTTTACAAATGATATCAACATCTGCACAATCGTAGTCTTGCCAAATGAGACTGTTATCCTTCATCTTATTTAGATCTGGGCCCCAATCAGAGTTACAAGACATTTTGCCACTGTCTTCTGTGGGACTGGAATTGGTCCTCACATGCAGGAAGAAGGAGTTCAAAGAATTGGAAGTATGTTCTTTAAAAAAACCAACCAAACAAACAAAACTGTTTGGGTTTTAAAAAGCATTTTATCTAAATGTGTGTGTTTTGCTGTGAGAACATGCACTTTGTTATCTGGAAGCATTTCAGTCATTCTAGCCTTCATTTGTCTTAAGCTGATAGGGAAAAAACCCAACAAAACAAAGCAGTTCTTGTAAGTCCTCCAAAAGATCCCATTAATACTTTGTTGTTTATAGAAAGTGGGAAATACGTATGGTGCTTAACAGATAAATGTGATCAGCTCTTGGCTCCAAGGAGCTGACAGTTTCAATCTCAGAGCTTGGCTTTATATATCAAATATATGATTTTTTATTTGTATTTATTAAGAATCAAAACTGAACTTTTGATATTTTCATTTTAAGATTAATTATTATTCTATCAGATATAAATGTTTGGGCTTTTTTTTTTTTTCACTAGGAAGTGGAAGATAAGCCAGATAAAGCCAAAAGTTTTTTCCATTTTTCATACCCACATAATGGAATCTAAGATAAAACTTGTGATTTTTTTTTTCAGTACATGAAAACAGTGAAACCATATCTAAATTTCAGTCCAGAAATTTTAGACACTTTTAAGAAATAAAAACGTTTTTGTCCTTTAATTGAAAACTCCACATCAGATGTCAGCAGCTGTTGTTAGCTCTGTATGTGATCACTGGCAAGGCGCGTGGAGTGTTTCATGTGGTTGTGAAGAAAATGTGGAAGACTGTGGTTAATTTCTTCGTGATGGTGCAAAATTTCACCATACAACCACTCTGATATACAAAAGACTCCTAGCTGAGATATATATGAACGAAAAACCCTTACCCTATGGTGTTGGTCCTGTAATGGTGGAGAACTTTGTTTGTTGAGACTCCTTATGGGACCCAGGAAGGCTGGACACAAAGAAAATGTGAAGTTTCAAATGTGGCATGGCTCTGCGATGGGGCGGTGTGGGCTTCGGTCATTTCAACAGTCTGTTGGCACAGCAGGAGCAAAGCACAACGGGGGCTGTGGCTGGCAGTGCAGGTTTACTCAGGCAGCAGCTCCAGGGCATTGCTGCCGATTGAGTAATTTCAATACTGAAGTTTGTGTTTTAAGATACAGAGATGGTTCGTTAACAACAAATAACTCCAGCTCACAGTATACCTCGTGCTTTCTCAATAGCTAGAATATAAAAAGACTTTGGCACTGCTTTCTTACGCTGAGATTCCCTACTGACAGTCAACATCCTGCTGTACCCATTTTCTGTCATTGTCACTGGTGCATATTTAGGTGTTGACTTCATGTCCACTAAAGTTTATGGAGAAGATCCACAGCGTTCTCTTGGCTTTACATCAGGAAAAAGAGAGCCAACACTGGATCTTCATGAGCTAACAGAAAATCAATTTTAATTCCACAGGATGGGGTTATTGGGGTAGAAATAGAAGTCATTAAATAGCTTCGCTTGCTCCAAGGCTAGCGATATGGAAGAAGAACCAAAAAGAAAAATTTTAACTTTGGGTTTCCATAATTGTTATAGTCACCTACCTTATATTGGACTCCCTTGTTAACCTAATAGCCACCTCGTATTTGTAAGTATCTATATTTTCTCATGGAAAGAAATGCAACTATTACTCTGGTAGACAAATGATGCTGCTGCTTCCCTTCTCTAATTAAAACTAGTTGCCATAAAAGAAGGCAGTAGGATACCAAAGCACTATCTTTTAAAAGCTACTGTGAAATACAAGCCTGTAAACTTTAAGTAGTAACAATAAATGTATGTCAAATAAATACCAGAATATAACTGTAAGGCAGGAAAGAATACATGGGGAAGGCAGCTGAGAGGCTGGGCTGTGGTCAGGGATGGAGTCCGGCTTGGCCGTGGCCAGATCTTGGGTCGGGCCCTGACAGCCCCCCAGGTTGGGGTCACCCCGGCCGTGGCTCTGTAACAGGGCTGCTCAGGGGTGCCTCCATCCAGGCTCCTTCCAGCTCTTTCTCCAGGAGCCCCAGAGCTGGCTGAGGTGCCTCCCATGGTCCTCTCCTCGCCACCACCACCCTTACCAGAAAGCGGCCAGTGTTCTTGCTGATCTAATGGGGGGGTTGGGGAACAGGGGAAGCTAGATCAATTTAAGGCAGTTAAAGGACACATGAGGAAATTTGGGTTTAATTACAGATAATCTTTTATTACCTTGCTTCTGTCTGTGTACCTTGGATTTCAGTATTTGAAATCATTCTGAATTTGGGCTCCAAGAGTCTCTCTAGTATTTCTGGTTTTGATACCCTTGCCATATATGCAAGCCTGTACTGTCCAGCAGATTCTTCAGATAACTTACTTCTCATGTAAAGATATATCATTTATGCAAAGAATGCTCATTAAAAAAATATCAGTAGAGCTCTGTTTTGGTTTGGCCTGGATAAATGCCAGGTGCCCACCAAAACTGCTCTGTCACTCCCCCTCCTCAGCTGGACAGGGGAGAGGAAATATGATGAAAGGCTCGAGGGTCGAGACAAGGACAGGGAGAGATCACT
>Ga0065711_1035790_pt1 | contig 21830 bp, 12 predicted proteins | sample Hoacrofraction12_FD_59098 | JGI IMG/M metagenome (GOLD analysis project Ga0065711, IMG submission 59098) | Hoatzin crop microbial communities from Cojedes, Venezuela - Epithelial fraction 12 v2 (version 2) | ecosystem: Host-associated > Birds > Digestive system > Esophagus > Crop | place... | reverse complement strand
TTCCTAAAAAAAAAAAAAAAAAAAGTACTTTATAAAAGTACAGTCTGAAAGACAGTAGGACCCTAACATGAATGGGTCCCTTGGAGCCCTTGGTTTTTCCATGTTGTGTGCCTCATAGGCAGGATGTGTAAAAAAGCTCCAACCTTAGTTTGAACTCATCTTTATGCGGCGATTAGATCTAAACTTTCCCATGATTCCTTCAAAAAGGACTGCTGAAAAATCCTTCTGTTTACCAAACAGTTTACCATTTGTTTCAGATGTACCTCAAAGCTGACCTGTAGGATTACTCTCTTGAGAGGTGAAAAAGGGTAATTCATTTTTTATGTTCCTTTAATCTTGGAATTCTTTCAAGAACTTGCTATGCAGGAATCGGTGAATTTTATTTTGCTACAACATCATTTATTCACCAAACATTCTTTGCTGCACAGTGTATGCTTACAAGACTGGTTAGAAATTCACGTGGAGGGAGAAAGCCTCTCTGAATTTGTGAGGGTTTTCCAGTACAATTGAATAAGACTCTTTCCTACAGAATGAAAAAGGAAATAGTCATATGTTTTCTTAATAAGATGAAAGTTATCTGTGTTTGCTTTGAGATTTTTATGTTTGTTTGTTTTAAAAGTATTCCCATCTTTAATATTTTTGTACTTTACAAACATAATCTTGTTCCAGACAGCTGTGATCTCTGGTCTCCTCTAATTCCTAAAGTAGACAAGAGCAAGTCAGATTTTCCAGCCTATCTGGCTAAATATCCCCTGAAATATAATTGAACTGAAAGTGAATGCTTACAGTAAAAGTTCAGATTAGAGTGCAGAGTTTGCATGAGAAATTCCTTTCTTGAACTTAATCCTGCGGTGGTTTTCATGCAAAGCATTCTCCTCATAGATTTCATGGTTGCAGTGTTTTTTTAGATTGCAACAAGTATGCACTAAGCTGTACAAACCACGCTGTGCTTTGGGTAGGTATTTGTCTTTCAAACAAGCCTCCGCGCTTCTCTTCATTTTCTGCTGCTTAATTTCGTGAGCTGCCTCTCTTTGTGAGGCTGTTAATTACAAGCCTGTCGAACTGCGTGTAGATGTGAAATGGCCGGAGGAGATAAATATAATTTCTTGTATTTGTTGAGATAGCAGAGTCGACAAAATCGATGACAGCTGAACAAAGCACGTTTAGGTCAAAATGATGTTGCTCTTCCGTAGGTTGGAGTCATTCTTCCCCGAATGCCCTAAACCGCTTCCAGGGTTTCGCAATACTTTGTGTGGTTGCTTTGAAGTGTCCTTCTCCTGTGCGAAGTTGAGTTGTGAATGAGCTGCGGACAGACGGATGGCTGATGGGCTGAGGCAGGGCATTCGGTTCAGGATCGGGCCGTGCGCTGCGGTGCAGGCTCGCACGGGCGCAGCTCTGCCGTGGGTGGAAGCCCGGTCAGATCCTGCAGATCCTGTGAGGACTGCAGGAACCACTGCATTTGGTCTTATTAAAGTCCAGTAGATGCGCCTTGACTTGCTCCTGGGTGCTCTTGACGTTGACTTGCTCAGGAGTGCGGAAGAAGCTGCTCATCCTCTTCCTCTCAGTGCTCATCTGTGCAGACAACGGAGTGCTTCCTCGTTTCCGAAGTCTCTGTGAGGAGGTTAGGAAGGAAAGCTCTGGAAACCATCTCTCCCTTCAGCCCTGCTGACCTCTCCCGGCGTTGGAGCTGCATCCCTTTCCCAGAGAGAGAAGGGCAGAAGCCTGGAATGGGGTTTGCAGTACAGTGCTAAACCTTGGGAACAAGTGGATTTACTGGGTTTTTTGGTAGCGTTTTACACCCAATTTTCCCCCTGTTCAGAAGGCAAATCCTTCATAAAGCATAGTGCAGTCCAGAAATAAGTTCAGGGTCTGGAAAAGGAACAGTCATCAGAAAATGTGTCCGTGTGTCTGCAGTTCCCAGGATAAATATTTTTGTGCTAAATAATGATGTGGTGTCGGTACAAATTCTGAAAGCCAGAAATGGTGTTTCATAAGTTATTCCCCCCCCTCCCCCCTTTTTTTTTTTCTTCTGACAAAACTTGCCCAGCTGTTTTTTACTCTGAAGCGCCTTTCTCGGTGGCTGGGCCGTGGGGTGGTGTTCTGGCAGGCGGGTTTCTTCGGGATGTGCCTCCAGACAGCTGTCTGCTTCTGAAAAGGGACTCCTGGCTTTGAGGTGCGGTTGGAAACGGAGCTCGACTTGTGTGAATTCATCCAGTTTGTCACATAGATTGGTGTGTGGCAGAGAGTGGGGTTTTATTCCCCCTCCCTCTTGCGCCTGTCCCCTTATAATAAAAATATAGGCAGAGTTTTCCTTACGCTACAGCTAGAGTCATTATGTGATTACTTAATTGATCCCCTCTGGGAGATGCCTCACAGCCTCACATCTCTGCTGCAGGACTCTGCATCGTGGTTCAAAATAAAAATGTGAAAGGATTCATTCTCCTCTAAAATCCGCATTTTTCGTACCGTGCTGTTGATTGCTTTCACATGGTGAACCGGCAAGGATTGGTGTCCTACCACACTTCTCTCTGAAGACTGTCAGTAAAAATGGGGTCTGCCTGCAAAACTTCCAGCCCGAGTAATTCCTGTGCTTTTAGAACTGGAATGTGGACTCTTCAGTGGAGTAAACCATTACTAATGCTATAAGCAATACACTAAAAATTTGGTATGTCCGTTTTTGTGCTTTAATAACGTCAATATAAATAATTGTTTTATCTTGTTTGTGGCAGTGAACAAATGGAGCCCATTAGGTGGTGGTCTGAAATGGGGCTGACTTTGCCAGCTCTGTTCCTCTCTCCGTGACTGTGCAGTGCGTTGTGTACGCCCTTGTTTCCAGTCGCATGGAATGACTGATGCCCTCATCTGTATATAAAAACATTTTTCACACATATAATGAGCTGGATTTTTCAAATCTCGTCTCTTGCTTGTGGCATTTGCGCAAGCGATTTGTGCTGATCTCGGTGAGATTTAATTGTGCAAATAATTCCTGTAGGACAGAAGGGGAAAATCAACACTTTGGACAGGACAGGAGGAAACGTAGGTGGTCAGAGCTTCTATGCTGTAATCTTTAATTAAAGATAATATAAAGTAAATAGCATAGTGAGGAGTTTTCTAGGGAATGCTAACACTACATTTTACTCTTTTTTTTTTTTTTTTTTTAATTGCTTTCTGTGCAAGTAAAATGTTAACTGCAATTAAAGGCATGTTTTGAAAGGAGGATTCAACTCAAGCTAAGAACTCGTTGCTCAAGGTAGTTCCATGTAAAGATACTATGCTAACTATATCAAAGTATGAAAAATGCTTGTTTCTAAATATTGTGCATTTTGATGTATTATTTCAGACAATTTATGCAGGTTCAGTTCAATCAATATGTACGAAGTTGTGAAGACCCTTTGGAAAAAAAAAAATCATGAGCACAAACACTGCTGGAAAGATACATAAGTAAAACCTTCAATAATCTTTTGGAATAGAAAGAACAGCTTATCTGTAGATCAATCATCTAAGTTCTGTAAAACTAAAAAAAAAAAATTAAAAAATTCTGGATAATTTATTGGCATTGCTGATGCTTCCAAGTGAGTTAAGTGCATAATGGTGAAGATGTCTAGATAGTCATTATTTGTCTTTTTTACATACTTTGTAATCGAACAAAATAGTTTCTTGAAGATGGTTTCTATTTGTTTGCAAGTTATGTCAAATACAACAAGATTTATGGTTGCCATTAAAAACCCACATTGATTTCCCACAGTCAACTGGGAGTTTACTTGAAAAGTCAGTCATTAGTTGAATGAATGTCCAAAGCGTGTTCTAATTTCTGTTAGTAGTTAAAGTTTTTAAGCAAAAAGGAATATTTTAAAAAGAATATGTGGTAGGTTCTGAGTTCTGGCCTGTGAAGATTGTTTTTCATCCAGTGCTGCTGATGTAGTCACGTGCTGTTCTGCCCCGAGTGTGTACCCGAGAGCGATGCTGGGGGCTTCATCAGTGTTTCATATTTTCATTCATTTGGATTCAGGCTTTGAGCTTTCCTGGTAGACAATCTTTTACTGTCTGACCCTGAGTGTATTTATATTTAGCCCTGCAGTGACTCATTGCGCTGTGCAGCGTGCAAACACCGATGAATCAGAAACTCTCGGCCCTGAGGAGCTTGCAAACTGCATGTCCAGGGTAAGGGAATGGTGGGGACAGCAAGGTGACGAGCAGAGCGAGCAAGGTGGTGGCTGGTGGTGGTAGTGCCCTTTTCCCCTCTGATGCCTGGGCTTAGGATAGGATTTCAGGGGTTAGAGGAGTGAATGAGGTGAGGTTGGGTGACTGTACTGCAAAGGACAGGTTGAAGGAGATGGCAGCTGGGGAAGGTGTGTTTGGAGGCTGTGAAGCCTCCGAAGGATGATGTACCCTGGGTGCGTAACCCGCTCTGCAGCTGTGCGACCTACGGCAGCTCTGCTGCTGTCTTGGTTGCTCTTTGCAAAGCAGTGTGGAAAAGGGGAGGGGAAGATGTTGTGTGGAGGGGGATGATGTTATCTAATGATTCCCGTTATCCCATCCATGTCCTTTCAAGCTGGGATGGTGCAAGTTTGGAGTTGGGAGACTGCAGGAGCTCAAGCTTTGCAGTAGGTGTGCTCTGCCTCCTGGGACGCAGTTGTGCAGCTTCTCCTTGTGCATACACGGTGTCCTGGAGCTGAGCGGAGGGATTCCGGCTTTTTGTCTTGTTTCTGTTGACAATTCCTTTCTTAGACTCCCAAGGAGAGATTTTTGAGAGAGGAGGTAGCACCATCTCCACAGGTCAGGTAGAATGGTTATAATTAATTGATCGTACATTCTCCTTACACTTAGTTTCATGGACAGTTTATGGGATATCTATGCTAATGGATTGATCCTGTTTAATGTATATTAGTAATTAAGAAAATACATTTTTAAGAGGGAAGGATATATTTAATTTTAATAACTACCTTTCCCTGAATCAAGAAGTCTTTGCACAGAACTCTAATGGGTAACATTAGTCAAATGTGCGATAGATCAAATTGTTAAGTATGAAGGGTGTTGTTAATGTAACACAGAAGAGGAGTCCTGTGAGGTAACTCTGAATAACGCACAGAAAGAGTGCATTCATCATGGTATGCTGACAAAACATCTGAGTAATGATGGCCATTAAATCTTTTGTCATGGCTAAGATATGAAAAAGGAAAACAAGTTTAAGTGTGAGCCATTTAGGAAAATTGCCGTTTGACATGTAAACCTGTCTGCCTCTGTGTCTTCATTTTTGTATTAAGGAATGGATTTGCATTTTAGAAAATTTGATTTAGAAATCTGATTTGCCTAGCAATTATGGGTAAAAAGGTGAATTTCAGTCTCTAGTTAGTCAAATGTATAAATGGAAAGAGCAGAACTTTCTTCTTTTTTTTTTTTCTTTTTTTCCCCTTGATCCATGAGTTTGGTTTTAACAGTTAGGAAGGGGGGACAAAAACAAACCCCAACCCCACAACAAAACAACTAACAACATTGAAGCAGATTTGATTTATTGATTTATTTATTTCTGAAAAAGACCCAGTATCCCACCATCTGTATTGTCTTTGCACGACCCTGTGCGTGAGCAGATTTTAACTGGGCCTGCTTAACGCCGGGGAGGAGGAGTGATTCGGAATCGCTCAGCGCTGCTCGTGTTTCCTCTACAAATAAGCTTGCTGAATTTTGTGACGGGGGATTGGAAGAAGACTTTGATCAAAATTCAGACAGAAATGATATCACAAAGAACAACTTCAGTGATTACACAAATCTGTAAATATCGAGTCCTCGCTGATGCTTGTGTTGACAAACAACGGCCTGTGTTTATCTGTCTGGATACAGATATTTTTGTTTACTAAACTGTGTGTTTAGACATCAAAGGCAAGATCTAGTCAAGTTTCTGCTATAGTGAAGGTTCACTGAAGAGTTGTTGGGAAGAGCAGTACATCCTTAGGCTCAGTCCTGTCTGGATTTTTCTTAATATGTTTGTGTAGATGACGAAACAGCATGAGCCCTGAGCCCAGAGACCCTCTCCCAGCCTTGGCACCCCCCCAGGACGGAGCGGGGATGGTGTGAAACCAGCCTTTCTGGAGAGGGGAAGGGATCAGACTGGAGCAGTTTATACAGCTCTAATCCTATATATGGATATGTGTAAGATACTGTGTGGTTTTTATAGGGTGTGTGTCCCTTCCAGTTTAAATCTCAATTCTGTTCCAGGGATTATTTTTATTGAAGAATAGCAAAAATAGCACTGACACCACCAAGTGAATTTTCTGAAACATCAGAGGTAGTTCATTGCATTTGGATGTGCTATCAGGGTATTGGATGTCAGGCTGGAAGGGACTATATATATTTTTTTTTGGCTAAAAATAATCTCTGTACATTTAGAAGTATGGATGATGTCTTTAAGTTGTACCTTATGCTGCATCTTAAAAGTAAGAAAAACCTGTGAAAGCCTTTCTGAGAAAGGCACGAGTGGATGTCTGTCCTGTCTGAAAGCGGTGGCCATCCCTCTCCGTGGCACTGCTGCTACCTTCACTCCATCAGTGATCCATGGAATTTAGTGGAGGGCATCTTACTTTTTTGGTGGCATTGTGATTAAATGCCATTTCAGTTTTATCTGGTATCGGTCATGAAAGACCCTGCTTCTGACCGAGTACACAGAAATGGAAAGAGAAGTGGTGATTTGTGAAAAAGCCTTTTTTTTTTTTGTTTGTTTTGTTTTTCTTTCCCCCTGATACTTGTTTGATGTTCCTTTGGCTTCCTTGAACAAGTTGCTTTCAAGGAGAAAAGGGTAGCATTTTACGTAGTTACAGCTAGGAAAATACACATAATGGATCATAGAAATATTTTAGTAACCAAAAAGAAAAGAAGGTGTGCCTAGGCAGTATAAGGCAGAATAGCAGCCTTACAACATAAAAGATATTATTAGGTATGAAGTGGAACGATAGTGATTGATATCTCCAGAAAGAAAGGAAGACAGAGGATTTTGGAGAATCGTGGAATCGCATCTCCATCCTCTTCCCTTGCTCTCCCCAAGCCTGTTACCACAGCGTGCGTTTCTGCGTGTCTATGTAAGTACCCATTGGTGCTGCGTGAGCCAGGGGCTTTGGTGCTGGGCTCCCCACAGCTCGCTGCCGTGTGGTTTGGGCGCACGGGCTGTAGCTGCTTCTCTGGTATTTTGTGTTTAGTCTCCAGGCTGGCCACTTCTGTGGCATCGTACATTCACCCGAAGAGCAGGAACGCTGCCCAGAGTGGTGGTGTTTCCTCCAGCAAATGGCTTTTCATGAAAAGAACAGCCATAACGGACCAAGACAGGGAACCCAGGAGAAACTGGAGTTTGGAGGTCATCTTTTAAACTCGAAGCTGGTGCCTGACAGCGCGATGTGAGTGACGGCTGAGTCTGAGCTGCTTGTGTACATTAGGATATATTTAGGGTCATTAAATCACTTTTAGAAATTAGAAGGTTTTAATTATTGAACTGCTTGATAAAAAGGACATTTTTTTCTTAATTGTGAAGAATATAAACTGATTTAGTGCAAAATTAACAGAGCAATTGAGAAGTAAAACCATCAGTGCAGTTAGTGAAACTAGCAGCGGATGACGAACTGTGGCAGCAGCAGTCTTCGGAGGGGAGACACTGAATTGAACAAAGTATTTCGAAGGCGACGCCTGGGAGGAAGATGAAACCTGGCTTTCTCTGTTACGTAGCTCAGCTTTAATGTCTGAACACCGTTAGACACGCTGTGGGATTTCAGGAGATCCATGGGTTTGCTGGTAAGAAATAGCCGAAGAGTGTGTTGGAAGAGGGGCTGTTTATCTGTAGTCTGTGGTTCTGTTTGTGCTGGTAGAATATTTGGTTAGAATAGATATCATAGATGTAAGCGCTTGCATGGTCACGCGCGTGAACAGAGCAACGAAGACCGGGTATTGGGTGAAGTCACTGAATCACAGTCTGTGAGAGAGTGTTTCTGAGTTGCTGTAGCAGAAAGAAGAGACACTGAAGAGTTCGGGTGAGAGGAATAAAACGCAGCCAGTGCCCGGTTATTCTGACGTGGTGGCTGAAAGGCCGACGGATAGTTTTCTAAAATGAACGAACTTGAAATTAATTACTTATGAATTTCAGGATGTTGGTGGAATTGGTGTTTTGTAGCAGCTGATTCCAATGTCACATTTTCATAAGAAGATAATTAAGAAGAAATTGTGGATGTGGAAATAAAGAAAGAGTATGTGGTGAGACATTTTGAAGTTGATAGAAAGGTCTGTAGGTCACCAGAGCGTATCCACACAAGCAACGTTCTGTTATTACATTAGGAGGAAATGAGGCATATTACAATGAAAACTACATTTAGCCAAAGAAAGAATTTGTAGCAAAATTGTCCAGATGGTTTATCTTAACCCTGACAGCAAAATATGTTAACCAGTTTAGAAATTTATACATTGGTGATGTGGGAGGGACCTTTTGGAGCAATGCTTCTGTGGCTCAGAAAGCCCTCGTGGGAGAGACGCCGTCTGAAGCGGCGTAGCTGGTGAGTCATTGCTTGGAGGTGCCCAAAACCCACGACCAGCACTAACCCTTTAGTATTAGCAATTAAATTATTACTGTGTTTATGTGTTTGGAGAGAGTAACCCAACCAATAGCCTTGCTCTGGAAAGGAATTGTGAAGTCTAACACAAACTCTGTTTCTGTGGGGGTGGTGGCGAGGGAAGGAGCAGTGGTGGCCCTGCTCGAGATGCTGACGGTGTGCAATGAACAGGCTGTTAAGGATGACAGAAGTGAGCAGCCTTTGGGGAGAGCCGAGTCCTCTTCAGAACAAAAACCTTCCAGAAGACTTGGAGTTGCTCCGAGTTGTATGCAGTATACAGTCAGATCAACTTGGCCTTTTTGCACAACTGCTCACTAAAGGTCTTGTAGCTTCTCAGAACTGACCCTGCATTCTTCTGCCTGAGACCCGGCGTTGCTGAGTACCTGTGCTCGCGAGCGCAGGGGCACCAGATTGTGTACGGACCGCTGAGCCTGTGCCTTGTGGCCTCTACTACTGACCGTGATTTTGAGCACCTACCAGTTTAGCTCTAATTGAAGTCAGAAAAAGGGGGAAGTAAGTTAGTTCAATTTGCTTTTACAGGTATTTTCTTTCAGGTGTTTTCTTTTGTTCATATTATATAAAATGTGTTTACCATCTAGTTTTCTGATGCATTTTTTCAGCAATATGTTTTTTAATTACTGTGCTAAGATATTTCTAATACTTCTGGCAGTGGGATACATCTTCATCTAAATAGGGAAATGCTGCACAGCTTTGCCATAGTTAGGGTTTGGGTTTTTTTAGTTTTTTTGGGAGTCTTGGGGTTTGTTTGTTGTTTGCTTGATTGAATTTCTTTAAATGAATGGTCAAATTTTAGTGGCACAGGCTTTATTTTAATAAACATGGTGGTTTCGAAAACCTGAATTTGATATATGCAAGTTGGAAACAATTGCAAGTGTAACTCATGCGAGTTTATTGAGTTTGGTTTAGTGTAATCCCTGCTAAAAGTAAACTTCAGATCGCTTTGAAATGTCCAACAGTGGGGTATTTCATTAGCAGTATTTATAGAGGCAGGGAAGAAAGGCAGGCCTAAAAATTCTGCTGCAAGTTGTTACGGCAAAGCAGCAGCCTCAGAAAGACCTGAAGTGGGCTGGATCTATTCGTGATTTAAACTGGGGAGACATCAGTCAAGTGGTTGGAAACACACGTGAAACATGGAGAGAGGGGAAAAATGGGAAGGAGAAGGGGTACGGTAGCCAGTAATGGAATAAGAATGTAAGGAATATATGTAAAGGTTATGAAATCTTCTGACCTCACTTAGGGTATTGTTTTTCTTCTGGTTACCATATTCTTTAAAGATGTAACATTTGAAAAGGGGAATTTGATTGACCTTATGACTAAAGATAGGAACTCTGAAGAGAGGCTAAAATCATGAATTTCTATAACCTTTAAAGAGCAAAGGTTGAAAGGCATTTAATTGAAAAATATAAAATCTCCTGAATTATATATCAATATATAACTCTATTTCTTTTATATCAGAAATTATTATAAAAGGAAGACTATATGTCAGTTGAGGGGCAAGTCACTTGGCAACCTCTGTGCGCTTGCTCCTTTTCCTTTCTCTTTCAAGCACAAAGTCTAACAGGCACCAAGAAAGCAGGCTTCCCTCTCACTTTTAAAATGACCAAAGCTGATTTGGAAAAATGCAAAAAGGTGTAAATAGATGAATGTGTGTGTGGGGAAAATCTGAAATTACTCTGATACATTCACACAGTCTTACTGATCATCACTGGAGAGGGTTGCAAGGATTCTCCTGGGTGTGCCAGGGGTAGTAAAGCTGATCAGCCTTTGAGGCGTGCACAGACAGTGGGGACAGACCAAAAATGTCTCGGGGGCCTTAGGGTATGTATCTTCAATATTCTCAGAGTGGGATTATGGCTGGTTTCCTTCCAGTAGGGCGTGGAAGGACATGGAAGGTGTGGGATTTCTCTGGAAGCATTGAACAGAGGTTGGAGCGGATGCATCAACATCTTGAGTCTAATCCAGAGGACCGTGACTGCCGCTGGGTAACGCTGTGGCCAGTGGCTGGGCTGCGGGAGGGCTGCTTTCGCAGACCCCTGGCAGTGTCAGGAGCTGGCGTGTGGCCTTTGGGGGAGGCCGTGCAATGAGGATTCAGGAAAACTTGCAGGATTTGGTTCTTCAGAGTTCCCAAGGTAGAGAGAGGTTCCACACCCGTTGGGTGGCCGGATCCCAGCGGTCCCTCCTCTGGAGAAGCGCTGCACTCTGCGTTACCGTAGCTGTCTGCTGGCAGAATTTTTCCTCTGAAATATCAGTTCGTAAATGAACCAAATCTGGAGGAAGCTTTGCAGCACTCTCGTAGCCTGAAACTGTTTTGGAATTACCAAAATGCAGCATTTAATTTAAAACTCATTGCACACATAAACAGGCTTTAAGAGATTGTATAACTAGAAGAGTTTTAAAATTGTGCTGTCAAAGAAATATTTTGTCTAATTATATAATATTTTAGCTTTATTTAGTCACTGAAGACATTAGCATAAAAAGGCTGGTAAAATTGAAGATGCCTGAATCTTTCAGAACAAATATACCTGAGAAAATAAGGTGCATTTATGGCTTTGTGTGTATAATTGAAAGGTCTAGCTTGAGCTTTGAACTCTACATTTTTCACATGTAAACCCATGCTTTGTGGTTTACCAGAAAGAATCTTTGTGGTAAAATGTCCTGGTCAGTCTGCAACTGTCTGTGACATCGGCCAAGAACCATGAAGTCGTTGGTGAAAAATAAGAAATTGGTAAAAGGCAGATGAACAGCAGCAGTACGGCGTTGAGTTTGGTAGCCTTCGCTCAGCCAGCGACACCGGAAAAGAGCCGCATCCACTGAGCTGTGCTGTCACCTTGCAGAAATGAAATCCCTTTTGTAGGAAATGAAGAGCTCGAAGTGGATACATCTGGCATTTCTCTTTGTCTGGGGTAGATGTCGTTTCTTGTGCTCTTGATCTAACAGAATTTTTGCCACTGACATCACTGTTCAGATATAATAATTTAAACATGTTCATTGAGTGTAAAGTGGGCAGCTTTTAAATGCAGTTCTAATGTCATCTGGTGCTGTGCAGTAGCTTTCTTATTTGCAGCTTCCAGTATGCAGTCACGTCATTTAAATGTTTTACGCTAAAAGCATTAGGATGTTTTTGTTGTTTCATATTTGTAAATAACTACCATTTTGAGAAAGATGTCTGGTCACTTGAGCCTGTGTATCGATTGAATCTTACTGTTGAATAGGATCCATGAGAATGCTGAAGGTCCCATTAGAAAATACACAGCTTGATTTATATTTGATGAGAGCTACATTGATCACATTCACATACCGAAACAATTATTGATGGAATCTATGATGAACAAGTCGTTCTGGTTGTGATGAACATTGGCTGCTAGCAGACATTTGACACTGAACCGTGAGATTCTTTGTTGTTACAGCACATCTGAGAAAATCATTAAGCTTTTTGAAGCCTTTACAGGCTGGGTATAGGAGTATTATTTACATTAAGACTCATCAAGTTCCTTTCATGTCAATTTTGGCTTTCTTGTGGGAGTACATTAGCAACTTTGTGTTATCAGGAGCCATACCATATATTACAAGCAGAAGTATAGATGTAGCTCACCTCATCATCAGCGTGGACATAGTTTTGCTTTGTGGACGGTACCGAAGTACCCTCTGAGAAAAAGCAGAACGTACTTCATCTTTTTAAAATGTGCTTATAACGTGATGAAGGCAGACTGCAGCAGTTCTAAAGGAAAGTATTGGAAATATTTGCAGTTCTAAATTCTTTCGGTTCCTGTATTCTTCTTGTGAAAAGGATGGTTGAAAATCAGAAAAGAAATGTCTTTCTAGGGCTGCTTGAACCCACCATACATGACTGGGAAGAGCGTATACTACCATTTAAAGACACTACGCTTTTGTGTGGTTTTCAGTGAGAACACACTCCAGTCAGAGGATTTAGTTGCAAATTCTGAGATGGAAGTGGATTTCCAAGAATTGACAGTTTTTTACAAGCTGAAATTAAGGAATCTACCTGTTAAAATAAGCAGGGAAGCCAGTAAACACTCTCCAACCCCATTCAAACCATTGAAATAGTCGTATAATGTTCTGTAAATGGTACCAAGCTGCTTATTAGCAATTATTTGCAGCCCACTTCATGTCACGGAACATGAAGGGAAGAAAGACGTGCTCGGATTATTGGTGAGTTTGTTACTTCTGTCCGTAGTCCAAAGTATTAGCGTGTATACTGGGGCTACGAGATCTGCTTCCAAGAGAAGCAGGAAGAATTTATGACCACGTGAAGACAAAGCCAGTAAGTTCAACAGTGCAGTGGCTGGAAGCTTGTCCAGCAGAGGAATACACTTTGTCTACTTAAAGATCGGAATTGATTTGTGGAACAGCCTGAAGAATGAATGTGGGTTTTTATTTTGGTTCCCTGAGTGAACGATGCTGGTTCACTCACTGCAAACTTCTTCTTTCAGCCTTGCTTATGATCTTTAAGTTAAATTTATTCAGTATAATCTGAGATGCAGGAAGAATGGAAAAATGACCTTATCTTAAGACGACAATTTTTTTTTTTATTGTGTTTTTTGAAAGGCATTAGTAATTGCTATAATGTGACCTGACGGAGAATAGCTTGCAGATGTACTACCATTCTAGTTGGTAAGCCTTTGAAGGTCTGTGACCCAGTGTCCTCTCTGGCCTGCAGGCTTACTGTCAGTCCGCTTGACCTTTTTACACTTGCCATTTTCTTTGTTTTTTCAGTAAAGTGGTGTTACGCGTAATGAAACGGGTATTAAAAAGTTAGTACTTCCTTCTTTCCAAGTAGAATTACGTGACATTTGGCTCCTGAAGTGCATTGAAGTCTCCTACGCAAGCAAAACAAGATCAGACGTTGTACTTTACATGCTGGGTACTCCCTGCCGAGGGATGCTGAAGGGCAAGCACCAGGCTCGTTGTCCTGTACCTCCCAACTTCCAGCACACGCGTGTATATGTATTTCCAGTAGTCTTGAGGACCAGAAGTTGGAAAGCAAAGAGAATGTAACAGCCTTAACGCTAGTAAGTTTTGCAATGACCTATGTCAGAAATGCATGAGGTAAAAAAAGTTAAAAAGGGTTATGCAAACACACCAAACTTTCCCATTAAAACCAATTGCGTTCAGCAGTGATTTTTGCTCAGCATTCACTTTCATTAGGGAACCACTAGGGATACACTACATGTAGAGGAATCACATAGACGGAGCTGGCTCACACTCAGACTTGCACAGCTGCATTTGCAGGATGTAGTCCCTGAATAATTTAGAAACCAGTAGTACAGAAGAGATGAAGTTCACTCTTACAGAGTGCTGAAAAAGTTATCATTTTGTAAATAACCATTTTATTTAAAACTTGGACCACTCCAAACTCTGAATATTCTTCTGCTTTCTTTTTATTTTCTGTTCTTCTAGAACGGAAGCTCTTTCAGGGAAAATGAAACCACTGTGGAAAAATATTACTTAAATGCAGAAGATGGGAGTAAAGGGATGAAATATCAGTTTTTCTTCAAGTACCTCTGAAACCTGCTCCCAAATTTTGTTTAAAGGAGAATGTTGTGCAGAACTTTCTGGTTTCGAAAAATGTATGATTTCAACTAAAAAAAAGTGAAAAAAAAATCTAACCTTTTGTTTTCAGCATAGTTAGGATTACGCTGTTTGCGTGGCGATACGTACACTCAGTTCAGAGGGAATTCAGGCACCGCGTGCTTTGAAACGCATGAAGGTGGCGTGTTGTGTGCCTGCCATGGTGGATGACAAATTCCTCTCTGGGCAGTGAACAGCTTGTTGTGCTGGTCTTACATTATACGAGTTTCTACTGCTAAATGCTCATATCTGCCCCTTCCCCCCTGGTGTTTGAAATAACTCATGTGAAAATCTCTGGGGAAGCTGCTTTGGTGAAGTGTGGTACCAGTACTAACTGCACTGCAGCCTGTGCAGGATGCCTGTGAAAAGGCATGATAAAAGCAAAATGGAAATGCTAGAGGGTCTTGGAAGAGGCATCTCTTCACACGTCGTCACTCAGCGTTACAGTGAGCTAAGCCACCAGTGCATTCTCGCAAGGTAAAAGTCGTGGGTTTCCCGGTTTTGTCACCTGGGCTGCAGGTGAGATGGTACTGCTTTGGCGTTCCCTATGCCAGGAGGCGTGACTCAGCGTTGGGCGAGGTGATAGCTGGCAAATAAAAAGTAAGCTTGGATTTACTACATACATCTTACAATTTTTTGTGGTGAGTATTGAATCAAGTGAGTGTTACATAAAGATCTTTTTAAGCATTTGTAAAAACAAAGTAAATTTAGTGAAGTTGCTGACATACCTGTAATAAAATTTGTAAGAAAATTATTAAAAAAAATTGAAGAGTGATGTTGGTGATTGTCCATATCATTTAAGCAAGAGTAAATACAGAGGAAGAAAAGGCCCAAAAAGTAAAGTTCTTCAGGAAGTAGTGAGCTACTGGGTGGTGGTGTCAGGGTAGCTGAAGTGTGAGATGAAGTAGCGTTAGATTTGATGGGATTTGGACTTCCGAAGCTTTTCAGAAAGTTGGAGTTACTTGGACTCCCAGCTATGCCTAGGGAAGCGTTCTTGGCATAAATGAATGAATTCTGAATAATTCTTGTGATGAGGGAACTTTCCCATTGTTAACAGTTTAGCATTGCAAAGAATGAATCTCTAAATATCTTAAACCATTAGAAATACAGATATTAAATGCCACAAGAATAGGTTTCTATTTGGGTAGATGAAGTAGAGGAGAAAAATCTGACTAGGACTTGCTTGTTCTTCAGATGCTTCATTTTTATGTCTGTTCATCAGTGCTGCAGGAATCAGTTACCTTCAGGTATCTTAATACATCTTAGTAACACTTTCGTGTAATAGAGAGGAAGGAGAATGTTCCAGCTTGCTACAGAGATCACAGATTAACTCTCCCCTTCAGCTTACTGCTGCTGCGAGAGGAAGTAGTGTCCTGGAGAAAATACTGTGGGAAAACAAATACATGGTTAAAGACATTATTTTATATTTTTGTGTAAAGTACATCCAAGATAGAAAATGTGCAATGTGTAATAAACACACGCCCTGGAAACAGACGATGGATTTTCTTGGCTGATTCCTGTTGTAGTCTCTGTGCAGAGAAGTCGCTGTGGGTCCTGCGCCTGCGGCGGGTTCTTCCCTGGCGCCGAAGCAGGGTGCTGGACCGGTCTGAAGGGCTCTTCGGGTGCCCCCCTGGGACTGCTGGTGGTCTCGGGGCCACCGCACCGTGGCCAGCGTGGCCTTCCCCGCAAGCTCTGCCCCAGGCCCTCTGAGGAGCGGGACTGGCAGCTGCTGTGTGAAACTCGGTCTGTATTTTGTGGTGTCCGGAGGGGAGAGCTGTCTATAGAGAGCTGCTGTTCGGTCACGTTTTCTCTTCAGCGTGTAGGTGGGCGTATGTGTACAGATGGTGGGTTTTTCCCAAGAGTATTCCCTGGTTAGAAAAGGGAACCTGTCACGGCAGGTTTTCCAAAATTAATGATTTTGATCAGGCATTGAAAGACATCAGCGTGAAGCTGCTCACTGTGAAAGGAGTGTTTTGATTTGGCTTCTTCCAGAAGAATCTTTACCTGCTCTCCCTTCATGTATTCTGGTTTGTACCAGGTGAGTGTTGGGTGCTGACAACTGATTCGAGGTCTGGGGAGAGATCTGGTGGATGAGTCAAAAGTTTTCGTTTGTTTTTCAGCTTCATTTAGTAATGATGTTAATGAGCCTGTTGGTGAGTGCTTTGTGAGGGGCTACAGAAGTATCACAGCGATGAGTCTCGATTCGAAAGAGAGATTTCAAATATTTTTCATTTTAAATAGCCGGCAGAATGTTTTGGAAAGTGAAACGTGTGGTGTCGAATTCGACAGTGCAGCAGTGTTCTGCAAAGCGGGGCGTTCTCATCGCTGGCACAGAGTTTCTTCTGTAGTGTCGATGCCGTGAGACGGCAGCAGCAGACGAGCTGCGCCACGTGAGCTCTCTCTTGCTGCAGTTTGCGTGTCCTCCCCCACCCCCAATGGCAGGAGGACGGTTCATTCCTCCTAGATGCAGGACATCTCATTCGTAATTGCTTAAACTTTTTTTTTCTCCCCCCCTCCTTGCATTCCAGATGCTCACAGATGAGAGTTCTGCTGTGCTGTCAGGCGTATTTGTTAATAAGAAAGTAACTTAAGTAGTTAACATAACAGAAGTTGATTTGACCTGCTGATATGCATTTTTGCAGAATAAACAAAGCCTGTTATCTGAGATTTTATTTATAAGGATCTGCTGAAGTGAGCTGAGATCCCCCCTTGTTTGCCTGTCCTGCCCTAGACCTCAGCACATAATCTCACTGTACTGCTGCCCTTTTGACATCTGATTGCCCTCTCCATCAGCATCCGTCCAAAAGCATATTTGTCTAAAAAGGAAACAATTAAATTCCAATCTCATACAGAAAACCTTTACTTTTCAAAGAAAACATACTGAAGAAGTCACAAAGTCGTACGTGACGGGGAACCCTTGCTAAATCAGAACCATAAGTCATCAGGCCAAATTCAGCTCCTGCCAAAGTAGACACCAAGTCACTGAGCTCGATGGTATTTTGACTGTTTGTGTTGGTAATATTATGTGCACTTAGGTTTTATTTGTTTTTCTGTTAAATCCTGTAGTAAGACTATGTTATAATATGTGTGGGAAATATCACTAGCATGCAACATAAATGACAGTTACAGTTGGTAAGTTAATACTGAAATGTTTCAATATGAAATCATCTACTGGTTGTGACCAACTATGGAATGGGCTAAAATGGCTGGATTATATGAAATTCCGTTTAAATATGGTTACTCTCATCAAATACCTGTGTGTCCTATTTCGTGAGAATCTGAGGAGTTAGGTGACAGCATTTTTTCAAGGTTAGCTTTGACAGCAATGCCCAGGGCGAGCGGATCGGCCGCTTTCGGTATTTGCGCATCCTTTTGTGTTTGCAGACCTCCACGTGGTCCCACCTAGGAAACCCCTTGTTTCCTGCGTGCTGAGCGTTGTAGCCTGCTTCTGGGGGCAGTCACAGGCTGCGTTCTTCTGGGTCAGAGGTTTGAGCACAGTGTTTTCCATTATCTGTGGCTGCAAATGACTTTTTAAAAGAACAATTCGCAACGTATGATCAGTGATATAATTGAGTTGTACTCGTTCGGTGTAGGTTTGATGGAGGCAGCCCCTGTATCTCACCTTCAGAGCCCCTCTTCAGGCGGATGGGTTTACTCAAGGGAGTTTTGTCCCCCGTAGCTCCGTTGTAGCTTTGTCCAGGAGCAACCAGGTACATGCGGAACCGCAGCGTGGTGCTTTCCAAGTGGAGTGCAGCCCCCGCTGGAACTGTGTGGCTGTCCTGATTGATACCAGCAGAGAAGGAAGAGAAGAGCCAAATTCTTACATCTTGCAGGTAGAGCGGGAAGTGGTGGAAACTGAAAGAGACTGGTTTTTTTGGTATATTTTTTCTAACTTTTAACTGTTAATATTCAGTTGCCACAGGTTGCATCTGTTGATTATACACTATAGATTAAAGGTTGATTATATGAGAAATGATGATGCCGTGAAGAACAGCTGAAGTTTAAGGAACTAATGGCTATGAACACTTGTTTTAGCTGAAATGTGTACCTTACACGGCTAACAATGACACTGTTTCTTTCTTGCTTTGCTGTTGAAAAATGAAGATATTTGCAATTTGACCTGTGGAAGAAGAATGTAGGCTGGACGGCTGCTGATGAGACGATGGGCTTTCTTGTGTTCCTACCCAGAGCAGCGAGCCTGCCGCATCAGATGAGGAGCGAGCCAGGGGCAGGCTCGTGGCTCTTGCTGACAGCCCCGCATCCTTAGCAGCAGCGAGCTGGAAATTGGCGTGGAGAGATTTTACTCCTGTAGTTTTTTTGGCAAAAGCTTGTTTTTAGCAGTGAAATTCTGAACAGAATTCCTGCCTGAGAGAAGTTCAAACAGTGTATTTTTGTCATTAATCAGATTTCCCACAGCTACTGTTTAAGGTAGAAATAACTGAAATGACATTTCTGAGGATCTGGTGTGTCAGGGACGTTTCCCTGGGTACCACCTCTTTGCGGGTGGAATTCCCAGGGGTTGTTCAAGCCCCATTACTGATACAGCTAGTTAAATCCTAGCCCAGCCAGATTTTGTTACGTCTCCAAGTTTATAGGCTTGAATGCTCGTGGGTTTACAGTTTTTGAACAACTTGGGCGATTTCTCGCTGCTAACAGGACTGTTTAGTCCGTTTTATGTTCCTGAAAAGGGGTTAACTGGTGCATTTCCAAACCTGCGGAGCAGATAATAGCTTACGAGTCTGTTAGCTAATTGTAGCATTGCAGCTCGCTCACCTGTGCAATTTTTTGGTTCGGTTTCAGACCAAAAAGTGTGCTAGGTTTGTGGTGGCTGAGAGCTAGATGAGTGTGGTGTCATGGGGACACAGCCACTATAGCTGGTGACTTCACTGACAGCGGCTTCGCTGGCGGTGCCGCATGCTGCATCGTGGTCTCCGTTAGCGGTATTTGTTTTGAGATCTAGATAGACCGAGAAAAAATGCCTCTGTGCATGGAGTTTAGCATATAGTTGTTAGGGGAAGAGACATTCAGTTGCATGTTTGTCTGTTTGGCAATTAAAATAACAAAAAAACTGTAAATGCCTTCCTACTGGATATTCAAAGGTAAAGCAAATCCAACTGAGTGAATTAAAAAAACCCCTGGTCTTAAGAATGAGGTTAACACTTTTTCGCAGTTTTCTGACAGTTTAATGGAGATTTTATTGTGTGATGTTAATGGTGTCCTTGAAATATATATTTCTTTATTTGTATCAGTCACAGATGTACTTAATATTCTGCTACTTTCATATAGCTTTTTTGTGCAGAATCAGTGCTCTTTTACTCCTTGCGTATCTTTGGCAGCCGCGTCCTTACTTACAAAAGAAAAAATTTACAGTGTTCTGACCAACTAAATGTCCCTACAAATAGAAGTGCATTTTGCTAGTGATACCTTCTACAAAACAGTACTAAAATATTGGTGTAGTACATAAGCCTTTTACCACCCTTGAAAACCCAGCTTGAACCTTGAGCTAGTCATTTACATGCTGTTTCCTTGGGATTACCTACATTCTTGTCCACTTTGACCTTGTAATTTTGCTCACAGTTGGAAATGTAATGCAGAGTGACTAAGATAATGTTGTTTACACAGACTTTAAGTGGAGTGACATTATAGTCAAGCAAGTGTCACATCACCCAAAGTGAAGGAAGACTTAATTACCATAATCCTGTGAATACTAAAATTCCTTAGCCATGTGTAGCATAATAATGTAATGTTCTGCATGTTACGTTTAATAACCTGAAGGTACTGTATTAACTCTCGGGGATCTCTCAGTTATCTTAAACTGAAAGCCAACAGATGTAGAGCGGGGTCAGGAGAAATTCTGTGGTCAGTGTGGATCCTTGGTGTGTTACGTTGCTAACAGTATGCCAGCTTCTTTAAACATAGAATGTGACAGGCAAAACAAAACGGGAGTGACTGCACCAGCATCTCTGATCTAATGGGTACAGTCTGGGCCAAGGATTTCTGCAGGTGACGAGCGCTGAAGTTCATCAAATGACAGGAATGGTAGGAGTGAGACAGCAATAAAAACATACTGTGTCGTGGCAAACATTCCATGAAGTGGAGTGTTAAATATTGCAAGACTGGAACCATCCGTTCCTTAACTATCGAACGATCCTGCCTTTTTGCCGATGGTCAGTGCACCAGCCTTCTGGACTCAGCCAGAATAGGTGAGATCGTGGAACAAGTATGTAATCATAAAAGTGAGTTCATGAGCAGTTATCGTACTTCACAAAGAGCTAAAGTATTTGTCATGTTCTCCTCAGAGCAGTATGTAATCGTTTCATAAAAACAGAGTGATTGTTATTAATATATGTTGTTTTTATTTCAGTAACTCTAAGCAGTAGCGCGCAGCCGGCTGCATGCCTCAAACACATCTGCCCTAAGACTCGGACTGTTCAGCAGATGTTTGTAGAGTGCTGTTTGGACAAAACCGGCGTAGAGTGGATAGCTGCTTGCCTTTTACTACTTGAGAGCCCGGATAGATCTCCAGACCCTGCCTGGCCCGTCGACCTGTCGTCTGGGCTCTGTGCCTCTGTGGGCAGTGGCCAGCAGCGATAGATGAATTCAAAAGCACGGGTGAACAACCCAGTGTGATTTAGTATTGTTTGAAATACAAGTTGGGAATTTGCATCTTACTGAGAGGAGCAGGTAGAATGGTTAATTTTGGGAGAGATTGTGTGCTTTTGTGTAGGAATTGCTTTTTTAAACAACTTAGCATGATTCAAGTTCAATGACTAAGGTTTGGCTCACTGAGGACTGGAAAACAGTATAAGTTTACAAGAAAATGTGAAAAAGCTGGACACTGAAGAAGCGGTGTGTGCTGCTAGTGTGTGACACCAGTGTACAGACAGGCAGAAGCACTGGAGTAGCCAGTCGGTAGCTGGTGTTGGGTTCTGCTGGCACAAAAAAGCTTTTCCCTGTACTTACACCAGCGTGTTACCTTGATGCAATTGCCTTTAACTGAATTGGTCTTATTTGTGGAGAGGGGATGGGAAAGGAGGGAGGCTTTCTGTGTATTTGTAAGGATTTTTAAAAATGGATGTCAGATTAGGGATGCTCCGTGGAAAGAGGACGCAAACTATCATTGCACAGCCTGCGTTAAGTTTTTGCGGTATCACAGCAAGCTTGGAGAGATGTTCCTCAAAAGTGGTGCTCTTCCCTGGGAACTGAGCCTGGGGGCAAGACGAGACGATACCCTGCTGTCGTCTCCCATGGCTGTCCGGGACGGCATCTGTTCCTGAAGCAGCAGCAGTGCCGAAAGGAGCAGGAGCACAGGCTGCCCGTGGGTGCGCAGCGCCTGGTGCTCCCCCCTCGCGGAAGCCCAGCCTGGCTGGCTCCCTGCGGGGTGATGGGCTGCCCTCATGGCCGCTGTCCGGTGAGAAACCGGGGGCCGAAGGGGGGTCTGTACGCTTCCAGGAAAAATAAATCCGCACTTTGAAGAGTGAAAATGCAGATGACACCAAGCTGAGTGGTACGGTTGATACAGCAGGACAGGATGCCATCCAGAGGGACCTGGACAAGCTGGAGAGGTGGGCCTGTGTGAACCTCATGAGGTTCAACAAGGCCAAGTGCAAGGTCCTACACCTGGGTCGGGGTAATCCC
>Ga0065711_1035789_pt1 | contig 21831 bp, 12 predicted proteins | sample Hoacrofraction12_FD_59098 | JGI IMG/M metagenome (GOLD analysis project Ga0065711, IMG submission 59098) | Hoatzin crop microbial communities from Cojedes, Venezuela - Epithelial fraction 12 v2 (version 2) | ecosystem: Host-associated > Birds > Digestive system > Esophagus > Crop | place... | reverse complement strand
CTCCTTCTCTGGAGATATTCAAGACCCACCTGGACACGGTCCTGTGCAGCCTGCTGTAGGTGACCCTGCTTCGGCAGGGGGGTTGGACTAGATGACCCACAGAGGTCCCTTCCAACCCCTACTATTCTGTGATATTCTGTGATATGTGTAACCCAAAGTGCTAGGAGGCCTGGGACAGAGCAGCTGGGCTTGGACTAGGTGCTGAGAGTAAATTCAATGTTTATACATGCTCACATGCTCTTAGTATCCAAATTAATTTCCACAGAGACACAACCTGGCTTTCTCTAAGTAAACAGAATGAAATTAATCTTACTTCAATTTCATATTTAATGTATGTTGCAGGAGAGACACAGTGCCATGTTTCATTTCTTTAGTACACGTCCGCGTTCTACTATAGTTAAACAATGCGTACCAGTCAATTGTTCTTGTTAAAGGCATCGTCTGGAGAAGACAGCTGATGAACTGAACTGTGTTTCTACTTCAGCAGCTGAAACATTCGGTAACATCTGGACATCTTCTAAACTTTCCTTTCTAACAGAGCACTTACAGGCATCACAGAGTACTTACAGGCATATTATCAGGATCAGCTAACAGCTGTATGCAATGACTAACATGTGACAAGCACGCCAGATTCAGCTAACATACATACATAGCAGGCCTAATTTACAGCTTATTCACAAGGCTTCCTAACACGAATTGGGAAATAAGGCACTTCAGTCAGATAAATGTAAAAAGAGTGGGAAGCTAGAATTATGTGATTTACCTACCCATACCTTTAATGACTTCCTCATATGCAGCACAACAGATCATACTACGTTTTCCACCTGTATGTCTATATCCATGCATGTAGCTTAAGGCAACACAAGAATAGTAACTTTAAATTACAGCATTTTTATTATATCAAATTAGGTTTTTATCACGTTAAACGTATAAAGTATGAAAATGGTAGAGCGTGAGACTTTCTGCCAACAGAGCAAAATTTTCAGATTATATCAGCATTTAGTATTTCCATTTTCCATTAACGGCTGCAAGCACGAGCGGAATGTTCACATTTCTAAGCTCTTAAATGCCATAATAATCATGCTAGTATAGTAGAATTTAGATTTTAGCTTTAGATTTAGCAAAAATAAAGGGGTGGAGAAGTGAAGCTCCATGGAAAGTGAAAACCTCTCAACAGTTTGTCACTGTAGGAAAATACAGCTGTCGGCACTCAGTTGTGTCTTAAAAGCATTGCAGGCAACTGATTTCACATTATCTCCCTCTATAAGCATGGTTAGGCTCTGGCAGCCAAAGCAACACAATTCTTGTCTTCCTATCCTCTCATACTCCATACAAGCCCTTTTGTGGAAATCTCCATTGAGAGAGAGAGAGAGAAACCTAGCTGAAAAACTGAGTAGCCAAAAAAGAAAAATACAAAGGGGTATGTAATTTTCAAGCAAATCAGGTTTCCAAATCAGCCTACGTGAAGACGACTCAAATACTTGAGCCTCCTCTATTGAAACTGCTTTTCATATAATGGAGGCAGCTATTGCTACTACAGATGTAAAACTTACTCCAAAATTAAAAATGTGAATGGCATCAAGTTGGTCATGTTCTCAGGTCTAAATTCTAAATCAAGACTCCTACTTGCAACTCATAAGAAAGTAGTCTGCATAACAAAAAAGAAAGTAATACGCCTATATAAAATACAGCATACATGAAAGATTTATTTTATCTTTCCACACTTTTAGCACACTACTATACATTTTTAAAAATTTCACTCTGTTCTTAAAATTAGTTTTGTTAGTATCGGACTATCCAATGGGGTCTAGTTTTACTTTGCATGAAAAACAGATGCAACATGTAAGATGGAAAAAGTCTCAGATGTAGTCTTCTCATGTAGACTAGCCAAACATTTGCCCAAAAAACTTCTAAAACATGTTGCCTTCATATTCTGTAAGCTAGCTCTTAAAAATATTTCTGGACAGATTCTGCTAGTACTCCTTATCCACCTACCACTGAGAGCTACTATTTGTGAAGAGGCTCATAATTTTCATTGGGTCACAAGGTCTTGCACATCACTATTATCTAGTATTTTGTAGCTGCCAGATCTGAGGAAATCTTCATTTCCGTAAGAAATACGGATGATTGCCAGTACACAAGAGCGGTAGGTCTGTGCTATCTATTTAGTTGTATCTGTCCGGTATCACAGGTCGTAAAGTGTTTTCTCACATTCTGAAAGCTACTGTGTGACTTTGTTTTTCATAAAGCCTCCTGCTATCAGATTCTGCTCTACTGCTATCAGTGACTAAGGCCCTGCTCCCTGCCTTAGTTCCTTCCTTTGTTGTTTTACAATTTACACATTTGAAGAGGAACATAGCCCATGTAAAAATACAATATTCAGTAAATACCTCTCCTGCACAGTGTGACAGTTATAGCATTAGCTGATGTCTTACCTTTCCTCCAGTGCTAACCTAGTAAGTGAGAAAAAGAGTAAATAACAAGGAGCATGTATATACTGGCAGTCAACTATATAGTGTATCATCTAGGTTTTTGCATTCTCTCCTACACCTCTACTCTTTAGCTCTGCAAATTAAGAACTAACACTAGATGGAGACATCAGAGACCATGATGGGGGCCTGACTCTGTAATGTATACACATAACATGTTCATCATGATGCCTAAAATGGGTACCAGAACTGCTTTCACAGCAGCATGAGTTTGCAGAGAAATACATTCTAGACCAACTACCATTAAGCCATGCACACACATACACACACGCAAAAAAACAACAAAAATATCTAAAATATTAACATCTCATAGTGACAACAGAAGATGACATGCCACAGGTAAAGACACAACTGTGAAGATCTTTCTCAAAATTATTTTTATCGTCCTCTCAAATGCCACCAGTAATTACAAAACTCTTCCCAATCTTAAACAAACAGCTGCAAGACAAGAACAACAGTGCCAAATCTTCAGTAGGTCTGGCAGAATGAAAATAATGGCAGAAGCAGTTGCACTGCATCACTGTGTGCAACTATCTTATTTTACTAGTTTGTAACAGAAAAAATTCTACAAGTGCATCATTATATTATGTTTTCTTTGGAACCATGCAAAAAGTTGGCAAAGAATAAACAATAAATTTAAAGTAATTTGATTATAGCAATATTAATTTCAAAATAGTTTCCAGCATCTTCATTGCTAAGAGGCATCTGAATGTCTCTGGTATTAGCAGCCAAATAGTTATCAATATTAATCACTTCTCTACCACCATTTTCCAATGACTTGTACACACCACTAGTCAAGTTCCGAGAGAAATGAAGGACATGTCTTTCTAAAGTTTACGACTGTTTATTTAGCCAACTTGTCTTCCAAATGGAAATCTACAGTATGATTCTTATGCCTGACACTACAAAATGAGACAGTGAAATAGTCGGTAGGACACTCAGTTGGGATTAAAGAGGTTTGACTTTTGTCCTAGGTCAACTAATGCCTTGATGCATAACAGCAGGAGATTTTCCTCTCCTGTGATTTCGTCTCCTGTCTTTGAAAACAGAAAATCTTTACACAATCCACCCAACTTCTCTTTGAAGCAGAGTTTAAACAACTCATATTCCCATCCAACCTACTTGAGGGGATGATTTCCTGAGATGTATCACGTCTTCCACCAAACAGCACCCACTTCAACTTGCAGAATATCAGAGTGATGTGCAACAACCAGGGAACCAACCTGCACAACTCATTTAAAGTTATTCTGTGTTGTAGAAACAGTACCTCTTTGTATGACTGGGGGGGCGGGGTAAAGTCTACATCAGCCTGAAAGAAAAATAATTGTATCATTCATTCCAACAGAAAAAAAAAACCAAAAACAAAAACAACAAAACACCCTCCAAAACAGCCCACACACATCAATGCCCTCCTGCCCATCAACAGAAAATAGGTCAATAAGAAAAGACTGATAAATTTTGGCATTTGACTCCTTTGTAAAATACTTTCGTATCTATTGATAAGAACCAAAATCAGTGCTTGAAGAATAGCAGACATCAAATCTGCTATTCTCATGACTGCTGCAAAATCACTGAATGTTGTTTTCAATGCAGCATATGAAGAATGATGTGTAAACTCTGAAAAACTGCTCACGAAGATATGCAGGTGTTGTTTTCATGCAAATCACATTATGCATGGCACAAAACCAGATAATTTTAAATATTTGAGAACGTTTAACCAAATTGTTCCTGAATCACTAAATGCTAATTACTTCCAGAGATTACAGACCTCTTTTAAGAGCACTATCACCCCAAACCATCAGTAGTTGTACAGAGGCTGAAATGTAATGGCAAGGTTCAGCATTAAGGTGAATCTATTTTTGCACTTGTTGCAATGTAAAGCTAATAAATGAATGCTGCGAATTTGGGGGCAGCGAGAGATGCCATGTTATCTGACAGATTAGCAGTAAATGATTAGAAGTAAATGAAACTGTCACACAGAGATGACTGCTAACAGAATCAAATTTAGATTTAAAATGAGCCCTGGAAATATCTCTTAGAAAAGCTTCAACAACGAAGAATTCACTGACTTCCCAGAGGGCAGGAGGTCATGTATTACACCAAATCAATCAGCTGTGCCCCTCCACAGAAATACAAGAAATGAAGACCTAAAAATGACTGAAATAAAAAGAAGTTCTTAAAAGAAAGAGTGAGACTCTATAACTAGGGTCATGGGTCACACCATTTAGAGATAGCAGAAGCACTATTCCAATAAGTGCAAGATGAGGTCCAGAGTGATCCATTTCTTTCAGAAGATCAGAGCACTGTAATGCTGCAGAAACCACAAGTAATGCCCTTGTTTCATATCACACTAGGAATAGTTCTTGCAACTCTCGCAAACCACGACTAAACCCAGAAATAACTGCTAACAAAATGTAACAACTAGTCTGCCTTATTTACCAGCAGTAACACCATCATTTGTTTCAAAGAAAAGGTTACTATATTTTCAGCTATATATAGGCAAGAAAAAACACTGCAAAATCCTAAAATCTGAGCTTGATGGAAGGCTTTCTCAAACTTCTCACTAAAAAGGATAATGAACACAATGTAACAGCAACAAACTACCATTATATACCAGGTTACTACACGTCGTGGTTTAGCCCAGGCTGGCAACAACGAACCACGCGGCCGCTCTGTCACCCCTCCTCCTGCTAGGGTTGGGGTGAGAATGAGGAGAAAAAGGCAAAATTCATGGGTCGGGATGAGGACAGCTTAACAGAACAACAAAGGAAGCCAACAGTAACAACAATACTGATAAGAATCTACAAAAAAAAGAAGAGAATGTACAGAGCAGCCCTCTCTCACCGCCCGATGCCCAGCGTGCTCCCGAGCCGTGATTCACCTCCCCATGGCCAGCTCACCCACTCGGAACCCAGCATGACGTCCCACAGTACAGAATACCCCGTTTGTTTGGCCAGTTTGAGTCAGCTGGCCCTGCTGTTTCCCCTCCTAGCTTCTTGTGAAAATTAACCCTATCCCAGCCAAACCGAGGACACTATCCACCCCTTATTCTATACCATCTACATCATGCCCAGGTCCCCCATTATCCAATTAATCACCACCACGTTTTTCTCTATATACACACACAGATATCATTCCCTTAGTCTATGGACCATCCCTCTAAAATGTCCATTAAGTTCATTTAATTCATGGCTTTGGGCTCTATCTGTCATAACAGTCTTTCAGGGCAGGAGAGACAGTGTATGGTGTTGGGTGGTTGCATGCCGCATCTGGAGCTCACAGCTGGTGTATCTGGTGCAGGCCATGCCCACAATCTGCACGATGTCGATCCTAATGAAGTTGCTGGGTGCCAGTTGCTGAAGCCAGGTCCAGTCCCATCACCACTGCATTTTGCTCACTTTTGTTAAAGTCCATCCATCGTTAGTTTGGGTGATTCTTACTGTAATACCATTGATATAACAACTATAGTAGTAATGACAGACAGTGACGGAGTTATTTAGCAAATAACATCATACAACTTAATTTATTGGCTGTTCTCACACAAAATCAAATCCCCGTGAGGTACACATAGGATTTCCTCATCCTTCTGCATCACCCACCAGGTGCATCCAGATCCTTGAGCAAAAGCAATCCCATGGACGGGTTTCCCTTTGCCCGAGGCAGGACTAACCCAGACTGTCTTCCCTAACATGTTCCGCACATGTACTACGGGGACTTCATCCCCTTCTACAGAGTGTAGAAGTTTTGATTGGCCAGGACCAACCTGGTTGGTTGATCCTCTGGTGTTAACCATCTAGGTGGCCTTTGCTAAAAGAGTATCCCAATGTTTGAAGGTCCCAGCCCCCAGCCTCCATTGGTCTCAGAGTAGTTCTAAGCAGTCCATTGTACCATTTGATTTTTCCAGAGGCTGGTGCATGGTAGCGGATGTGATACACCCACTCCATATCGTGTTCTTTGGCACAGGTGTCTATGAGGCTGTTTTGGAAATGAGTGCCGTTGTCCGACTCAATTCTTTCTTGGGTGCCATGTCTCCACAGGACTTGTTTTTCAAGGCCCAGCACGGTATTCCAGCATGGGGCACGGGATAGGTTTCCAGCCATCCGGTGGCTGCTTCCACCATTGTGAGCACATAACACTTGCCTTGGCAGGTTTGTGGCAGTGCGATATAGTCAATCCACCAAGCCGCCTCCTATTTATAGTCCAGCCATCATTCTCCATACCACTAAGGGTTGCCTGATTGCAGCGCATGTTTCACATTCATGGATAACCTGTACGATAGTGTCCACGGTCAAGTCCACCCCTCGGTCTCAAGCCCATCTGTATGTCGCGTCTCTTCCTTGATGCCCTGAGGTGTCATGGACCCACCGAGCTATAAAGAGTTCACCCTTATGTTGCCAGTCCAAATCCACGTGAGACACTTCAGTCTTAGCAGCCTCATCCACCTGCTGGTTGTTTTGATGTTCCTTAGTGGCTCGACTCCTAGGGACGTGGGCATCCACATGATGCACTTTTACAACCAGCTTCCCTAGCCGGGCAGCAATTTCATGCCACAATGGGGCAGCCCAGATGGGTTTGCCTCTGCGCTGCCAGTTGTTCTTCTTCCATTGCTGTAGCCACCCCCACAGGGTATTTGCCACCATCCAGGAGATGGTGTAAAGGTAGAGCACTGGCCACTTTTCTTGACTGGCAATGTCTAAAGCCAGCTGGATGGCTTTCACCTCTGCAAACTGGCTCAATTCACCTCCTTCAGCAGTTTCTGCAATTTGTCATGTAGGGCTTCATACAGCAGCCTTCCACCTCTGATGTTTCCCCACAAAGCAACAGGACCCACCTATGAACAGGGCATACTGCTTCTCATTTTCTGGCAGTTTATTCTACAGTGGAGCCTCTTCAGCATGTGTCACCTCCTCCTCTAGTGATACTCCAAAACCTTTCCCTTCTGGCCAGTTGTGGGGGTTGGAGCAGCTGCGGTGCCAGCTGGGGGAGTTGAAGTATCTGTAGTGCCTGCTGCGGGGGTCTGGGGTAGCCGCAGTGCCCGTCGGTTTGTTTTCCCCTCCTTACCCTTTAGAGCACTGAATAGTGTTCAAGAGGGCTCAGCAGGCATGGGCCAGACCCCAGCACATCGCAGTGATTTGTGTCTCCCTGGAATTCCCAGGGTGGCAGCACACTTCTTCCAAACATTCTACCAGCTTGTCAGGATTCTGCACTTTTTCAGGGGTGAAGTTCCAAAACACCAGGGGTACCCACTGTCCTAGGAATTTGCACATGCTATTCCACACACCCTGCCACTCATAGCTATCCAGCCTAGGGGCAGATCTCTGGGCAGTATTTTTAACTAGTTGTTTAACCCTAAACAAGACCTGAAACACATTCAGGAGACATAGCAATAGGAGCATGCTGGCTTCCGTATCCCACAGACACTTCAAATACTAAAAAGCTGTAAAGACTAGCCTGAAGGAAAAAGGGGGTGAAAGAGTGGGGGGAAGTATCCTCTCCAGTCTTCCCCATAAAGGGGGTTTGATTATTACTAAATTCTGAGAAATAGCATCTGAGGTATGGAGATGACTGCAATACTACATACAAATACAAGACCAACCTCGTGCCTCATGCATATGATGTGATCATATCATAAGTCAATATTACACAGTACAGCACAATGGTAATCCTGATCCTTTTCCCAGAGGTGATGAACAGCACAGCAGGGAACACACACACACCAAGTAAGGGTTTACATACCACAACCGTGTGATCAAACAAAGCAACATTTTGACCAGAGACTATTTAACTAATACAATAAATGCATATAACAAATTATAACAAAGATGTTTCAGTACATTCTGGTCAGCCCTGCCACTATCTCAACCCTTTGCGCCCCACATTGGGTGCCAAAAAGGATGTTGTCGCGGTTTAGCCCAGGCCGGCAACAAAGAACCACGTGGCTGCTCTATCACCCCTCCCCCTGCTGGGGTGTGGAGCAGAATGGGAAGAAAAAGACAAAACTCAGGATAAGGGCAGGGTCGGGATAAGGGCAGTTTAACAAAACAGCAAAGGAAGAAAACAGTAACAATAATACTGATAAGAACAAGGGAGTACACAGAGCAACTCCCACCACCCAATGCCCAGCTTCTTCCCAAGCCGCGATTCACCTCCCCCTGGCCAGCTCCCCTACTCAGCACCCAGCATGACATCCCACGGTACTGAATATTCCATTTGTTTGGCCAGTTTGGGTCAGCCGCCCAGCTGAGTCCCCTCCTGGCTTCTTGTGAAAATTAAACCTATCCCAGCCACACCCAGGGCTTTGAAACAACTAAGTACACACCCTTTGCCTGAAATAGGCAAAAGTAGGCCCTCACACTAGAATGCATTGGAACTAGTCAATAGTTCATTACAAAAGCTATTTATACATACGCACACACCTATACACAGATGATGGTTCATTCTGAAAGTTTCTTCCTCACACAATGAAAACACTTCAGTAAAGCTCTCCAACATGCCTTACACTACTTTATTCTATTTGTGAGAAGCACCTCCTTTAAATGTTCCCCTGCTCAGCTATTCCCAGAACAAAGCATATCTCCTTTCAACAAACGTATTTTTTAAAATTCGTCTAGTCTACATTCTTTTCCTCTCCAAAAAACACTGGGCAGAGACTTTCAGAACCATTCTGAACACAGAATGCTGGACTGCTGTTGTAGAAATTAAGGGGGGGGGGGAAACCCAAACATGCAATTATGTGGCTAAACTAATACTTGTTCAAAATGAATTGAACAACAAAAAGGTTTAATCTGTCAGTAAGGTCCAGCAGAAATCCAGCAGAAGTCATACAGCATCTTGACGATCATCCAGAACCCACAGGATGCCAGCACAACACAAACATCTCTGCTACTAGACAACCACCTTAGAAGACTACCGTGTAAATAGGGATCTTCTCTACATTCTGAATGTGCACTGCATGGTATTGTAAAAGCATAAAGCTGTTTTGAATGAGCATCCCAGAATTCTTCCTGTGGCACACCATAGGCAGCTGCAGTCAAGCTGCTCTACAATATCTTTAATTTGTTGGATATAGAAGAAGAAAGTAGGGTGCAATGGGAAAAGAAGCAGAAATGGTAGGCACGCACTACCCTATAGGAATCAGTGTTGTAATAGCCTTTGCATCATTATGGCAATCTAGTCCAGGTTGTACAAGCCTCTCAAATTGCCTCCCTGCAGTTCTAGATACTTAAGTAGGAGAACACAATCTTTCTTTTTTCTGGCATTCAAGGATATTTGGCCTATGATTTTTCTTCCAATATTAAAAGTAAAATAGAAAGACCTAACTTAACTGAGAGTATGTAGAGAGGAAGTTCTGTTCTCAAGGTATTTTTAACTATACTTTAGCCAATGTTAAATGATTTTCCAGCATTTTAAATCATGACAAAGTTAAATTGTTGTATTTTTCAAATATAGAAAAATAAAAAGCATTACAAAGAAGTTGAAAATCTGCGTGTGTTTGCAGAAGTCATCACTGTTTAAGTCAGAATTATCTCTTTATCAACACACATTTTCCTCGATTCAAATAAAATCCTATATAATTCCAATGAGGCCCGAGTAGCAAGCATACAAGTTACTGATGTACATAAACTTGTCTTCCCTAAAGTCAAAATTAGTCAACTATTATGAAATAACCAAGATACTCAAACGATCCAAGTTATGAATGCTAAATTTAAAATGGCAAGCTCTGCTTTCAACATTAAAAAAAACGGAAAATTAATATGGCAAGTTGTGTGCTATTAATGATCAATTTGTCTATTATTTATCTACTGGTTCTAAACATCATTGTTCAATCAGCTATTCAAAACTCATACTGAAATTTTTATGAGAGTAAATGGGTAATAGCCCTCTAGGGTCCAATATATTTTTTACAATGGATTTTAAAACATATGCCAAAAATTAATGAGGCAGAAATGGAAACAGATTGGGTAAAGTTTGAAATAGCTTAAAGTGAAAGATATTTATTATAAATTATTTTTGTAGCTTGCTGAAATAAAAAGTCAAGAAAATAAACACTGAGGTAACAATACAGTTGTGATAAACTTGGTTCAAAAACAACCTGAGGAAATGTATAATCACTGCGATTAAGAGGCCTGACAAGAACACTGTTGGAGAGTTGTATATTTTAATTTAAGATTCTTATAAGGATACTCTGAAAAAAAGCAGTCACATTCACTTAAAAAATTGTACCTTCTTTAGTTTCACTACCAACACATTTAGTTTACCTGAGCTACTAGCAATTCAATCCAAAAAAAGGTAATTTCACAAAGCATTTTAAAGATGGCACTTCCACCAGCTTCATGACATAAAATTTACTCATCCTCACAAAATAACATCTTACAAAGACGAGTGTGAGAAATGATGTCTACATTACTGGCAATCTTTCTTTTTTCTCCACAGGACCTGTTCAATATGAGCAGATCACCCCATGAATAGAAAAGGGTCTATGGGCATTTGACAGAGTATCCAAAGAAATAAACGACAAGTCGCATCTTATAGATTTTGGACAATGTATTTATGAGGTAAACAGGACAGGTGAGGGGATATTAAACATTCCTGGCAGGTGGTATTCATTGTCTTTTTCATTCTCTTCTATTTCCTGATAAATGTATATCAGTGTCTTCAGGTAAGTGTTCTGCTTAGAGAGCATAATAGAATGATTACAACTAAAGAAAACAAGTTAAATGTTATTTTTCAAAATTATCTTGACTAGATCTTATGAGCAGAAAGAATACCACTACTAAACTGCTACTCATCCCTTCCAGCAATTATAGCCATGGTTACTTCAAAGTATAAGAGGGCAATAATATCCCTGGGAAAAGGTCAGAAAAGAAATCAAATTTAATTTTTTTTTATGTTGACATACGTCAAAGTAGTACTATTCTTTATGGACACAGTTTGATGCTGTCTCCTTAGTTTGAAAAGCAATTGGGATTTGAACAGTTTTTGCACAGAAACAGACTTGAATATGTAAACATGTGTTTTCTTGGACACAGCTGAACCTCCTGAATCTTCCCCGTGGGGCACTTCAACTTTTGTCAGTTTTGAAAATTCCATAGTCCTAAAATTCTTTGTAAGGTTTTCCTGCAGGATTGCAACAGGGAAGATCAATCTCTTAATTTGGTACGTTATCCAACAGTAACAAGGAATATGGATATACTGACCATATGGCCACTGAAGCACAGAGCAGTTTCAACACGGGAAAACACAGCATGGTAAGTCCTTGTGAAGAGCACAGAATTTCATGAGATTTTCATGACAATGCTGTTCTTTACGAGCAGTAAAATATGATGGATAAGTTACAAAGTTTACAGTAATCTCATTTGGTTGACTAAGTGCCAACGCTCTTGGGACAAAGTCAAAGAATGAAGTTCCCACAATTCAATTGCTTGTCCAATAGCATCAGATCATAAATGCACGGCTGATATTATGACTAAGGCCTCTGCAATTGCACCTACTTTCCATCAAACCATGTAACAGGATCTAAGAGTTGGCTCCCCTCTAACTAAACTAAAGTATTACTTGAATATTAACTCTTCACTCAATTATTTAGTATAAATTGAGAGAAGCTCTTCCAGTACGAAGAATCTAGCTGGTAATCAGGTTGCTACATAGTCACTGAAGAGTCTCACAACTGCTAGGGCAGAAAACTCCAATTTACACAGAACAAATTTCCAGCGGAAAACCACTAAATTAAAACTTCTGAATGAGGTTGTACTTTGAAAATCATACATTTCAAGAGCTATTCTAACTAAACATCTGATATAAATTTTTAAGAAGTGCCAGGAAAAGTGAGAGTTTCCCGATGAAATTAAGTCATTTTAAAATCCCCAAATATGTTATGCTTGAAAAATAAACATTTAATTACTGTGGGAAAGTAGCATTCCAAGTTTTCTTTACTTCTTCTAGGAGAAAGGGCTTTATGAAGGGCTACACCTTGTGGGAAAAAGCCAAAAACACTGGCCTAAAACAGAGTAAGGTCATTGGAGGCTTTATACAGGAAGCTACACTCTAGCAAGTTAGAATTAAATCCAACAGAAAATTTAAACATCCTGTTAAAAATCGAGTAGGTTTACTTTAAAAAAAACCCAAAACAATAAAAAAAACCACACACAACCCAGCATTTTTCAAAATTAGTATGTGCTTTGTGGGGGTTTTTTTCTGGAAATGCAAACACTGATAGAAAAGAACTCCAAAAAACCTCAGACTGCTGGCTTATATGGGTGTTTCAATCTAAAAAGATACTTGGATCATTATACAAGGTTCACTCATTCATGCATTTGGTTTTTTTTAAATGTTTGTGACTAAAGTTATCTTACAAGGTCTTATCCTGTATCTTTTCAGCACTTTTAATAGGTACACCAGTGGAGTATCTACCTGTTCTGTTAGACATTTTCTGTTAGAAAATGTCTTTTCTTGATGTGGACACATCAATTAACATTTTAAACATTGACAACGTTAAACAGAATTTTGCACAATTAGAGATAGACAATCTGTAACACATTTGAAATACTTTGTTCTGTAGTAGTAAATATTATTTAAGCTAACAGAATTATTTATCTAGCCTTCTTTCTGCTTAGGCTATATTCATTAAATCAGATCACAATAATGTTTTCCATACAGGTATGTGGAGGGCAGGGTGTTATGCCCTTAACATGTATCATAAATAGCATTTCCTCAGTACTGTCAGCATGATTCATATATAAAATTAAGGTTATTAAAACCAAACTTTTATATAGAAATGTTATTTTTTAATGTATTAGAGTGTATTTTGTTATTTGATGTAACAAACAGTAACTTCATTGTCAAAGGCCAGTCTTCAACATTTCCACCATTAGTGGACAATACTCTCTCTGTGTAGATTTCTCTGAAACCTGTTTGAAGGCACTGAAAGCAATTTCCTAAAAATTCTTCAGAGGGGAAGTGCTTAGCACTCAGATATACCAGGGAAGCTGCCCTAAAGCAGTCTATAAAGTCTGTAACTAAATTCAACAATAATTTTCCCCAAGAATTTAATGTGAGAAAATTCTAGAAGCTATCTGTCTACAAAAACATCATCACACACAAGAAGCATCCACACAAAGGAACATGAACACCCTAGACTAAAAAACTGTGACAGCCTCAATAAAGCATCACAAAATAAAACCTGCTGTTTACTCTGGGATTTCATTTATAAGCATAAATTTAATCATTTTTTTAATGTCTCCTCGCCAGCAAGAAACTACTATCTTGCTTCACCAAATCACCCTGGGTTTGTACAAATTTTTTTCTATACCGGAATGAAAATTAGAGCTTTCAAATCCTTACATTAAAAAAAATATATATAAAAATATAAGACCCACCCCTGGAAACCCAATGAGTCAGTGGTTAGAACATGGGAATAGAAAATTAGAATGGATACGTCCAAAAAATAAATTTATAAATCAATCCTTTAGACTTAAGTTTCCTTAGTAATTTAGCCTCAAGGCATCATCTATTCTGAGAAACGTGGCTAAACCAACCAGGTACATACATGTAACTGTCTATTCTCTCATCAAAAACTCCATCCCTCATCTGATAAATATTCCCCATGAAAATCAACAAAACTAGTAAGTTTCTATCAAACACAGGATTTTATGGAACTGTAATTCTGTAGGGAAAGTTGAGAAGCTCTATTCTAACTACCACATTTACATTTGGTTCCATTTATCTCTTTTTTCCCTCTAAACTGATCACTGTTTCACATAATACAAGTATTTTCTGGAGTCACATGTGTCATCCACACATTCCTTACAAATGCCCTGCATTCTGAAATTGTTGTCAATAAAATTTTATAACGTTACACACTACCCCATAACTTTGTTATGCCACCTATTCTGTTCTTTTTAATTATTTAAACTGCTGTTTCCTCCTTTGAAGTGCATCAGTTTCTATAGAAACAGCTGTATATGCAAACCTGAGCTGAATCCACTAGCATAGAATAAAAAAATTATCGTTTGATTGAGTAGCTTGAAATGCATAATTTGTGGAATAGTCAAATGTAAGAATTCAGGTGTTAGCTAAAATTTATGCGTTGGCTAGAATCAATACGAGGTGCAAGTAGTAAAATGTTAAAGGATGATACTAAAGAAACAAATACCAATGTTTTAAGCATGCTTAATCCCATCTAGTGTTGCCAGTGAATTGTGTGTTTCATTGAACGGCTCTTCCAGTGAGAGGATTATAAATGTAAAGATTCACTTCACTGCAAAAGTCCTCATTCCAGTAATCTGTATTAAAACTACCAGATCAATTTACTACAATAAATTGTCTTGGATTGATAAAAAGAAATGTATTGGGTCTAAGTTATCAACATTAGGATATATAAATTTTCTTTCAGTGCTTTATATAAATTAAAGCAAGATTAGGTTGAGATTTTACAATTGATTTTTTCACCAATTCCTTCACAGGTTAATACATCAGTTTTTCCTTTTTTTTTTTTTTTTTACAGAGATGTGTAGATACAAGCAAGTGTAGTGTCTACACATACATACACACATACACACACGACAGAATTCTGTCTGTAAATTACCCCTTGTCTTTCAGAATTCTAAAACTTCACAATTAATTGGCTTCCATAAGATGCTATAGCTCGTTCAGCCCAGAATCGCACTCAGTAGTATCTTAGCTAGTTCTACTTTAATAACTAATTACTACAAGGATTAGAAACATACACTGAAAAACTGGCTCTTAGAAGCTTGTCTTTAACACCCATGAGGGTTTTTACAGGTGACAGAAGGCTTTCAAACAGCCAAAATCAGAGCCGACAGCTCACCTTCTCCCAAGAACCATGCTAACAAGCCTTTGATGTCATTTCTGTGTGCACTACAGACCTCCACTCTTCCTAAAACTGCTGCACCAAACCTCCTGTTCTGGTCTCCCCCACAACAGAATGTAAATGACTGACCTCAGCTTTTTGCCAGTATTGTTCTATCTTTCAGACACTCAAGCCAAGTTGAAGCTTTTAAGTCATATTTCTTTATTTGTTACAGTCAGGAACTACTCAGAGTGAGACTATTAATTACTATTATTTGTGCTGAACTCAAAGAAAAATATCCCAGTGACTTCAAAGAGCTCTGAATCAGGCCCAAAAGGCTTAAATTGGATTTAATTTATTCCTGGACTTTTACTGACCCTCTGTAGAGTGATGAATTTAACCTATCTTGAAATTACAAATTAAATAGGGCAAGGATATATTTTTAATGGATTTTTCAATTTGAAAATGTAATGAAAAATGGCATCTGTGTTTTTATCAATCATTTGGACATTTTTCTGAAATCTTTTAATCTTTTCTGGATCTACATTATGCCCTGTGTGGGTTTTGTTGTGTTTTTTTTTTTTTTTTTTACATCAGTCAGTTATCTCTGAAGTAGTAGATGATATTGAATATTATATGCTGATTAAAGAATACACTTACATTGTCACACAAGTGACAATGACTTTAAAATTTAAGATTAGGCAAACTGATAAAAATAGAAGGGCATAATTCAGGAAACAATTATCCACCTTAGATGAGGGAGTTCTACAGACTTAATTAAAAAATATACAGAATGCATTACTGTCAATTAGGGTACACCCTGTGCAACTCATTAAAGCCCTCTCCCCTGTGCAGAAGTGACAAACATTCCATTATGCACAGGAGAAATGCGGCAGAACACAAACGGGTAATGTCAAATTAAAAAGTGACTGACCTGTTCATAGCACTAAATTATATTATTCAAAAATTGAGGAATCTGGTCAAAAGGGACAAAACTAAAAGACAAAAAAAATGCCTAAGGAGAGGTCTAATTTGTTTACAGAGCAGTTAGGATAGAGATTTACTATGGTAATTAAGCTATTCTTCAATGACAAAAAGAAGCAATTACTAAAGAAACCCCACTGACACTTGGCCTAAAAAGATACACACCTTGGTAAGAACGAAAAAGGTGAAATAAACAGCTGCAGAACTTTTTAAAAACTGTTTTATTTAAAATCAAATGAACCAAGTTAGACCTGTCATCACCTCATTTGTCACTTTCCTGATCTTCTCCATATTCTGTTCATACTGGACTAAAGTATCTCTCGCAGTTCCCATACATACAAATATGTAGCTTGGAAGTAACTTCCTCATTTCTTTATCCCTCTTTGACTATATAGTCTCATTTACTGATACTGTTTTGAAATATAAATGGAAAAAAGAAGCAAGATTAATACTCTAAGTCCCATTCATGAAGTGCTAAAAAGCAGTTACGCCTTCACTAATCTTTCCAAGCTCCTTGATTCAGGGATAGAAACTTTAAATTCACAATGGACTCTTTCTTCAGCTTGTATCTCCCATATACCTTGGTTAAAATCCAAGCAAGCAGCCGATCTGTTAATACTAAGATGACATTTTCCACACTCTCTTACATATTCCTAACGCCACTGTAATCTAGGTAACTTCACACCAGCGTATTCCAAGTCAGCAAACGGTGTGCATATACCGACCATGGCATTGAGGTGATGCTTACTACACAAAACAGAAGTAAGCCCCACGTGAAAACCAAGATCCAGTGCAGGAAACTCCTGATCTCAAGCCCTTACGCTTTAAGCTTATCTTGCAAATTACAAAATTTTAAAATCAATACTAATTGTTTATAATCATTTGCCGATTTTGACTTAAAGCTTTAAAAGATTATTTTGGCACTTTCCCTTCCTTTTGCATTTCACTTTTTTTCTCCCAAAGCTATTCTATGCTTCAGTACCCCATTTGGACAAGTGACAATTGAAAAATATTTCCTATGTGCAGATTTACACACGATCTGCTTAATTTTAGTTACAAACTCCAATACACAGCTATGCAGGCAAAGGATGAATGGAAAAGAAAGTAAGTTTCCCAACTTCCTTGTTACAAGCAGACACATTAGTTAAATTCCAATTAAAGGGTCAGTTTAATTAGAGGATTGAATGCCCAACTGCTCTAACACCACGAAGCAGCTCATTATTCTTTTATATATTCCAAAACATATCAAATGCAAATCAAAACAAATCAAGGGAGTGACAGTGATGCATTACTTAGATGCACTCAAATTCAAGCCTACAGAAAGACAGACACTGAAGCCAGTCAATTCCATTGTATTACTAGTTCAGATAATGGGTCCCCTGCACTACCCAAGAAAGCCTCTCAACATGTAGTATAGTCAGGGACAACTAACTACAAATTGGATTGGTGGAGGAACACAGATTTACTTAAAGACTTCTCTCAAAAGCAATCTTTTTAAAATACAAAAATGTAACAACTAGCCTAGTTACATGAAACAATACAGTGGTATCGTACAACTTTCTCCTCCTGAATCCTCATGTCAACTTTCATGACAGATGACAATAATCAGTCTTACCAAAAGAGTTTCCAACACTGCAACATAACCAGGTCAAACATAAATCCTTGCTATCACCACACCAGCTTATTTTGACCATACAACAGGTCAAGATTCAGCATCTCATACCGCCCATCTTCAACACCATAATTTCTGTACCAAGAGCACTGCAGCCCTGAACATGGATATTAGAAGTAACTTAGACTAGACCTGTAAACTCAGTTTTTAGCTTTTCTCGCTCGCATTCAGATTGCATAGGGGAAAAGGATCAGTTTGAACCAGAAGCAAAGCAGTGCTCTGTGTAAACAGCCTGATAAATTCAGTATTTTCCATTGGCCTTTGACCACTAATGAACAGACTGGAATCTAAAAATAAAAGGGAGTGGGGAAATGACATCACTTTTCTTGACTATTGTGAATGCATACGCCTAGGTGTAACCACATTCTTCCTCTATGCTTTTTTCCTCTGATGTAGGGACGGTTGAGATTTACCAAGAGCACACTAAGACTGCAGCTGGTTCTTACGCATCCCAAGAAAAGCTGAGGCCAAGTTACTTAATTAGCCTGTGTTAAGTAAGCACTTAATAAAAATGAATGTTTGAGCACACATTGCTCAAACAGAGCGGAAACTATATTACAGAATTAAAAGTATATCAAAAGCAAAACTACTACTCATTTTCGCACAGCAGAAGTTTTCCAGCTGTAATATTGTGGTGGACGTCATATTTCAGCATGTCAATTCAGAACAAGAGCAATCGGTTCCTTAATCTGCAATAGTCCAGTCGTTCAGCATTCTAGGGCCATAGGGAGTACTCCTAACAACAGCAGTCTCCTGCAGAACAGTTAACCCGGGCCTGTTGTAATAGGCAGCAGTGGATGAACAACTTGAAATGCTTATCTCTGGTGAAACTCCACAAAACCCAAAGTAGCTTGGTTTTGCTACCATCTTCGAAGAACAACTGTATCACTAAAAAGCTTCAAGTCTGCTCAACCACTGTTTAATCACTTATTCCAGGCAAATTTAAATTAAAAAATCTAATTTATTTTTTAAGCTAATTACTATAAATTATTTTCATTATGTATAAACTAACAAGAATGATCAACACCTCCTCTGAGTCTCATTTGTTTACATTTAATGAAATGTAACTGCATCAGCATTACAAAAAGGATGCTTTTTACAACATTAATTCCGGACACACAATTCACACTACATAAATACATTCCCAGCTTCTTACTAGGTGGGATTAGCTCCTCACTGCAATTCAAAAACATGAGAACCATTTCTTCTCCTCCTCTTCCAAGCAGCAACGCCTCCAAGTAACAAAAACACTGCTCCCAAAAAAACTTTGAACACTTTACGGAGGGCCCAAGTCCGCCCTGTTTTATTTACTACATACAGAATAGTATTTTATTCTCTATCAACACTAATTTCCAGGTCTCGATTTGAAGCTAAGTAACAAAGCCCTCATAATAAACCCCGGGGAGCTTTATCCACCTAACCCCCAACATACAACTCTTCCGCACCCTCAACGCCACTCTCCACCAACGCGGTGGCGGCCTGTGCTGGGGCAGTATCTGGTGCCACTTCAGACCAGGTATTGCCGCGTCCTCTTCGCTGTCGCTCCGCAACACCAGAGCAATTTGGGAAACACACGAGGAGCGGAAGGCGCGAGCGCGGCTCTGCCACCACAGAAGCCCCCTGTTTCTGTCAGGAGGGAGCTGCGACCGCTGAAGGGCTCCCTTTTCGCTGAAACTTCATCAGGTCGAAATATCCCCTTACAATGCTGAGAGACCCCTCCCACCAGACGTCACCTCCATCACACACGCACACGCTGGCGGGTTATTCTGGTCCACCTACCGTTGTGTTTTTCCACCTTGGTAGCCTTTGGATGACTTTAAATCGTCCGGGTTTACCTGCTGCCCCTAACCCTCTGGCCTCACAGGCGTCTCACCCGCCCGTGGCTCAGTACGCGTCACGGGCAGAAAGGGCGGGGGTAGCGTTGCCCCCCCCGCCCGCCCGGAGCTCCCGCAGCCCGGAGAAGCGGGGGGCGCGGACCCGCTCGCTGCCGCACGCCAGCAGCGGGGAGCGCGATGGCGCGGCCGTTGGGAGGGAAGCCGCCCGCTCCCCCCACGCCCAGGCAGCCCTCGCTGGGGGAGCGGCGCCGGGGCGGCGGCTGTTGCGGGCCCGGTCTGTTGCTGCGGCCCTGATCGGTTGCTGCTCTACCGCAGCGCCGGGTTTCTCTGCTTTCAGAGCCGGGCAGCTTTTGCTGGCGGTGGATTCAGACCCATCTCTGGGATGATTCTGTAATTCAGAGGGCCTGTGCTCCTGCGGTGCTTGCTGCCAGCTCAGGGTCCCGCTGAGCCCTCTTTCCCTGTCGGCTGTGCTTTACTGGCCGTCACAGGGGTCACCACCACCCGGTGTCAGCTCCTCCTCGCCTCAGAGACACCCCCTTCACCCCCCCAGCCCTCCGTCAAAGCTTTGTTACGCACCTTCCTTCGGCCGCATAGCAGAGCCAAGGGTCAGCCCCAACAGCAATCCCCCCTCCGTCTCCCCTGTAATTCCTCATAGCACCATGTTTGCAAACACCTTTTCTTCTCAGCTCCCGCACAGCTCTGAAATAACCAAGCAGCACAAAGCGGTTTAAGAGGAACCAGCCAGTAACTGGAGCCTGTTGGTGCAGCTGGGTTGCCCACAATCGGTGCCCTTCCAGTGGCTACGCCGGCTCACAGACGGTAGCTTTGGAGTGCCGCCATGTTCCTGCGTCGTCTAACTGCAAGCCAGACAGTTCCACTGCAGAGTGTTGTGCAACAAAAGTAGCAGTCATGTTGATGCATGGGTCCACAACAGTTAGACTGGGGTTTTAATTCTGAAAATAGCGTACGTTTAGTGATTTGTTACTAACCCAAGTAAACTTTTTTAATTGGTAGTATATTTCCTTCTGGGGAATACAGGCTTCATAAAAATCATGTATAGCCTTTTTTCCTCCCCCTCTGCTCAAGTATGTGGTTGACACCTTTTAACGGTGACTATAGATGCATACGGGTAGAAGTCTGGTAAAGACCTAGCTGAGAGATACCAAACCCCAAAAACACAGTTTGGCTGGAGACAGGGCTGATAAGCAGCCAAAACTGCATTAACACAGCAGAAAATCTGACTACAAATCAACTACTTCATGTTAAATACCTGCAGCCATCAGGGCCTATTGAGCTTTCCCTCCATACCAGCTGCCTGCAACAGCAGTGATGTCCCCTGGAGTAGGGAAACCTCTTAAGGTTACCCCTCGACACTGAGAGATCCTTTAGCTGACACCAGACATAGATGGGTTTGTGACATTTTTTCATGCATATGAACATTAAGGTACATACGGTAAGCTTAACCAATAATCTTTGTATTCCATACGAACTTCAAGTGAAGAATATTGACTGTCAAACCATGTGTACTTATTAAATATTTTACATACCTAAATTTACTGATTAGAACTCAGTAAACTACTAGATCAGATCCGAGTGATCTCTGAGTCTTCCTTTGTGACACACACAAAGAGAATTTCACTACTGAAAAGAATGGAAACTCTGTACATATTACCTGTGTCCTCAACCAGAGGTAGTTAAAAATCACCCTTGAACAGTATTGTAGAGAGAACTGTTTAAGAAGCCTTGCTTCAATTGCACCAGAGTTGGCAATTTGCTTGTCTGTATTGTTAACCTACTTGGTCTGCCTGTCTCTACTTCCAGATTTCCACTGCTGTCCCTGGTAACTTTTTACCTAAGGCAGAAAGGTTTTACACCTTTGAGAGGATGAAGGAAAAGTGTCTTTGAAAATTATTAAGTAGAAGGCCGTTCTTTGGAAGTGTGATTGCCAGTTTTTGCACTCATGTCAAATGCAAATTGATCAGTTTGACTTAGGTACAGTTACTCAATTTATTAGTAAATCCAGTAACAAGGAGGGGGGGGGGG
>Ga0065711_1035788_pt1 | contig 21831 bp, 11 predicted proteins | sample Hoacrofraction12_FD_59098 | JGI IMG/M metagenome (GOLD analysis project Ga0065711, IMG submission 59098) | Hoatzin crop microbial communities from Cojedes, Venezuela - Epithelial fraction 12 v2 (version 2) | ecosystem: Host-associated > Birds > Digestive system > Esophagus > Crop | place... | reverse complement strand
CGCCTGGACAAGGTCCTGTGCGGCCTGCTGTAGGTGACCCTGCTTCGGCAGGGGGGTTGGACTAGATGACCCACAGAGGTCCCTTCCAACCCCTACTATTCTGTGATTCTGTGATTCTGTGATTTTGCACTTTTACATATGAGTCTGTAAAGGGCTTTTCCTAATTTTGACATACAGTAAATAAGGTTGTGCACTCCCCAGGCCAGAAATGATACATTATGCTCCTTGATCACTGTTTTTCTAAGGAGTAATGTTATTTAAGTGGCACTTGATGCCTGTGTGTGAGACAGTCTGTTGTCCATAAGGCAATTTCTGTATCACTAACAAATATAGGTCTTCTAACTTAATATACACCCTGTATTCAAGGAAGCAATGCAATGAGAAAAGGCCTTTTGATTTTTCTGACATGCAGAACAAATCATGTATGGAAAAAAACACTACCTCAAAGTAGTGCTGTTTTGGTGAGCAGCATATATGCTTGCTACTGCTTTTTGCTCTAGAGCTGATGTTATATCAGTAAGTTTAACAGAGCCCTCCTGCTGCTGTTATAATGCTTACTGCAAGCAGTGTTGCATTCTGTTTGTTTTTAAAAAGTTCTTTCACAACAGTGTCTGTGCATGTGTATCTCAGCAGGGGAAGCCCACCACTTGCAGATGAGCAGGACCTGATAAAATAAGAGGTAGGGAGGGATCCCTGAGGCAGGGTCCCCTGCTCCTGAGCCTGCCCCTGCACCCCCTAATCCCAGGGATGTCCTGGCTACTCATCAGCATGCTGGGGTGGTGCTTGCTAGTGCCTATGCTCTCTGAGCTGGGACTGAGGTGAGAATAAAACAGGAGTTGATGCCAAGCCCACAAAAGCAGAGAGGGTGTGCCGTGCATGTGACAATCTTTAGCTTTTTCATGTTGCTTTGGGCCATGCAAATGTTGGTATAAAAGGAAAAAAAAAAAAAAAAAGGTTTGACTATTTCTCACTAAAACTGCTTATTTTTTTTTTCTCATCCTTACAATATAATTCTTATTGAAACAACTTTGTATAAGGGAGTAGAATGTATTAGGATGTTCTCGCCTCTGTCCCATGGAAACACTGGCAGATTGTTCTAGTCTAAAAATATGTAAGCTATGCTGAATGAAAAATTATACACTTCAAATACCAGGGGTGCTGTGAGCTCATCGTTTCCAGACCTTCATTGCTGGAGATGTAGGGAAAGAACAGATGAACCAGATTAATGTCACTGGTTTTCCATAATGCCTGGGGATTTTCTTGGCAGGTTTCTCTCTCCAGCAAGTTCCTGGTCCCTCTTCTGTTTTTAACTCCTAGCTCCCAAGAAAGAGAAGCCCCTTTATAGCTTTCTACGCTCCTCTCTGGAACCCATCCCTTATCCTGGTACTGTAAAAACACTGCACCGTGCCTTCTTTCAGATCTCAGTCAGGCTTGTACTGGGTAGGGCCTCATTAGTTAAGGGCTGGTGAATCAGCTGTAGGGAGAGGGACCTTAGCTGAATTCCACATTTCAAACCAAAAGAAATTTAGCCTATGTTCAGCTGTAATTAGTGTGTGTGTGCATGTATAAAAATAAAAAAAATAGTCTACAGTGTGATTGTTTTTCTTCCCTTGCTGCAAGTGCATAAGTATTCTAGATGCAGCTCGTCCTTGGAATGGTCTCTGTGGGTGTAGTTTTGACAGCTTATTTCCATTTGATCACTTTTGTTTGAGGGGAAAAAATGATGTTTGTGTGTGCAGATGTGAACAGTTAATCATTTTTCTGTTGGCATTAAGTTTTCACTGATATCACAGTCTGAATTTGAAAACTTCTCCCTTGGCCTTTGGTTGTCCTACCACAACTACTATTTACTGAAGCTACTCTATGCTGAAGGGCCTTGCGCCTGTGCTTCCATATGCCCTTGCTTCTGGTAAGTCACATGCACCACTTCACTACAAGGAGCCACAATATGTGTCTTCTCTACACCTCATCTGTGTACCTTAAAAATCCTATTACATGAGTAATATTATCCTAACCACAGAGTATTTGAAGCCTCTTTGCTTTCCAGAATGGTGGCTGCTCTTTCTGGTTGCTCTTCTGCTGCCTGGTTCCAGAGATGTGGATGGATATAAAATGCTTCCTTGTTTCACAGAATGGTAGGAGTTGAAAGTGACCTCTGGGGATCATCTAGTCCAACCCCCCTGCCAAAGCAGGGTCACCTACAGCAGGCTGTACAGGACAACGTCCAGGTGGGTTTTGAATATCTCCAAGGAAGGAGACATCTCAAACCCCCTCTGGGAAGCCTGTTCCAGGGCTCTGTCACCCTCAGAGGGAAGAAGTTCTTCCTCATGTTCAGATGGAACTTCCTATGCTTCAATTTGTGCCCGTTGCCCCTTGTCCTGTTGCTGGGCACCACTGAAAAGTCTGGCCCCATCCTCCTGACACCCACCCTGAAGATATTTATAGGCATTTATAAGATTCCTTCTCAGTCTCCTCTTCTTCAGGCTGAACAAGCCCAGCCATCTCAGCCTTTCCTCATGAAAGATGATCCTTCAGCCTTTGCTTGTGAGAGAGACATTTCAATAACATGTTATTTGTGAGATTTTACATGAATCCACCAAACAGAAAAAACATGCTCCCCCTAGCTCATCCCACCTGGTGCATTTTTAATATACTGCCAAGTGATAAATACAAAAAACTGATGAAATCTTGTTCAGTGGTAGTAGAGATATTTTTTTTCATCTGCTATCCTGTTCATTCTGCAAACACTCTTGCTTCTTATGTTAAGGTCCTTAAGCTCCCTCAATCTTTATTTGGCCAAATGGTGAAGAGGTCAAACTGAGAGAGCTGTAAGTCTGGCTTTCCTGTTTTTTGACAAGACAGGTGCGTAGATATGAAAAGGAGGAACAAGTGGGTCAAAGTACCTGCCCACATAGTCTTAACTCTGGGTCCTGCCACTGCCCCAGTACACCTGCAATTTGTAGATTTCTTACTTGATTTTTTTAACTCTGATGCACAGAACATACCTTCCCTCTCATCAAGCCTTTCTTCCCAGCAAGAGAAGGAACACCATGTCCGCTTAGTTCTGCAGTCCTTTGCATCTCCATCCTTCTCATGTTCCCTGCCACAAAACGTGATGCTTTGCTACCTGTTAATAACCCTAGACATCATGTCTGTCTGGCAACAACCTTCCTCAGTTGTGACAGATGTGGTCTATGTAACACAGTACTGAAATAAGCTTTCTCTGAAAATACTTCTAAATATTTTGCTTTTAATCATACGCAGTAGGTCTCTCCTTCCCCATCTCTGCCCCATGAGATTACTGTTCCTCTGATGTTTCTTCACAGCACTGTGAAGCTTCTTCATGTAATCTCCCTGCTGCTCTACACCTACATCCGTCCCAATGAATGCAGCTGACCTGTTTGAAGATGATTACGTCTGGCTATTACCAGCTTCAGGGTTGGCTGAGATGGCTGCACTGGGCTGTTGTGTCTGTCTTGGCTCTACATCATCACATTTTCGGTCCAAGTTCCTCTGCTTGTGTCTCTTCTGCAGGGCAGAAGGTATGGCTTCCTAACAGTGGTTATTTTCTTACTGCTGAATGTCGTTGCTTCAAAGAGGGAGAAAAACTTGACTATGAAGTACACAGCAGTTTTATAGTTTGCCAAATCAGTTCTAACCCATTGCATTATTAGCTTGATTGGGTGGCGTAGCAGACAATAGTAACACTTTCAAGTCATCAGGGAGGAAGATTTAATGAATGAGGCTTACAAGAGCTAGTGTTGCTCAATGGGACTACTGAGGGAGCTATTCCTTACCTGCAAGAGATGTAAAAAGTTTCTAGTTTGGCTCTATATGATAGAGAAATTAGCCGAAGGTGGAGTGGTGTAATGAAGGTAAGATGCAGAGTCAGCCTGGCAGCTATGTATAGCAGCTCCTGAAGTATGATTGAAGGGTGGCAAGCATAAGGATTTTGCAGATGTTATGCATCCATAGCAACCTTAATAACCTGTGCCTTTGGAAAGCCTTCCCAAAGGGGAGTGAGAGGGACAAGGATTCTACTGAAAGAATATAAGCAAAAGAACTTGCCCTGACTCCAAGAAATCTTCCATTACTGTCCATTAACCCATTAATACATTTGCCAATAAAGCATAGAATCATAGAATGCTTTGGGTTGGAAAGGACCTTTAGAGGTCATCTATCCCAACCCCCCTCCAGTGAGCAGGGACACCTTCAACTAGACCAGGTTGCTCAGATTTCCGTCCAACCTGGCCTTGAATGTTTCCAGGGATGGGGCCTCCGCTGCCTCTCTGGGCAACCTGTGCCAGTGTTTCACCACCCACATATAAGGAAGAAATTTTTTACTATCTAGTCTAAATCTACCCTCTCTTAGTTTAAAGCCGTTACTTCTTGTCCTATTTCAACAGGCCCTGCTGAAAATATTTTCCCCATCTTTCCTACAGGCCCCCTTCGGGTACTGGAAGGCTGCTATAAGGTCTCTCTGGAGCCTTCTCTGCTCCAGGCTGAACAGCCCCAGCTCTCTCGGCCTGTCCTTATGGGAGAGGTGCTCCAGCCCTCGGATCATCTTTGTGGCCCTTCTCTGGAGTCATGCAAATACACATGCACCATAAATATCAAAAAACATCAGTCTTACACATTGTTTCTAGTAGAAATGGATGCTGTGCAAAAGATACTTAGAATGGGAGATTAACCTTTATTGTCCTCTTGAAGAAAGTTATTGTAAACATTCAGTCATAAAAAACATAAATAGTAGATTCCCCTATTCCTGCACTTTCTTTGAGCTGTATGGTGGTCTCGTTAAAATAAAATTATGCGATTGTTTTTGAGTATCCTATTTCCTTCTATGTCCTTAGTTATGCTTCCTGGAACAAAAAATGTTTTCTGTCCCACAGTTGTTACCTTATAATATTTGATATGGTATTTTGTTCACTTTGTTTATCAATTTGTTAGCATGTGGTCCACAGTAAATATCATCAGCTAGGGATGTCTGGGTAAACAGAATTCAAGAGAAAAGGCTTTTTAATACATGTCACTGACTCCTGTTTTCAGACTACTTTGTTGCCTTGAATGCCAAGATTTGGGAGTGTAGGAGACCCAAGAGATACCTAAAATACCGTGGGTGGTTCTTATTTGTGCCTTTTTTTTTTTTTGAGGCAGCTGATATTTGTTTCTTTCCTAAACTGGTGCTTTTCTCACCTTGGACTGAATCCAAATGATTTCTTACTTTAAAATAAAACAATCTGACTCAGATAATGGAATATTAAGCCACTACCCATCTTTGAATTTTGCTGTCGCATAGGTTTAGTGTTGTTACACTGCTTACAATAAAATATTAAAAAAAACTCATAAGTTTATCAAAAGTAGAGCATGAACTAAATAATAGAAGTCCTAGAACCAGACACAGAATGATGTAGATTCTACACCATGTGAAGCAAAACAATGCGGAGTTAAATTGGGCATGCAAAATGGTAGAAGAACAGTAACCAATCCATCTTCATGGACCTAAAAGAATATGGTTCAGTGCAGGAGTGTTGCTGTGCTGTGGGAGTGTGTGCATCTGAGTTAAGATGCCTGTCCCAAAGCATGCCGCTCCTATAAGCACTAACTGTTCAGAATAATGGATTGGGTTAAAACATCTAAAGTAACATTACATGAAGCACTGTAGTGCCACTGAAAGAGCAGATCAGGAGAAAAACTTTTCAGCTGTTCTAGGCAGCTGTAATTCCCTATAGGAAAGAAGCATATAGCTCTCCGATTCAAACCTCTCCAGGTGTCCCTCTTGTGATTTGCTGTAGGTGACAGGATCCCACAGGACACGGTGACTTGCTGGGCACCGCTGTCATCTGCAGGCAGTGCTGGCTCAGACTGTGAGCTGGCACACAGCTTGTCTGAGTTGTGACAGGCTGTTTTAGCCCTGACAATGAGCTAGAGCAGGGTGGTGTAAAAATCTGTGCGGTCTTTTTGGAAACTGAAGGTTTCCTTTCGCAGTTAGCCCAAGGCATGCAAGTAGATAAATGCATGCAAAGAAGGACTTTATCAGCCCTCACACAAGTGAACAGGGAGACTGAAATACCCCTAAAATCCCACAACGTGATGGACTAATGGTTAATATTACAGAAATGTGTCTTATTTCATACAAACTCAGACACTGTGTAATCATCCTATGTGATAGAGAAAATGGGACTTTCATCTGGATTTATTAACACAAACTCCTTATGGAAGGGTTCAAAAAATCTCTGGATGTTTAAACATTTGAGCATATAACTGAGGACAGACGCCTAACAACTCATAACCCACTATAATCAGCCTTGCACATGGTAAAACATAAAACAGAATCCTTTCTTTTAAAGCAGTTAAGTCTAGATCAAAGATAGTGGATTATGCAGCATGCCCATTTTAAGAAAGTGACATTCAAGAGGTTAATGTAAAAATGCAAACACTGACACTTTATGCTTCGTCTTACCTACTATCTTTCTATTCTGTGGAAACATTAGTGAGTGGTTACAGCTAGCCATGCCAAACTTCAGTGAGCTCAGATGAAGAATAAAGGAACCCTTAAACTGTGAGTCTTGTACATTAACGTGACTACCTGTAAGTGGCATTGTGTTACTCAGCATTTCTGATCTCTGGATGTTTGCAGGTTTGCAGTCTCTTACATTATTTTAAACAGTAAGGTGTTACATACAATCTGACCCAGGTGTGAAAAAGTTTATACTGGGTCTTGTGGCCCAGGTGTCAGTAAAGAAAGTGGTGACTGGGTTTGAACAAAGGCCAGCTGCTCAGTATCCTCTGCAAATTCTTCCCTGTTCCATGCTCTGTGTGGTTCCCAGGACTGCAGGATTAAAAGCTGCATAAATGTAGAATGACTTCACATGCTTTTTATCCACGCTTATGCAGATTTTTGCCAGTCAGAACTAACCAGATTGAATTTAAAGTTTCTTGGGGAGTTTGAAAGAGCAGTAAATACAACTGCTGTCCTGCTCCGGGAGCAATTTTGACTGCATTGTTGAGATTTGGAGATGATGGAACGTGGCTTTGCCCTTTAAACAAAGTCACTCTTCAGAGTACAAGTCCATTAGCAGGAATTCCTCCTCTTCGGTCCTTTGATTCTCTGTAGTTATCTGTACTTCTTTGAGATTTATGGCACCTTTTGTAATGAGAGCAATCTTATATAATATATGCAGCCTTTGTACTTGCTAGACTAGAGCCCAATCTAGCTTTTAGTCCTCTGAAAAATGCCTTGGTGTCTGCCTGCTGCTTTCAGATCTTGGGCTTTCAAAGCGTAAAGACCTGTATTTTTAAAGACCTATGTTTTTAGGAGTTTTTGGCTGTGTTCTTTCCTGATGAAGATCTGGTGAGCTTCAAGCAGAAAGAGTTAATTGTGAACCAGATCCAGTCAGAAGACCTGGTGGGCCAAATGCATGAATATGTATATACATACAGTTTTTTAACGATAGTATGGAAACTACATAGGCAATCTATTGATACAGTAACAAGTGTAAGGACTGCATGAATAATAGCTTTTGTGTTTGCTATTATGGTTGATTACCACTATCCTCTCTGATTCATGATTATAAAGCCTAATCGTTACAAGCTACAGTAGTGTCTGAGGCAGCTTGGCAATAGTTACCCTGTGTTTTCTTCAAGAAAAAATAAAGCCTACCTTTGTCTGGAAATTGCTGAGTAATTGCTGAGCAGTTACATGCTTATGTGATATGAAATAGAAACCATACCATAATATTTTCTTTTCTTCTATCTGACTGCCCTCCCCAGTGATCAGTTTTTGGCTTTGGGTTTTTTTTTCTGGCTCACATAGAAAATGAGTCTCCTCTTACTGGTGTTTTATTGGTACAATAGTTTGTGCTGATGCTACTGAGTTTGCTGCCCCGCATAGTTTAGCAATTAAGACCTAGACTTGAAAGATTAAGTACTGTCCCCTGGGATTCGGTGACTACCAGTTAGCAGTGCGTTGGATCTGGATGTCATCATGACTTGTGCCATGAAATGCATGCTTTTCTTTTTGTGCTGTGCTCGCAGTAATTGAAACCTCCACCGCTTTTGAAAGAAGTCTTCACTGCTGTATTTGTTATTTAGACAGCTCTCCTTGCTCAGCGTCTGATGCAGTCATCGGTTGTTGCATACACATTTTCTGTTGGGTTTTTTGGGGAGAAAGAGGAGGAAGGGGGTTGTTCTTGCATTATGAGTGGGCATAGAGAGAGATTAATCCTGTTTTTATAGGAAGCTTTGGAAGTAGATGAGGCTTCCCAGGTCTCAGTCAGTATTTTCTCATATATCTTTTTTCTTGCTCTTCAATCTCGGGAACGCTTTCTTCCACAGAATGGAGTCTGATTCTGTCTTGCATAGCTCAAGTTCTAAACCTATATGGGAGTAAAACACTGTTAGAGTAGCAAAGAAGCTGCTACCGTCATAGAACTTTTAGACCATTCATTTCATACCTAGGTAGTGTACTACATAAAATGTAAAATATGAATACATGTGTACATTGGGTAGAACAATAACAAAAAAGACAAGATATGAAATTAATGTGTAAGAGTGTTTCTGTCGGGTGTTGTGCAGACCAGCAAGTGTCCCAAGGGTGGGTTATGAGGAGACTGAATGGAGCATGGAGAGGCCTGCACAGGGGTTTCATTTGGAGCCACAGTATCTGGTCAGACAAATGCTCCTGAAAACACAACAGGAAGCACCTTCTTTTCCCTAAGAGAGAGAGTATCCCCCAGGCTCCATGGGATTTTGCTCCAGTTAACGTGTAATTTAGGAATGCTATATGGCATGCTGCCTTAAAAGTTGATAACTCCTATATTGCAGCAGATTTTGGAAAATGACTTTTCACTATCAGAGCGAGAGATGGAGTGCTTTGTATTCCTGATACATCCAGTGCTTTTAAAGAAACATATTTTCCCAATAAACGTTGCTCAGCACTGTTTTAATGCTTTTTACAGTTCCTTAATACCAGTGTCTGGTGAACTGAAATCATGTTGCTGCTTATTTGTACATTCTTTTATATAGCTTAATGTGCTTGTCTGACAAGGTGCCATGTTTTGACGATGGAGATGAACCTCCTAAAAAAGGATTGTGGTGTAATTTCCAAAATGCTGCACACTTATTTTGCTTTGTTTCCTGATCCTAGGTGGGTGTAATACAAGGCCAACAGGAACACTCTTTTCACAGGTAGGATTTTGATGCCCTGTTCAGCACACTTCATGCTGCAGAACCACTGGAAGAAAAAATTGCAGCTCCAGTTGCATTCTGAGAAACTCTATTGCTGAATGACTTGCGAGAGGTTTGACTTGTGCAGTATTTTTGGGTCTCGCTGATTACTCTTAAGCAGTCAGTCTCAGGTTGCTTACATAATCTGAACCTCCAGACCTTCTGAGATTCGTCTCACTAATATGTGCTGTTCCTCTTGAGTCCTGTATTTTTAAGGGCATACTAAATATCCCACATTGATTAATGTCATCGTAATGTAAACTTACTCAATGAATGCTCATTGCGCTCTGTTCTAATCACTTCATGTGGTGCCAAAAATCTCCGTTTTAAGTGATTCTTCATCAGTTATTGATGAATAGGGTTCTTAAACTGTGAAATAGCTCTCCCAGACTGTCATTCTGGTTCTGTTCCAGCTTAAACATATTTTTGGTTTGGAATAAAATACGATTATCCAACATCTTTAAAAAGAAATTGGACCTGACCTGAGCCTGGCATTAGTTGCTGTTGCTCCTGTCTCTTTGAATTACATCCAATTCAAAACCAAGCAACTACAGAGGACATTGGCAAGTGCAGAAGAATATATCCAAACAATCAAATGTTATTCTCAGTTTTTCCTAATTATAATATTTCAAAATCCAATAGTATAAACTCTCAGACTAATGATTAATTACTCATAATTAGTGAATAGCCCAGTAGAAAAAAAGCATCTCTTTTGCACTAACAGACTAAAGGGAAGGAAACCAATCATCTTGATGATCACCCTGTGGGGAAGATTGTCTTTATTATGAATCAGTTTAGATAATTTATTTTGTTATTAACAAAGAGAAGTTTAAGAACAAGGACAAATGTTGATACCCCCAGCCTGCATGTTCATACTTTATAATCATTACGAGTTATTCCTTTGATAATTCCTCCTATGAGCAGTAGTGACTGTGTCCTTGTACTAAGAAATCCTTTGCAGCTAAAAGAAAAAGGCAATGTATCCTCATGTGCTGTGACCAGAGGTAAAAGATAAGATCAGTCTTAAATGCCTACTCTCTAAAAGGTATTTATTCTCTCATCTACCATGGGAGAAAAGAAAAAAAATAAATAGAGGAAAGGAAAATTACTTTCCTACTGTTGACCAAATAACCTCTTTTCAGTGTTTATGACTAACAGAAAAATTAATTTCCTTGTGATGTGAAGTCATCACATTATATTTTATAGTGAGATACATTAGAAGCTTACTGAAATGGCATTTGGGTTTGACCAGTAAGGCTTACTTTTTAAACCTATTTGTTTGCTATTCACTCAAAATCAATGATAAATAATCCCACCAGTTTAAACATATTGGAAGAGTCGGGTATTATGGACGCATTATTTCGTGGACTTGTTAGAGACAGGCTTCCTAATTTGTTTATCTAGTAATGCTAGGAGCCCTATAGGAAGGGAGGACTCTAAATTAGGTTTAAGCTGTGGTCCAAGGGTAATATATAATAGTGTAGATCCCTGTTTAGATATTTCTCCCCTCCTAAACAGTTTTTCTTGGATATTTTTTCAAATTAAGTTTCTTTGAAACGTATTTTCCTGTTTATCTTATTGGTTAAACAGGACTTGTAATTGTCAGGCTAATCACACCTTGTTTGATTTTTTTATTTTGTGTTTTATTTATGAACCTTTTCTTCTCATGCTTTACTCCTTCCCAAATTATCTATACATTTCCAAGTGTGTGTATGTTGTCCAGTTTCTTCAATAAACTATAATGCACAATCCCTAGACCAGTTATTTACCTGGGTTTCATCATTCTATTTTTGTCTCTTTGCAAGCGGGAATTGCTCTACTGTCTGTTTTGTTCCAGTAAAAGGTCCATTACTAAAAGATGGTTAAAAATGCCCTCAGCCTAGGGACAATATATTGTTTGTTTGCTCTTTGGTAATATTGAGTTGCACTTGTATGCTAAATGTAGGCTAAGTGAAATTACATGACCGTAGAGAAATACTTTACACCACCCTGCAACAGTGTCCCCATCCCCAGCAAATCCATTTAATTGAGTGTCACTGTTGCAGTGGGAAGTGGGATTGCACTGTGTTGGAGAATCTTGTTTGCCCAGTATTGACTGGAAGCTGTGAGGGACTTCCAAGTAGCTATAAAGTCCCAAAGAGGGATCTGAGAACCAAAATCACAGATGTGGTTACTAAAGCAAAAGGGAGCAAGAGCACGTAGTTGAATTTAGCTTGGTCATAAGTGTCAAAGGTTCGGTATTCCCTGACAGATGTAAATGTGTTTGTGGAAATAAAAGGGTCATCTTGGACCTTGGTGACACAAACATGGGCAGAAGCACTCTTGCTCAAGTAGGTAGCATGCAGCTTAGCAAAGCAACAGTGTATGTGTCTGTTACTTCAGCAGCAAACAACAAAAATCTAGAAAAAAAACTTTCTTGTACTTCAACAGTAGAGATTAGTATACTAAAGGCACTTTGTCAGGTTAGGAGGGGTCTGTTCATATGGTAATGACTGATATATGAGCTGGTGTTTCATGTGTTCTTTACATCAACAGCTAAACTGAGCCAAGAACACCTAAATATGGTGTAATATGCCCTTTGCTAAGTCACTGCCACCTGGATATCTGAGACAAAAACCTGAAGGAGGAGTTTTGCTTGGGAATATGCATACAAGGCTGGCTAACCTCTGGAAAAAGAGGACCACCCTCTATTTTTTCTATCCACTGCCCAGCAGGAGTGGGCAGTGAGGAGCTGCATTCAGCATCTGCTCCCAGGGTGTGGGAAGAATGCTGGCAGCTCCCCAGCAAGGCTGGTCTGCTCAATATGTGTGTGCAAGCTGCTGCCTGTGACTGCACAAGAGGGTGCTTTGGATGGCTAGTTAACTGCCCCAACTCATCACTTCCCGTGGTTTGGTAGGCAGATGGTATGGCAAGCAGTGTACCTTGCCCTACACTTTGCAATTTCTTCTCTCTCGTCAGAAACCATGTATTGCCCCTTTCCTCCTCTTGCAGAGACCTTCCGCTGACTATGCGAAACAAATGCTTCTTCCCCAGATGTTTTCCCTTTCCCTCGTTTGTATTTACTTGAGGCAGACATTGCACTGTCATTCTGCTCGTGTCCCTGCTGTGGCTTGTCATGTGAACTATCCAAACCTTCGATTGACATCTGCTCTTGTATGGTGCAAACAAGGATAATGGGGTAAGAACCTGACCTTGCAGTAAGTGAAAGCCTTACTCCTGCCTCCAGTGGGACCAAGCTTTAAGCCAAGATTTTTTTTTTGCTGCCCCAGTGTATTTTATTTAGCATGGTTGTTAAGATAGACACCCATATTTTCCTTCCGTGTTTAACAGTAATAAATGCGTAAAGGCAGCTGAAAACATAGAAGTAGGAAGGTCCTTGTAAGAGATGGCATGTTTAGTGATGTTATCCATGGTTTGCTACTACAGCTTGTGACAGTGGCATAAGAAAAATTTGACAGAGGAAAAGCGCATGAGGGAGTTCAGGCTTCTATCTGCCCTCCAATATTTATCAAGTTTGATTGAGTAATTAAGCATTGACAGTGGGATTTATTCAGTGCATGATTTTGGTGAGCTGGTACCCTTAGGTTTACACCATTGTTTTACAAATTCAATTATGCATCTAAGTGAACCAATATGTAGAAAATCACAGCTAATAAAACAAGGATTTCCCCCTCCTTTTTAAGTATAAAAAATGGTTACGTGGCACTACAAGCACTGAACATGCAGACAAGTGTGGAAAATATCTACTAGTATAATGTAAGGATTATAAAATAATATTTTTAAGGCACTTTATGTGTAGAGTGAATATATATAACTGATATTGCTCCATATAAATCTTTCAGATTTGAACACCTTGTTTCAACCTTTAAAGGTTTTATATAGTGAATTTATGGGATACCAGGGGCATGTGTAGGCTCATTTACTCTGCACAGTAAAAACAGAAGCCTTGAACTTCCTCAATGGTTTAATGTTTTTAATAATAAGAGATGAGAAGCATGTTACAGAATCACTTCATACGCTGTGTTTACTTTTTAATGGAAGTTAAAGGAAAGTATTGCACAAGAATTAAAGGTTTTGCAGATCCAGATTACTTGTGTAATCCTTGTGAGGACTGATGGTACTCGCTCCTCTCATAACTACATATTAGATGTACTCATAAATGTAATGAGCAGTGCTCTTCCAGGTTTTGAATATTCAAAGTGGTGCATTCAATCCATTTGGCTGTTATATTTTTACAGTGTTAATGATAAATTTCAGGTTCTGCTATATAATTGAATAATGAAATATCTTGTTTTTAAAAAGCAAAATGAATACTATAAACAGAAGTGTTACACAGTTATTTTTTAAAAACTCTTGAGAAGGCTTGCTGAAAACAAGTCAATAGAACAATTGTGTGTTTAATTGCTAATCTGCTTTATGTTTTATTAAATGCTTAGTGTTTTCCTGATTCACTTACATGGTAATGGGTAGTCAAGTAATGATCAGTAGCTTATAATTTAAAAGCAGCTCATTGTATGGAACCTTGAAAGCTAAACAGGACCTGTCATCTGGGTGGATAAAATATGAACACACATAACCTTTTTTCCCCAAGAAACAGTGATTGTTGTGTTGGTAGCTGGTATTTGACTTCAAATTATACGAGAGAATTTCTTTCGAGCCTGCTGTTCTCAGCACTTCTGAAAACTCCTGGGTTTGAAGTCTGCTGCAAAGAATTTTTTCGCTTTCCTTGTAGTACCCCTATGGGTGTAAAACTTAAAATGCTGGATTATACCCATTTGACTTCTAAGACAGTGCAGGGGAAAGCCACATGAGGGTTCCTGTTATTTAAAAAACTAGAAAGTTATTTGAGCATGGATCTCTCAGGCGTGGCTGGGCTCTAAGCTTTGTTCACAACAGGGTATGAAATGCTGCCTAGTAAAGGTCTGAGGGACCATGACTCTCATCTCAAAACCCAGTGGGGGGGAAGAGGGGAGGGTGAGAAACCAGTAGTGAATAGCATGACGTGTTCAAGAAAGGAACAGGAGTGACAGACTATGGTGTTGCATCTGTGCTAAGGTCTTTCAGGAGTAAGTAATTCTTTCAAGTGTTCGAAAGCATAGAGTTGCAGTGTTTTTACTGAATAGGTAAATCTCCTGTATGTTGCTAATTACAGGTTAGGTGAACCAGATATGTGTGCCTGTGGCAGACTGATGGTATGCCTTGTGTATCCTCACTTGCCTGTACTTGGGTGGTGAAGTTCATGTAACTGAATATCTAGCAGTAAAAAGAGCAATGCGCTCTGAAATAGCCCAGACAACTGGTTAGCTTGCCCAGGCACTTGAGGTAAAAACTGAGTTTTGAGCCTAAAATTTTTCATCGTGGACATACTGCCTCCCAGGCTCCTAACAACGAGGCTTTAAATAGGCAGTCTGCAACCTATTCGCTCAGAAAAAGTCAAATTGGGAGTCTACTTCTGAAAACTGACAATGTCAAATGAGATGTTATTTTACAGCTTACCAGTTCCTTGGGTAGCTATTTACATGAGCCAGTAAAGGAGAATAACGCACTGTGTGTAAGTCAAAGCACAAATTTCACTTCTGGTCAGTCTAATTGTTTTGTTTTTCCCAAGGTTAGAGCTTGTTTACTTAGCCTGAAGCACTTGCATCCAAGGCTTCACCCTGCATACCAAAATTTTAGCTTGGTTTGAGGAGAAGAATATCATTTAATAGCAGCATCACACACAAAGCCATCGGGGACAGCTGAACATGTTAAGGGGTATGGAATGGAATGACAATCTGCAGCAACAACCTAATGCGCATGATGAAAAGCTGGCTGCGGGATGGCTGAATTCAAAGATGAATTGGTCATCACTGTATTCAAACAAGGAAAAAGAAAACATATGGCAGAATTCTGGGTGTTTTTCCAGATGTGTAGCATGGCTAGGGGTGCAGCGGCTGGAAGTGTAAGGGGAGCAACAACTGCGCTGCAAGCTGCTGGTAGCTGTGTTTCTGTACAGGTGGCTGCTTGCGGAAGTGACTCGATACATATCAGTGTCTATCTGTGTCTTTTTTGAGTGATATATTTCATGTTTTGAGGAGTCTTAAAAAGCAATACTTCAGTTGGTCTAGAGTACCAGATGCTGTGTGGCCAATGAAAGGTCTCTGGAAATTAAATAGGATGAAAGAATTAAATAGGATGAAGAGGGTTGTGTATTTGAAGCCCCTAGCTTCAACTGTGAAACCCATTGAAGCTGGCTGAAGCTTTTGACTAGCATCACCTGCCTGATCGTATGGTATTTAGAGACCCCTTTCCATCCTCCACGAAGGGCTTCAAACAGTATTTGGGGAGCATGGATTTGTAACTAGGATGGCAGTCGCTGCTTCTAGAGGTTATATTAATTTTGAAACTATCTTAAATGGCCAGATGTTTCTGCTTTCTACTCTGTTCATTGGGAGGAAATGGAGTTATTTGACTCTAGCAAAAAACAATATTCTCAGTCTGATAATTCAAAAGGATACAGAAGAAACCAGAAAATTACTCATTGTGACAGGAATGAGCTGGCGATGCTTCCAGCTTCCTTAAGAGTTTGTGTCTATATCCCTTAAATATGAGGATTACAACAGTGAGACACTTAAATGCATTTAATGAAAAAAATAGTAAAACAATGCCTAAACCAAATGATTACAGTACAGAAGGTGAAAATCTTAAGTAGGCCATGGACGGGGGTGAGGGAGAATCAAAGTATGCCAGTGGCATTAACAAATTCTGAGTAATCTATCTTCTTTCCAGGGTTCAGAACCTTACTACAGAAGATAACAAAACATGCTTAACACAAATTGAATTGCAAACTCTAAAAGTCAGGGTATTTATTAATCTGTGACCAAGTAATTCTGTTCCTTCTAGCTGTAATACTTAAATAATCATCTTTTACCTCACAATTAAGTAATCACTTCAGAAGTGCCAGGTGCGATGGAATATAGGAAAATGCAGAATAGGGATATACAAGCCAACGGTAGTTGACCTGGGTATGCAATATCTAGAAACAAACAGAAGAGATTGGGGGCAATGGATGTTAATCAGTTTCGACATTGAATGGGGACGAACCCCAAGAATGCAGCTTTGATATAAACATCTGTGTTGAAGATGTACTGAAAATTAGGAAGATGTACTTTAAAATTTTGAAATGAGCTAGGTTTTTCAGGTCAGATATGAGCAAAGGGTTTGGGCAATATACTTGATTTAAAAAATAATAGGATGGATCTACTGGCACTCAGAGGACTGCTGTCATGTCAGTGCTGGGCCCAAATGCATTCTTATCTAAAATGCACTTGCTTCGAGCAGCGAGCGGACTAACCTTCATCCTCAGAAGTCTACCCTGCTGCTGAACCTCTGATCCAGCAACAATGCAGTGCCCTTCGGGGGCATCTTGACTTAAGTCCCTTGGCTTCAAATAGTCACAGGCAGATAGCACACCTGTCTCTTACAGGATGAGGCAGAAGGCTTGAGTGAACCCGTAAAGCATTTGTGCAAGGAGTGAGCCTTAAACTTCCTTCTTACGTTCATCTCTTACCTGACTCAGCTGTGCTGGTCCCCCCCCCAGCTGCAGGAGCGCTGTAAGGGTGTGAGGCAGCTTAGTGGAGTAGTTGTGGCTGTGTGTGGTGCTGAAGAAAGCTGCCTGGGCATGGGGGCTGCTTAGGCATGAAGAGGAGAGAAAATAGTTTTGAATGTGACAAGTTGTGTCACAAAGAGTGTTTTTATAGGAGTGGTTTCTGGCAAAATGTCACTGAACTCAAAGCATGACTTATGCTGGAGTTTTGTTTTCCCTGGAAGCTTGGCTAAAACTAGAGCAAGTCTTTTATCAGTGCTCTAACTAATGGTGGAGCATGAGCCCTGAAAAACTGGAGATTGTTCCACAATAAAGTTCTTGAATTTTTTTGGGGGGTGGGAGTGGAAGCTGTTTAAAACCATCATGTCTTAGTGTCTGTGTGCACTCACTATTCTTTGGAAAAATCACTTCCCTACTGCTCTGTTGCCCTCTTGTAACTAAAATACAAAGGACTAATATTGTTATATTGTAATACAAGTATACAATGCTGTTCAGACTGGAATGAATAGCAGAAAAATTCTATTATTTCTTGTGCTGTGGCTGGATGTTAGGTGAAGATTTTTGTCTGGCAAAGGAAGATTGCTGTTAGCAAAATACTGTAGAAAGCTTTGGTTTATTTGTGGCACCTGCAAACTGGCCTCCCTATCTCTTGCTTTTAAAGATTTGGTACTGTTTATTTTAATGGTGTTGATTGTGCTGCTTCTTTCAGTCTTGCAAGCCATGTGAGCTAAGGGGAAAGTAAATGAAAAGCTCTATACTTGAACTATCGTTATGGCTTAGGCTTTTTATTCCTTTTAACCTACACCTTCAAAGGAAGGAAATACCAGAAGCCTTGCAATGGAATATGCACAGCTGACCTTTTTGAGTTCCGGATTGCATCAGGAAGGAGGAAAGTACTTCAAGGTGCAAAAGTGGAAGGTTACAACAAGGTTTAGTAATTCCAGTGCTTTGAGTCACTGGAAATAATAAATACTGCAGAAATAATTGTGCAGTGCTGCAAGCAAAGACGGAAGAAAAGTGCGAATATATCCTGAACCATTAAAATATTAGAGCAATGTTTTCAGCATCACTGTAACTTTTTCATTTGTATTGAACTGTGGAGTACCACAGAAGTAAATAAACGCCAACTGTGACAAAATACATAAAACAACAAGAAGGAAATGAATACCAAATAGTATCATCCAAAGCTATTAAATGGGAATCAAACACAGCTACAGTATTCGCTGTGTCTAACTCACTGGCCTGTACTATTTCTGATAAGCAATTTAGCAGCACCTCCTCTATCCTGGATAGGACAAAGGGTAATAAATGAAATAATTACCTTCTGGGTTTGGAAACTGCATGTGAAAAGTAGGAATTGTTCTATGTCTATTCTTTTGAACAGTAGGAATAAAATCCTGATTGTTTTTTTAACTGAGGTTTGTGGCAAAACTCATATTGATATTAGTTTCACTACTATGTTAAAATGATAATGCCTTGTGATCCAGCAAGTATGAGCCCTATTGTGCTGCCAGTACGGAAACATGGAGTAAGAGGCACTTGCTGCTCCCAGAACTTATCACTAAACAGAGTATGAAATAGATGGTGCACTAAAAAGATTTCACAGAAATATCTTCATATGATATCTTTATAGTGAGGAATTGTGGGGCTCCAGAACCCCAGAAAGCAGAGCAAGAGAGATGGTGAGAGACTGCAAAACTTTGAAGTAAAGGCATTGGCAGTGAGTTGGGAGTTGCCATCACCTGGGTGGGTCAGTTCTGAGAGGCAGCTGCATCCCTCCCTCACTTGGCAAACCAAATGGGAATGCTGGTGCCAGGGTCTAGAGGCTCATTTGGCCAAGCACCAAGATTTGTTAGGCACATTCAGCAAGTCAGTCATAAATTTTCATTTTAATTGTGTATGTACCCCTTGCAGAGATGGGTGTGGGTGCTGATTTTCTCAGAAGAAATGCTCACTGTGATGCCTCATTGTGTCGCAGGACCTGTGGTGGCAGCTGTCTGGGGTGAAGAGGGGACCGCTGGGCTCCCAGCGGCAGGGCTGTTGGAGGAGCATCACTGGAGTTACCTGTTACATGGACATTGGCCCTTTAGCTGAGGGAGGGTTGTCTTTCATGCCCCAGTGTTTTCCCTAGCTCCTCCTTCATTGTCAGAGCACTCCCGCAATGCCTTGGAGCACTACATACTGCAGTGAAGGGTTAGAAAAGACCTTTCACTTGGATGGGATTGACTGGAGTTCAGTGGGTTTTCTGCCTGTGGTGCAGCTGGAGCGCAAAGAATCAAGACTCAGGTGCTTCCTCAGAGTTTAATAAAACAACACTTTTTGTACTTGCAAAGCACAGGAGAGAAGTGATAAAAATGCTGTTTCCCACTGTAAATGAGGTTTGAGACTTTCTCCGTTCTTTTGCCAGGAGGAGAAAGATGCCTGTCCAACATAATCAAACTGAGGTGTTCAGTTTGGTTTCCCCCGCTTTTGCAGGCTGTGCTGGAGAGCAGGCTCCAAGGCCACCCAACAGGAGCTTTGCACCCCAAACCTGAACCAGGTTAGATACCTGATCACTGCAACTGCAAAAAGATACCTACTTTTATCCAATACTTTTTTAAAACAAGGTTCAAGCCTGCTGCTTAAAACCTCTTCCAGCATCAGCTTTCCATTTATTTATAAGCCCTAAGCAAGTGCTTTATTTCAAAATTGGTGTTTGCTGGTTTGAGCTGGTCTTTAATGCAACAAGTTAGTTGTAATGTTATGAGTTTGCGTGGCAAGGTTTTGGTGGCAAGGTTTTGGTAGCAGGGGGGCTATAGGGGTGGCTTCTGTGAGAAGCTGCAAGAAGCTTCCCCCATGTCTGATAAAGCCAGTGCCAGCTGGCTCTGAGATGGACCCGCCGCTGGCCAAGACCAAGCCAATGGGTGACGGTGGTAGCACCTCTGTGATAACATATTTAAGACGGGGAAAAGAATTGTAGTAAAATCTCAACGAAGAGAGAGGAGTGAGGTGATGCGAGAGAAACAACTCTGCAGACATCAAGGTCAGTGAAGAAGGAGGGGGAGGAGGTGCTCCAGTTGCCGGAGCAGAGAGTCTTCCCTTGCAGCTCATGATGAAGACCATGATGAGGCAGGTTGTCCCCCTGCAGCCCATGGAGGTCCACAGTGGAGTGGACATCAACCTGTATCCCATGGAGGACCCCACACCAAAGCAGGTGGATGTGCCCAAGGGAGGCTGTGACCCTGTGGGGAGCCTGTGCTGGAGCAGACTCCTGCCAGGACCTGCAGACCCGTGGAGAGAGGAGCCCACGCCGGAGCAGGTTTGCTGGTAGGGCTTGCTACCCCGTGGGGGACCCACGCTGGAGCAGCCTGTTCCTGAAGGACTGCACCCCGTAGAAGAGACCCGTGCTGGGGCAGTTTGTGAAGAGCTGCAGCCCGTGGGAAGAACTCACGTTGGAGAAGTTTGGAGAGAACTATCTCCTGTGACAGAGACCTCACACTGGAGAAGGGGAAGAGTGTGAGGAGTCTTTGCCCTGAGGAGGAAGGAGTGGCAAAGACAACATGTGATGAACTGACAGTAACCCCCATTCCCTGTCCTCATGTGCCACTCAGGGGGTGGAGGTAGAGAAACGGGAGTGAATTTGAGCCCGGGAAGAAGGGAGGGGTGGGGGGAAGATGTTTTATAAATTAAACTTTTCTTTTCTCCCCAGGTTCAGTCTGTTTTGTCTGTGGCTGTAATTGGTGAGTGATCTCTCCCTGTCCTTATCTTGGTCGTCGAGCCTTTCATCATATTTTCTCTTCCCTGTTCAGCTGAGGAGGGGCAGTGATAGAACGGTTTTGGTGGGCACCTGGCATTTATCCAGGCCAAACCGAAACAAGGCACAAAGTAGTTCTAATTTTTTCTTGTGATTTTATAGCTTTAAATTCTAGTAGCCTGTCATAACCAAAGCACTGTCAGTCTGTGGAACAGAAAACACTGCTTATTATGCAGAAGGGAGAAACTGTACTTGCTCAGTAAGTCTCTACTCTTTGTACTTCTGCTATACAGTTTCACTTTTATCTAAAAGCAAACTTGCTTAGGTTGAAAATATATAGTTACTAGTTACAAAAAAAGCTGTTATGTGGTACTAAGATGTCAGTCACTGCTTATCTGGTATTTTTAAATAGCATTTTGTCCTACTTGTAAAACATGCTTTTTTGTGCATCTTCCTTATGGCCCACAGACCTCGAGGTTTTTCAGGCACTCCCAGATACTCTTCTGAACAGCACTCAAGTAATGAAATACTAATTTCCATACTTCATGGTGTTCACAGGTGCATTAATACTGCACTGAAATGAAAGCTTGTGGCATGTTGGTAACACGCAGGCTAGCTAAGGGCACACTTCAATAAGGAAAACTAAAATTTGAGCATTTAGGCTGATTTTTCTTTATAGTGGCATTGTGCAGCTGAGCATTTAAACTGTCTGGAAAATTGCTTCAGGCCTCCGTGTTATTATCACTCAGGTACTCTTTCACATGCAGTTCCATTTCCACACTTTCCTGCAGCTGAGATGGCATCTTCGGAGTGCCTTTTCCACAGCAAAGGTGCCGAGTCTTGCGATTTGAAGGCATGCTGTGAGGCTGGCTGCACCATTAGACATAGACCTTGGACAACATCAGCCATCCTTTCACTGGCAGAGGTGGAAGTGTGGGCTGCAGGGCCATGGGAAGCCCTCACCTGTGCAAATCTGAGGATGCTGTGTAAGTACCCATAGAACTAAAACTTCTCTTCACCAGGCAGGCTGCTGAGTGTAGTGATGCCGTGAAAAGCCAGAATTGAAGACTCAATAGTCGGCAGACTATTAAGCAGGTATTCTTTATTGCAGCGCTGGGCACATGGGGGATCTCTCCTCCAAACGTGTGCACCGGGGAGACACAGTTACTAGGTATTTATGCTATGTTAACATACATATTCATTACATTTCCAAGAAATGTTTATCATAGTAATGGCTTTTCCGAGAATTCATTAATATATGGTAATGTCCATCGCACATGTTTGT
>Ga0065711_1035787_pt1 | contig 21832 bp, 18 predicted proteins | sample Hoacrofraction12_FD_59098 | JGI IMG/M metagenome (GOLD analysis project Ga0065711, IMG submission 59098) | Hoatzin crop microbial communities from Cojedes, Venezuela - Epithelial fraction 12 v2 (version 2) | ecosystem: Host-associated > Birds > Digestive system > Esophagus > Crop | place... | reverse complement strand
GTGAGGCCCCATCTGGAGTACTGTGTCCAGTTCTGGGCTCCCCAGTTCCAGAAAGATGAGGAGCTACTGGAGAGAGTCCAGCGGAGGGCTATGAGGATGATGAGGGGACTGGAGCATCTGTCCTATGAGGAGAGGCTGAGAAAGCTGGGCTTGTTCAGCCTGAAGAAGAGAAGGCTGTGAGGGGCCCTAATAAATGTTTATAAATATCTTAATGGTGGGTGTCAGGAGGATGGGGCCAGATTCTTTTCAGTGGTGCCCAGCTACAGGACAAGGGGTGATGGGCACAAACTGAGGCACAGGAAGTTCCATCTGAACATGAGGAAGAACTTCTTCACTCTGAGGGTGACGGAGCACTGGAACAGGCTGCCCAGGGAGGTCGTGGATTCTCCCTCTCTGGAGATATTGAAGACCCGCCTGGACAAGGTCCTGTGCAGCCTGCTCTAGGTGACCCTGCTTCAGCAGGAGGGCTGGACTAGATGACCCACAGAGGTCCCTTCCGACCCCTACCATTCTGTGATTCTGTGAAACTGTGAAGAAACAGATTTTGAACATCTCAGAATGACAGTTGCAGGGAAAAAAGGAACAAACTTTTGTTTTCATACAAATTGTATGAGTAATTTATCTTCTATCAAATGATCTCGTTTGGTCCATATTTCTTATTATAGCTTGTAATTTGTTCCACACAAATATTTTATTCTTGTCACTCACAATGAAAGTTGAATAGGAAGATTTGTCTCAGACATATGTTTACTAGTAACTGCGTAAATTTGGCTTCTATAAAGTGATGAGCCACTTCTTGGTTCTTCATATGTTTTTATCCTGTTTTAATTATATACACTGGGAACTGATGCAAGAAATTATGATTGAGAAGGATTTTTGGGTGAAGTACTCACAGATGCAAGGCCAACTTGTAGACCCAAGGTCTCGGAAGTAGGGAACTACTGTATGAGTGGCAACATGTCTGGGGAGCTTCTGCTCTGAAAATTGGTCTCTTGAGGGTGTGGGCAATTTTAAACAGATGGCAGAGTACTTATTTCTTATGGAAGATGCTGTGTCTCAGAAATGTAGTCTGTAATTTAATGGTAGGTTAAGCCAGTCGGTTTTCTACTGCAGGATTTTTCATCCTTTCGTGGAAGTAACTCTTTGATATTTTATTATTCAAATGTTCCTGTTGTGAAGGTATCCGTCATTAATAATACTCAATCAAACAAAAACTTTGCAGGAAGAAGTCTAAATATTTGCTAATGAAAATAAACTGGGTGAATAAATTTTATGGGTCTTACTGGGTGAGAGTAGGGGTGCTTGCAGTGTTTTGGTGAGCAAATTTAATATGTTTTCTAAAACATAGTAACTTCTGGATGAATGCTGAGCGATGATCTGTCTTTACATCTGTGTAAACTGCAAGGTACTGCTGGTCAGTTTGTTATTGGGAAGTAGCATCGAGCAGTAGCACTGGCTGAATGACTCAGTCTCTGATCCAGAAAAGGTATTAAAAATAATGATCTGTCATCAAATTACCTTCTGAAACATTCTCTCACCAATGCTATAAATACACAATTTAACTACATAAAGCTGGGCTATCTGAATGTACTAACAGCAAAACTGCTAGCTTTGGAAAACTGCTATTAATAGTACTGCTCCTCTAAAACCTGTACCATTCCTATGAAAAAAAAAGTCTTTCGTAGCGATATAGAAATAGGTACTTTGTAAGTGAGATAGCAGAGATAAAACACTTGCTGTAAACAGCGTGTTTCACTGTTGTTTAATGTATCTGCTTTACTGCCATTTGATGTCTAGTACTCAGTTTCAGTACAGAAAAAACAGCGGAGCTTGAGAATGAGAATCACGTTTTTCAGTTTGTTCTTTATCATTCGTGGATAGTGACACAAAAATCATGTTTGATTATAATTAACCTGTTTTATGTTAGAGATATGCTGTTCATTGGACAACATTTTGTCTTTAACTTACACATTTTCTTCATTCTTTTGCAGTAGTATATTATCTTCAAACTTTTTTGGATCCCATACTGATTCTTTTGTCAGCTTTGCAAAGCCTCTACATTTTACAGCCCTAAAAATATCCTGACTTGGAATTGAGCAGTTGCTGTCAAATACTAGCAGCAAATTTCTCCTCTTGTGAAGGAGAGCAGCCAGAAAATTGGCTGATTTTGGTTGATTGTACCCAACAGCTTGGGACTGCTCTGCAGTGTACCGATGATCCTGGTTCCCTGATTGTTCCTAGCATGGGTCCTGCTGGACTGCAGCATGGCTTGCTGCTTTGCTCGCACACCTTGTTCTTTTGAGGCAAACCAGGATACTTGGAGGAATGTTGTTGCAGTTGGTCTCTTCCTGACACTGAATTCAGTGTGGCTGGGTGCGTGTGGGCCCAGAGTTAGGATGTGCATTTTTTAAAAATGGTGTGGGAGTGACATCTCACCAGGTTTGGGGGAACAAGGAAAAGTGAGTTTGGAAAGCTCAGTGTCTGTGATTTGAAAATGGGAGTTTGCTGGGTCTCTGTTTAAGTTAGAAGAAAGAATCTGAAATAAGGTGAAAAGATAGTTTTAAATAATTTGAATAAAACCATTTCTCTTTCTAAGGTAGAGGTGATTCAATGCCTTGATGTTTAGGAAGGTGTACAACTATTTATTAGTTCTCCAGTTGTGTATATTAGGTGTAAGGAAATCACTTCACATAATATCTGGATATCTAACTTAGCAAAATGTAAAAATGATACAGCAGGTGTTTTTTAGAAAAAAAAGACTGAGGCCAAATGTTTTCTTTACATCAGAGAAAAAAAAAATTAGCTTTAAAAAGATAAAATTCCAATGTTTTTATCTTGCAGTTCACATTAAAAATGTTTATGGCTTGCCTTTATTTACAGGGTTTTTAAAATTCTCTTACAGTGCCCTGTTCAGGCGGAGACAGGCTTTTATGGACATCATCAAGGAAAGAGATCTTGGAAAAATAGAAGGGCAGACTACCAGGATCTAGACTGTTTACCTTATCCAGGATCAACTGGAGCACGACCTAAAACTGATGTAAGTAGCTACAGCATATTTACAACATTCTCTGACTCCGAGGTTCAGTAACCTCCAAATTTACTATTTACCATTAAAATTGTCCTCGCATTTCTTCAAAGTGAATTGTTCTGCAAATATGGTGCTGCATGGAGGAACTGGGTTTGAGGAAGAGGTACAGATGAAAGTGAAGCCAGTCTTCAGTGAGACTCCAGGGCTGTGGGATTCATTGAATCTGATTTTAGACAACTCTAGTGAAGACTTCTACATCTGAACAAGTCACTTGGGCTGTCTTTATAGTCAAAGGAAAGAAATGGGCAGTTCTAAAGAGTAATTAATCTCATCTGGAAGTTAAACATGATGGATTCCAGGCATTGGATCAACTACTGCATCTTCATTGCTTATTTTAGAAATAGTCTCTTAGGATTTTTAATTTGGGAGTTGGTTACACCCAATTCAGTGTGATTTCCACCCTGCATTCTCCGTAAGCAGAAGTGTTCAGCTCTGGAGGTTTAGTTAAGCCCTATTTCTAATCAATAATAGCAATATTTACTTCATTTCTTTTTTCTTTTTACAAGGTGATGCTGTAGTCTGCAGCTGAAGTCTGTTAAAATCTGTCAGAGGGTTTCCCCCAAAGGCTTTGATTCACTTCCTTAATAGCCAAATGTTGCTATATTTATGCATGTAGAAGTAAGCTATTTTAGGTTCAGTGTCTTGGTTCCAAAATGCAGATGGTTTTGCCTCTCAGTTGTAAATTACTTGGGTGCCAGCAGTGTCCATGGTCATCACACAACATAAAAATGGCTGCACTGGATTGAATCAAAGGCACTTAAAGTTCAGTATCCTTTCTTTGGTAGTGGTCAACGGTAGATGTTCAGGAAAGAAAAGTAAGAACATGGTAAGCAGATAGTATGCCATTTAAACTTCCTTTGAGATATTTATCATGCAGACACAATGAAGTCAGAAACTATATTGCAGTTTTATAATTAATAGCCCCCAAGGGTCTTTTTTTGTCATCAGTTGTGTCTTTTGTATTTATTTGTATTCGTTTGTTCTTTTGATATTAAAAGCATCTTGTAGCACTGAGTTCCAAAGTTTAACTGTGGAGTATGTGAAAAAACACCTATTTCTTGTTGTAAATTTGCTACTGTATTATTAATTGGGCTGTAACTCTTGTACTGTGAAAAAAAGTGAATCTTAGGAATCCTATAGGAAGTAGTGGATACCTGAGACTGGGGGTTCTTTTCAGCGTGTCTGACTTTTTATTGATATTGTGTTTTTATCTGACTGTTTATCTTACATTCATTCAGCATCATGAGGTCTTTTTACAGCAACTGGCGGTCACTTTTTGTTTTTATTAACTTCTGTAATTTAATGTCATCTCTGTCCCTTGTTGTTCCTCCATTTTCCGGATCATTTATGAGTATATTGAACATGTATCTGTGAGACTGTCAGGTAATATCTGTCTACTGTAAAAGAAAACAAACAATTATTTCTAACCTTTTTTTCACTTCTAGTTAGCAATACAGAGACATTTTTATTTCTTGACATCTTTTTTGTTTTTCCTCCTTGCCAGCGTATTTTGAGTCTGATAGATAGCTTCATCTGAAGCTTTTTGAAATGGAAGTACATTGTATCAGCCAAATCATTCATATCTGCATGATCAGTCAAAGAACTTGGCCTCCAAAAGCCATACTTGCACTTCCCTGTTAGCCCCTATTACTCTCTGTGTGCTTATTCTGTTCTGAAGCATACTATTTGGTAATTTTCTGCCCTGCATATCAGTCCTACTAGCATCCCTTCTGCAGATAGCTTCAAAAGCATTTTCAGATATTGGCATCGCATAAGCCAACCTCCATTCCTCCGATCCCATAGGCAATAGATTTTTGCAACAGTTATACGTTAAGTCAATAGCTCAACAGTTCTCTTTCCCCTGATGAGGTGCTTATTTCAAGTTATCTACAATTTTGATTAAAGTAAAATCTATTACATTGGAGGTATCTTTAAAACCGTTATACTGTTCATCTACCAAAGAATGATACACGTGCCACCATACAAATTCTGTATTTCATTAAATGAGCCTACTGGTCACTGAAATGGAAATTTGGAGGTGGGCTCCACTTGCTTACTAATTGAAAACAGTGTTCACTTCCTACTAGCTGTTTCCTTTCCTTAGAAAATAAATTTGCTGCATTTCTGCAAAAGCACAGATGTTTGTTCTGGTTTGTCGCTTGTTCTAGTTGGAAAAGATAGCAGAAGTCAGTAAAAAGTAAGATATTTTCCAACTTTATTGGGTTTTTTTACCTCAGCCAAATATTCAGGCATGCAGATGTATCATTGCTTAACTACCTTCCCACTAATACTATGTAAATATTTTTGAAGTGATGTTGCAGTGATAGTGTTGTTTGGCTAGAAGTATGTGGGAGAGAAGGCAGAGAAAGAAAGTTTGGGATTTTTTTCTTTTCTGAAGTCTACATTTCTCTTTTTGTTGAAATTCAGGATATACTATTGCAACAAATATCAGTTCCACAAATCTTCATCAGTACAGTCCACGTAATGTATCAAGCATTTATACTCCTGTAGTAACAGCAGTGTAAGGCAGAAATTACTACTGTTGCTTAGGGCACCATCTCATCTAGAAGCCTGCTGGAGACATAGAATTTCTCTAGAAATTAGTGGGCTGTTTTTTTAATTGGCCAGGGCTTTAAATTAGGGATGTTTGCAAATTTCATTCAGGAGAGCAGATCATTTTACTTCATTCAAAGTGCTGGTTTTGGTGTGTATGCTACATTTCGGGTAAATGCGAATAATGCTATGTCCAGCTCCAGGGGTTCAGTCTGTGGGAGTCTGTCGTGTCTCTCCAATACTTGGGTTTTCACTGCTTATTCCTTAAGATACAGACTCTTCTGTATTTTTAAAAAGGGCATGACAAAGTTGCTTTTATTATAGTGGAGGGGATGGATCCAAATGACAAAAGGCCCAATTCCTTCTTTGTCACATCCAGATTTCGTCCAATTAAATCCTATGATCCAAGTGGTAATATTACTTAACTTGGGAGTAACACAGAGATAAATCAGACCCGTTGTATTTTGATGAGCTAGTTTTAATTCTCGTCCAATTTTTAATGAGTCAGACGGATAAAAAGCACTTATCTGTCTCTGCACCCCGGGAGCTCATACACCCAAGCACTTAGAAAACCAAATACTCCATGACTTATGGTGATCAGTAAATGTAGCAGAGGAGACCAACGTTAGAAATAGCAGGGATGCTGTAATTCAGGAATAATATGCAGACAATTATGCAGGACACAGTAGTTCAATTCTCAGTACAAGGCAGTGATGTTAGCTGCACAGTTTGATGGATACCAGCTAGGCTGACAGCTTAAAAGGTGCAATGAAGGTTTCTTTGGCAAACTTGTGTCACAGGAGGTGTTCTATTTGTATGCCTTTAAAAGCTGACTCAACTTGTTACAACATTTTGATAGAATAATAGTGAAAATCATGGGTTTAGGGCTATGATGTGTCATGTCATGTCTCCCCTCCTTCCTTCCTCCCAAAAAGTTGCATCACTGTGGGAAACATTATTTGCGAGCCACTAAAGGAGATGTGTACCTGACATGGTGGGGAAGTCCGGTGCCTGAGAGACAAGCAGCAAAGTTTCACCTGACAAATGTTGGCATTTGGAAATCTGTGTCTACATCATAGATGTTCCATTAATGGAGTGAAAAAAGCACTTCTACAGCAAGATCCACCTCACCCTGAAGTAGTCGTCTGAATGTAGGTCGCCTGGTTGAAGTGCTTTGTGCCCCCAAAGTGCTGATGTTGGTTGGTTGAGCATTTGAAGAAGTGACTGGCTGAGGCATAGGTGCTTACAGCTGGGGAGCTAAATCCCTCCCAATGGCATCAAGTTACATTCTGGTATTTGATGGGCAGTGCCTGCTTCTCCATGCACTGAGCAGAGGAAACTTTGAGATCCTGATGGCCTAACTTACAAGTCTAATACCGAGTGGTGTAAAAACCCGATCAGCAAATACCCTCTAGCTTTTGCAGAAAACACAATATCCCCTGCAGTATGCACTCTGTGCCTTAGTAAGGAAACAAAACTTCAAGTATTGGTAACAAGGTTGGCTTTTTCCTTTATCTGTGGTAAGTCTGCTTTTAGGTTTTCTTTTTAAGTACAGTTGATGAGCACACTCTTGATTTCTTATGCTTTAGTTCCACAAATATCTCGAATACATTAAACCAAGAACGCTAAAATTAATCATTATATAGGTTTCGGGTTTGTTTTAACCTGTACTTTGTTTGGTTCCCTGCTCAGCCACATGACTATGTAGGCTGGTGCAAGAGAGGGTCAGAGTGGCTGGAGATGAGATGGGGTGAATTGCTTCCTTCGGCATCAGAGCCACCATCAGATAGCTCAAACTGGTTGTAGAACTATAGTTTATCTGTGCTAAGCCACTTGATTCAGAAAATGGGAAGCAAAGCAATGCCTTGTAACCCACATGACTGAGAAGTGTTTGTGATTCTTTTAAGAAGATAAATTATTCTTTTTTTGCTGTGAAATGCTATTTGTTGCTTAAACAGTGTCTGAGAGTTCAGGCCAGAGGTTCCATAGATGTGTGATATCTTCTGACATTGTTTAGAAATATAAAACTAATAATACTGTAATCTATGACTATAGCAGTCATTATCTCTTTGTAGGCAGTGTGATACTTGCCTGACCCTGTGACATTTTTTTGAGGCCAGAGAAATTCAAAAGTAAAAGCAGCCAAAGGAAAATCAGAATCATTGTGTTTCTCATGCACTACTTGTTCAATATTGCTGCCCCTGGACCAGCAGGGATCAGAGATTATTCCATTAGTGAGCATGTGTGACGAGCCTTTTATCAGATAGCTGCCAACATGCAGTGCAGAGTCAAGTTACAATGTGACAGCTCATAACAGTTTGTATTTCTACTAAGCACTCTTTTGGAATTTGAGTATCTTAAAGTATTTGCAAACCTTAGGCTGATCCTTTATTTCTCCATGAAATATGTAAGCAGAGTCTTCATTTTACATCTGAGGTTAGAAGATAAGTGTATATAACCTGGCTCTAAAAGAAGTTTCACACACTATCACTGCTGGATGTGGTCATAAATTTATTGGTTCACAGTACAATTTACAGCAGCAGTTACGTCCATTATCTCGTAGGGTGTGTTTCCCTAGGTGAAGATTAGGCAGATCATGCTTTACCCTGACCTTGCCCACCATTGAAAAAGTTGATAGTAAAGCCTCGAGAAGACTTGTGCAACCTCAGGGCAAAGTTTTGTGACCTCAGAGAGCTCTGCTCATTCTGTTGTTGGGCAACTTTGTATGACCCATGAAGAGCAAGAAGGTGAAGTAAGAAGCCTAGACCTGAATGAGGGAGACATAGTGTTCAATGCTCTATTTTCTCAGAGAAATGGTGTGCTTGAAGACGTGATTATTTGGCTTTGCTGGAGCTGAAGATTTCTGTCTGTACTTCAGCTAAAGAGTAGCATAGCTCACACTTATAAGAGATGCAGAAATCTTTGTTGAAACCAGGTCCTCATGGACTTTATACAAGTTGTAGTGGTTAGTTGCAGTGTGGTCAAGTGCAGAATCTGTACATCATCCTGGGCCTGTGATTTTGCCTCCGGGCCATCCTTCCTCATAAAGACTGCTAACTCAAATTGTTCCCATTCTTTCAAAAATAAATTTCAAACTGTGTCGTTTAGTTATGTGAATTGCTTTCCTATGTATACTTAATGTTGATATTAAACACATCAGCAGACTAACTCTCCAGTATAGACACGGATAGCCTGAAATACCATCTTCACAGAGTTTTTCTTCTTGCTTTCAATATGTCATACAATGTGTATCCCACCGGGACGGAAGCATGGTGAAATAGTCAGGTACAGTGACCCACTCTGCTTCCAGCTGTATCCCGGTATGGTGGACTTTCTTGCATCTGAACGGAATGGCTGCCTTTCCATTCTTCCCCTGTTCTGCCCGCCCAGTGTGGACATTACCCTTCTTGCACAAGAGCACTCTAGACTCGCAGGCATTTCTGAGACAGTCGAGTGCTCCTGAAAGACAGAATCTTCCCTGCTTTGAGACAAACTAATTTATTGGTAGCAGAGGAGTTCATTGTCCTGGGAAAAGCCTGTACTAGCTCCAGGAAAAAACCAAGGAGGCTAATAGGGAATGAAGGGCAAACAGCTCGCTTCCTTCCCATTTTTAACAGCAAGAGCTATATATGACAATATGTATAGCTAATACTCCAGGTTTTCTCATCCACTTTGTTTCCAGTGCACCTGACAGCCCTCTGGCCAAAGTCTGCTCCTAGGAAGAAGTGGTTGCAAACATAAGCGCCCAGCATAGCCCCAGCTCGTTTCCCTTTTGTCTTCATTCCCTCCTCCCATCAGTCAGCACCTTCACACAAAGCTGTCTGTGAACAAGGCAACGCTGTGCTTACACATCGCGCAGAAATCATGATGCCACAACGAGTCTCAGAGAACAAGGGAAGGGGAACCTCAGTGTAAATTTTAGCTTTGCTCAGTTTAAATACGTTGTACGTGAATGGGTAAACTTTCAAAAACATCTGAAAGAAAAACTAGCAGATTAAAATATCATATAATACATCTAAATAGTCCTAAATTCTGGTCTGAATTATGAGTCTGCCCATCTCTGCAGATCAGTGAAACCTCAGTGAAAGTAGGATCAGGCTTTATGAATCAGGAAGATGTAAATATACCAAAACAGCAAGCACTAAACCCGTCACACTGAGCATCCTGAGTATCTGAGTAGCATTTGCAGGATTGATGCCAAGGACTGGCTGTCTCAGGGGTTCAGTTCTGATGGTGGCAGAAGGAGGCCCTGAGTTAGAAAAGGTAGGTGGATAGTATACATTTTTTGTGTTTATCTGGCTAATAACAAACTGTTTCATTACACATTCTTACTGAATTTTACATTTAAAATTACAATAATGAATGAGGTCACAGCACCGCTTGATAGGCCACTGCCTTTTCGTTTTAGAAACGGCATCCTGAGCTGTGGGTCCCTTTTAGCAATGCGTAGAATTTTAAACTGAATCTTGGCATTGCAGTGTTTATGTGTAATACTAAGAAATGTTGTCATATTATTATTAAATGTTTTTTGAGTGAGGACAGGCTTGTTACCTGTTTTATTACAGCTTTTCCTTGGAATTCTGCTTTTGCATTTATTCTATTAGAATTAAAAGGAGTGGTTTTGTTTGGAGTTTACTTTTTTTCTTTTGTGTTTCTGAGTGGACCGATCTTCACTAGTACAAGAACAGACTGGAGAAACGGAACTCTTCCCAAACACTCACAGCTCAAATGCACACTTATAGACCATCTTATTTGTTCTGATGTACCACATACATTTTAAATTTTGCTCAAAGTCTTTTAGCAAGGAGACTCCAACATCTTGCACCATAACTACTCTACGTAGAGATGGTTGGATAACAAAGGGGTTGCTTTACTTCTTGATGGCTGTAATCCTGAACTCCAAATGGAATGAAAAGCCCATGTCATCTTGATGAGACTCTGGAGATGTTAGTGTCAGTTCCAAGGAAATTAAATCTTTTAGATCTTTCTGATTCATTTAGGAGCAAATTGTGGTGTGTTTCAGAACTGACCAAAGAGTATTTATTAAATAGTTTGTTTGGCAAATTTCACAACATTCCTTAAATGAAATTTTTAACATACTTTTTTCTGAATTGTTAGCTCAGTTCCATTTTTTTCTGACAAAAATATTGAAGTCAGCTGAAGAGGATAATCCTAATGTAGCTATACAGCAATTAATATTACCTTGACCTGTTACGATTAAATCACTCTATATGAAAATATTTAATTAATTTTAATTTACATTAACAATATCCTTTTTACACAGTATTTTGCATCAGATTCATTATTTTAATTTAGTTTTCATGAGGGTTATTTGGAGGCAAGGGACATGCTTTGTGTATTTTTAAAAAAAACACCTCATTGAGTTACCTGGTAAGAAAACAAAGAGCTGCTGCATCGTTATCCGTAAAATGGCTTTGCAAAATAATGTAACAATAATTAGTTATTCTTGGATAGATGTGGAAAAGATAATTTATATGCATTTTTTTTGCATACAACATAAAGTAAACAAAGATTCCAAGTCATTTTGGAGTAAAGTGCATTTGATGTAGTTCAAGAGGTGTATGAAGTCCAAATCTGTATTGGGAAGAGCCTACAGTTGGTTATTTTTATTGCTTGGCATTATATATCTGTTTATGTAGTTCAAACTGATAATGTTGGTTTATGTTGTAAGAAAAGCTTTGAAAGAGCGAGCGACCGCAGGAGCAGTTGGGAAATAGAAGTGACCCCCTCTGCAAGGGCAGCCAGCAGTTCCACCAGGGACAGCAATAGCAGCAGAGCAACTGGGCTTCGTGGTGACGCTGCTAAAGACCCGGGAGCAGAGTGTGCCAGCAAAATATATTGAGTGAGCACTTTTCTGACCCATCCCAGTCCTTGTCTTCTCCTCACTGTCATAAGCTCACTCAGTGAGATTTGCCATCTAGGTCCAGGTGTAGTGACAAAATAAGAGCTGCCGGCAGGCATGGATTCGTTGATACATACATCCCAACTAAGCCTACGTATGCTACTTGGATTTTATACACATATTTATAGTAAGTAAGTTGAATTATTTTGTATTCTAGAATGACATTTGTTGTTATGTAAGTTTTTGGATCTTCCAGCTGAATTCTTTTGCAGAAACTATACTGCAAGGTACCAGTACTTTTTCACTGCTGGTTTTTGTGTTGTATTTCTGATAATGCAGACTGTTTGCAGGAACACAATCACATTTCGTAATAGTGCAACCTGATTAATCATAGCCACTAAAATTGCTGACTTACATTTCCGCATTAGTACACAGCCTCAAAAATGCATTGCTTTTCAAGGACAGATTGAAATGTCCTGACTCTTTGTCAGTAGATGTGGGATGCAAACTGTCAAAATAAGAACCTCTATAAATGCGTAACAAGAGGCAATTGAGAACCATACCAGTAAATTATACCATGCATACGCAAATACAAAAAGACATAACCTTACTTCCCTACAGTTAACTTTATACTCAATGAAGTGCAAAAGGGAAACAATTTATCTCTCTTTTCTTCTGTTCGCATTTTTTATACCAGCAGCCGGGCTCATGCTTTTAGATGCAGCACATCGTTTATTTAATTGGGTGACAGTACAGTTTTGTATTGTGTGTTGTAGCAGCCACAGAAAAGAACAGGCAGTAGAGCAGACCAACTCCCATGGGTGAGTTTGGCAGGCGTGTGCTGGGTTGGACCCTGCCAGACTGTCTGCTGTATTTTCTGCGTGTGGGAGTTGTTGAGCACAATTTTCTTCAGGGAAGATCATACCTGATCTGTCTACCAATCTGTCAGTTTTTTGCTTCCTCTTTTTCTGGCCCTGTAGTATATTTGTTACAATAGCATGAAAAAAAATGAGTGAATATGTTCTATGTGTGTAGTTTTATCAAAGTCATTTCTTTTCCAGTGTAGCTATTAATCATTTTCACCGTCTTGGCCCCTGTTTTGGGACTTGCGTCATTCTTATTCAGGCAGGATTCTCTCGACTACTTCTCATGTTGATCAGATGACACACACAATTGAGCTGGAGCCTTTGACTTTTACAATAGTTGTTGCTCACAGAAAGAGGAAAGTGGAGAGATTCAAACATTACCAGAGATATATAGTTAAAAATGTGTCCTGCCTGGACTGCTGAAGTGCTTGTGTGGTGCTTCGGAGCTTGGGTAGCGTCAGACCCCTAGTTCCACTTAAGCAGTGGTGCAAAGGTCTCTCATAATACCAGCCTCCAGGCTCTTTGTGTTCTGGAGAGCTCATAGACTGCTCCCTCCCGTTTCCCACGCTAGGGAAGAAGGGACTTCCATCTGTAACACACCAGCGATGGAGGCTGGTACAATGCATAGGGAGAGCGTTTTTTGTGCAAATGAATACAGTGAATCGTGCATCCCATCTCTCTAACAGAGATAATCCCTCTCAAGGTACAGCTTTCTCTTGTGCTTCTGCTGGGAGGAGGCATCTTTGCCCAACTGTCACCCCCTCGTCCTGGGATGTACGGTGTCTCACAGTACTGGAATGGGATTATGCAGCCCTTTGTGTAAGCGATGTGCACTAAAACTCGTAGATATGGGAAGGCTCAGGATCCTGCTTGACTTGAGCAACTTTTTCAGACGTCTCTCTGGTTTGTTTTTTTTTCCCTCTCAGGTGTACCCAGTCATTTCCCAGGACTTTTCTTACAAGTTTCTGTAACTCCTTCTTATTTTTCTCAAAAAAAAAAAAAAAGAAAAAAAAAAAGATACATATGCATATTTTATATATATACGAGTGTATATATACATTTTTTATATGTATGGTTTTGGTGGACTTTAGGTTTTTAACAGTATCCCTCTGGACACAGGTAGCTTGCTGTATGGTTCTAGCAGCCAGTCCCCTGGGCACAGTTGCCTCACCGAACTGTGTTTAAATAGCTTGTCCAGAAGCCCCTACAGTGCTTCAGCTCTTTTAGAGAGGGATCAGTGTTACACTGGACTTGGACTTACTGCCCTATCCAGACTGGAGTCCATGCGTGTGTCCCATGGGAACTGGGGAGCATGGGGCTGTGGTTCATGCCTGAGTCTTCTGTTGACCCAGAGTCGAAGCACATCCAGAACCAGATGAGAGTCAGGGCTTCTACACCCTGTGCCTTAAATATAGTGTGAGAGCTCAGCTCCTCAGCGGCCTTCGTCATTGCTCTCATGGAGCTCTGGACCAAAAAGCTCTTTCCAACAAAACACATAGCAAGAGTGAGAAAGTAGGTTAATATTCTCCAGTGTTTCCATTTTCCCATTCATTTTTACAGAAGTCAGTTTTTCCTGTTCTGGGCAGGAGAAGGTTCAGACATGGAAGTCTTGCTGCTGTAATCACCTGGTGTACACATGGGAAAACAGACAAAGGCTTCAGAAAATAAGTTGTCTCCTAGCATTTCTTGGTGTATGGAGGAAAGTACAGCTTAAGAAAAATAATGTGCAGAAGGTTTCTATGTAGCTACCATTCAGATGGCATTTTGATAAATCCCCAGATCTGAACACAGAGTGATAAAATAGTGATTTTGAGATGAACTGCTAGTTGTTAGATGATAATCCACAGCAGGAAGAAAGGTCACACATTATTTGAAGTAGCCAAGTGTCATAATTATGACCTTCCTTAAACTGGCATTACATGGTTTAAATAGTACAATGACCAATCATTTGATACAAAACTAAAGTGCTCAGTAAATAAAAGTGCTTGGAGCTTCTGTATTGCAAAATGTCCTAACGCAAACTTTCAGATGAGCCATTAAAGTAGAGCTTGAGAATGTTGTAGGTTAGCCAGCATGCTGCAAATTGTACTGAAAATTTCCAGAGTACTTATGTGTCCTAAAACTTCAGCTAACAAATTGGGCTTTGCATCTGGGATTGTGAATCTGGACTGAAACAGAGTTAGCACAGCCTCAGAGAGGAACCGGAGCAACCTATGGTCTGAGAGGCCTCAGGAGGACTTCTAGGCTATTCCCCTGTACCAAATCAGAATCACCTATACCTATGTCACTCTGACAAAAGCTTGTCTAGCTTCTTTAAGACCCCCGTTGACAGACTACAGAGCCTGTTCAGATGATATGTGTCAATGCCCCACTTACCATTAGAAAGTTTTACTATGCTTTCTTGCTGTAAAATGTCTTCTTGTGTTCATCATCCATATGCAGAACAGGTTTTGTTCACATGCTTTCCCTTCTTCCTTTGTTCCTCAGGTCAATCTATTCCATCCAGCTTTTTCTTGTAGGTCCTGGTTACCAGACTCCTTGTTCCATCTAGTGTCTTGACCTGTACGCTAGGTGTTAATTTGAGCATGTCCAGAGCTAGTTACATGTCTTGCAGCTTTGTCTGAAAAAAAGAAAAAAAAAGTTTTACCAGTTGAGGCGGTAGCAGAATCTGGGCTCTTTGTAATACGCATTGGCTGGTAAGTTGCATAGACACTGAAGTGTGTAGTGGTATGCTATCCTCCATAAGCCAGCCATCACCAGTAGTAAGGAAAGAGAAAAAGAAAATAATTTGGAGCTCGGAGGAGGATTGTACAGTGATGTTGATGGCCCATCTAGGAATAACTGAAAAGGACTTCAGATAGAGGTAGACATGCAAGTCTGACAGTCTGTATTGAAGAAATGTGCAGCACTCTGTATAGGAATCCAAGAACTAAGTAAATCATTAGCATTTTCTGTTGAAAGAAGGGCACTTGTTTCTCAGCACAAAGGCAAAGGCTTCATGGAAGTGATGAAATGAAAGAGCAAAAGAAGAACAAAGAGGATAACCAGGCAGAAAAAAAATCAGATAACATCTCTCTGCTTCCTTAGTGTTTACTTTCATCTTCTGCACGATCATGGTTGCGAAAGTTATATGTTTCTTATTAGTAGTATTAATTCCTGTAGCTTGCATGTCCTTAGTCCTAGAAATGTGTTGTAGTTTGTGTTAATTGACCAACCTTGATCCATGGATGTGCCTACTGTACAAGGGATCTCTGTGCAGATAAATGCAAGATTCATCAAAACACAGTTACTGCCAGGCAGCAATTCCCAGGAGATCTGCAGCCCAATTCAGATTTCCTGCTAGCTTTATACCAGCGTAAGTGAAAGGGGAATTCTATTCTCTTGTAATTTCCCAGGCTGAATGCTTCCTCTCTCCCTTCAGTAATTACAGTGCAGCAGAAAGCTTTGTCGGTGGCAGGCACATGGTATCTGGGAGCAATCTGAAACACCCCACGGTCAGAGGAGGATCAGATGTGGTCAGCGAGATGGAGACCTACATGCAAGGACAGGCAGAAGCTGCAGGAAGCCTAGCAAGTGACTCAGTAGGTGGCACTCTGCATCAGCAGCGAGGTGAGGGACCAGCATCACTCTGCTGACATGCCAGTTCAGGATGCAGTGTGAAATCCAAAGCCTTGACCTCTTTTGACTGCTTTTTTTTATTTTATGGAGTCGGCCTTGACTTATGTATAGAAATAGTTTACCAACGGTTCTTGAAATTTGAAGATAATCTGCGTAATGAGATGTCTGTCTATAGCTTCGGCTCTGTCAATTATTCTTCACTTCTTATTCAGGCAGTGCAATGCTAACACAACTGTGCTTTGATGTCAGACTTAACTGTCTTTCTAGACTAGTGGTGATTCTGGTCTGTACAGGCTGAGCATTTTGAGATGCAAATCCTCTTATTCTTACAGACTGTTTTCTGATGTGTTGCACCAGGTTTTCAACCCAACATTCAGTTTGTTCACAGAGTGAATTTAGTGAGAACTTTGGTAACTAACTTAAACTTGAAGTCTAACAGTGTGCGAATGTATCCCATCTTTTTAATGAACCCTTTTTAACAGGGAACCTGGTTTGGGTGAGTAAGGGTATCTTGTCCACCCCAGTCCTAGCCCTTTCAGTGATATAAAGAAAAGAAAAAGAAATTTTTGTCAATAAATGGTTATAATGAGTATGGTTATAATGGAGTACTTGCCTTTGAGTCCTTGTTTCAGAGCAGGGATTCAACCCAAAGTCAGGACTGTCTGTTTCTAGGTTGACAGAAGCTTGCACAGTTGTTGGCTTTGCTTAACTGAGGAGTCTCCTTTTGTCATAATCGCTTTGGGAGTTTTGAGTGGTAGGTAGCTCGGAGTCAGTTTATTGACATTTTTCTCCACAGGGTATTTTTTTATTAAGGTCTATCAGAAGTGCTACCTTCTCTGCTGACCACTGGATTTTATATACACCTTTTTGAGAGTGCTCCTTAGGGCACTTAGCTTGAATATACTCCTTGTGCTCAGCTGGGTGGCCTGCTCTTTTATACTGATGGAGACTTATTTTGGTGCTGAACTGTCCAGCTGTGCGCACCTCTGTGATGTGGAGTTCCAGCTGCTGTGAACTGATCGAAAGCTCGTCATGAAGGACAGCATGTACCTCTTGGGAAATCAGGATGTTTTGCCACTGCCCACAGTCCTGCCTAGCCTACAGCGTATCTGTGGCCCCCTTCCTCTTGGCTGGCGTGTGTTTCACACACTTACTGTCCAGCAGCCTCCTGCTGTGGCGTTCATTTGCCGTCATCACCTAGGATGTGGGAAAACAGAGTGTGGCGGGTTTTGTTGATTGTCTCACACAAAGTACCTTGGGACAATGCCTTTTTTAGGTTGTAGCTCCTTTGGAAGTGTGTGGCCGAGATCCCCACCCAATCACTGCATATGGGACAAGATTGATCTGTAGTGGGGAGTCTTACAAAGGTGGTTGCGGAAGGACTGACTCAAGTTTTTTCACATTGACTGTGGTGGTGGTGTCCAAGGAGTGTCCATCCCTGAGTGGTCTGGTTTGGGTGGGCTTCCTGGGAGAGGTCTCAGAGGATGTACTTCTGGTTTATTCACAGCAGGAGTAAGCATGATGTGATCTTATCTGAGAAGTAAATATCCACAACTTCCAGCAAATTTGAGATACAGCCCACCATGGTTGAAGGTTTTATGTTTTTCACCATATCTGAGGTTCACGAAGTCAATGGTAGGGATGAATTCCATGGCTTAATGCATATATTCTCAGACTAAATTAAAAGCATGCAGTAAGGACTAGAGGAGGTCCAGGCTCCTCTGACAACAAAATCCTCTGGTTCAGTCTGGAGGGGGTATGAGGGGTGCAGGCATTGATAGGAAGTGCATGTGCATGGTAGACATGCTTATATCAAATGAGTCTGTGGTAGATCCGTTCCGTGGTTGCATTGTCACAAGTGCTTCATTTTCTTCCAGTAAGAATTAGCTTTATGTAAGTACACAGAAGAGCCATTACTATGAGTTTGTTTCACCTAGCAATACGAACAACTGGATGGTGAGGTTAGTTGGTTGACAGCAACCACAAGTAAGGCATTTATCAGACTGGGAGGAGATTTTCTCTTCTAAGATATATATTACTCTAAGATATTAAAAATTGTGTTAAAAAGGTTCCCCTAGCTCTGGAATAAATTATTGGTATCAGACATTCTCCAGCGCTGAAGACCTCAGGGTCATTGTGTGGGAAGAAAAATTATGCACCATATGGCACATCTGAAATATTCAGTAATTTGAAGACAGTGTTTGCTGAAAACAAATTTTACAGCAAACCAGGCTGTAAATTTTCTATAGCTTTGAAAAAATCACCATGAAAGAAGTAAGAGGACAAAGTACTGAAATGTATACCCTGCCCTACTTCTTAAATGTATGCTTATCAGAGAATTATTATATTCTTTTCATTGTACAAAAGCATTCATCAGACCTTTTCAACTATAAACGGTAATGACGATTAGCATTTTAGTGTGGAGACCTGGAAGCATTCTGTAAACATGACTGAGTTCACATCTAGCGTTTCCTGATGGGCGTTTCTGTAATAATACATTTCATCTGCCTCTGGAATTTTTGCATCCCCTGCTTTCTGTGTCAGGCACAAAATGGCCACATGCAAAGAGGTGAATTACAGTATTTAGGTTTTCAGACCCAAGAAGGAGACGTTGTGTTCTTCATTCTCATCATTTTGCAGCTGGAAGGCAGAAGGGCAGAATGCAAATGATTGCTCGACATACCACATGAGGTCTCTCATGGTACCAAAAGGATCAACTGGATCTTTCGATCTTCAGTCCTGCACCACAAGTCACAGGAGTGTCTTCCCTACTGTGCAGTACTCTCTTGCATACTGCTATCAACACTTGCTTTGCTCCTTCCTGCCTAGCCCAGAATATACAAGTGTTAACATGCTCTGTAGTACAGTTTTTTCCTTCAAACTTACTAAAGTGAGGCAAGTCCTGAACCCTGCTGCCTGAGGCAGTCATAGTACTTTTGGCAGATGTCCCAGTAAAATCGGTGTAGTTGCACTTTTTAGTGACTCAGCATCCCAGTAACATGGTTGACATCCAGTAGCCTCCCAGTTTACATTCTACTCTATCTGCAAAGGCTGCATTTGCAAAGCAAGGACTCCAGCAAGTAAGAAGATACCTCAGTCAGCTGGAGCACACTGCTGAGGCTAATAAGGGTAACAGTTCTCCTGGTTTAACTGAAAGGTGGGTATTTGTGTAGGCATTTCAACAGAGCGGGTCCTGGGGCATCCTGATTTCCAGTGTGTATCATCTGGCAGTTCTCATTCAGTTGGATCAGCAGTTAATCTGCCAGAAATGATTGTTCTTATTCTATTTTTTTCCTTCTTTTTTTGTTGTTCTCGTTCTCTAGAGAACCCAGAGTCTTCAAAAGGGAAAGTGGCAAGCCTAAATGAGGCTGCTGGGACCCGAACATTTAGTTGCACAGATCAGCCATCTGCTTTGTATGCTATATCTTTGCTCCTTGTTATACACTTATTATGGGAATATTTATTCTGTCAATGGCTAGCTGTTTGCTCTTAATATACTTCCATCTGCATATAAATGTGTTAAACCACTCCCCTTAGGCATATGAAAGTTTGGCTTTCCCTGAAAGTGGCTATCACTGTGCAGTTAGATTTACCGTATCGTGATCAGGATGTTCAGCTCCCACATCCGCTATAGGACACACGTGTGGGCTGGGAAAACAGCTCCTCAGGTGCCAAAAAGGTTGCGTTTTAGAGTGACAGCGGTAAAGTTGGAATCTGTGTAGGAATTTTGGAGGTCTTAGAGGTAACAATATGGTGAAAATAACTGGGGAGGAGCCGTAGACACCTCTAGGTATAAGTAAGGGCAGTGGAGTGCTAGGAATGATGAAACAGCACTGTTGCATGGTGTGTGCCACATACCTGGCAGATTTACCTTCATTGAAACTCCCAGTGGGCTTTGAAGGGAGCTTTATGAGAAGACCCCTCTTCTTCCTTCTGGGAAGAGCCAGAACAAGACTGAGTTGCAGTTCAGGGTGGGCAAGACAGGTTCTGACTTCTGAATTATTTAAACTTTTCTGAGTTGTGCAGTTCTTGCACAATGGACACAGAAAAGGAAAGAGCAAAAAAAGAAAAGATGGCTTGGGATTTAGGGGTTGGTTTGTTTGCCATCTTCTGGTTTTGTTTTGTTTTCCCCACAGACGGCGACTCCGAGTAATGTATTTTCTCACTAGTTCGACTCCTGTTAAATTGTAATGGAATCCTAAGAGACAGGGCCAGATCCCCTAACAGTGTCTGTCGGAGCATTTGGCACATGGTACCACTTTTCTTGACTAGCTTAAACTTTCAGAAATGACGTGCTTTTCAAAATTAGTTAGATTCTCTTTCTCATGCTGATCAATATTGGTAGGATTTTGTCTACAAAAAGCTTTATCCCAGGAGCATGGGTGTTTTAAGTACTTGCCAGAGACTGTCAGCTACCCCTGGGGAAATGATGTGTTCAGGCATATCTCCCTTTAAATAATTTTTAAAGTAAACAGTTTGCTTTGTCTTGCATCTGAGTTATGACCCTAATGACTTCTGGTTCTGAGTTTCCTTTCTCAGCGTTTCCTCTCCCCAGACTTCTCCTGATGATAATGCTGCATAGTGTGGGAATGAGCCCAGGCTGCCTTTTATTCCTATGTATTTACCTGACATTTTGCCAATGTGCTATTATGCTGCTTTTTATATTGAAAAATAACAGCCTGAATCTCACGTTGTGCAGATTCTTCAGCAAGGTATATAGCAGACCAAAATCTCAGTTACAGGAACAGAGATAGCTAGGCAGTAGGCACGCAGGCTGTTAGGGGATGGACAGAAAAAGCCAAAGGCATGGTGGCTTGCTGGAGGCAGTTTGGTCCCTTCATAAGCACGATGAGCTCCAGCAGACTTTGGCACACAATTGCAAGAGCTTTGAAGAATGCAGCAACTCTACTGATGCCTGTGGTGAAGGTACCTATTTTCTCCATTTAGCCCAACTTATGCAAGGAACTCTTGATGAACTTTGTCTACTGAAAGCCAAAAAGGTTGACCAGGTAATATCAGGCATAATGCCTTTGGCTGTTGAAGACGGTCTTCCTTTGTTTTATTTTTCTTCCCTCCCAAGAAGATGTTCATTAGAGTTGTGGCTTGTTTGTTCTGTTTGATTCACGACTTCTGAGTGAGTATCTTGACATTATACAACATCCTATCATTAATGGGTTCTCTGAAGGCTCTCTGCAAGTGTCTTGCAAATCACTGCTACGTTATAGGCTCACTGTTGGGACCAATAATTTAAGACATACGCTTACAAATTAAAATTGTTTTGTTCATAGTGGGAAAGCATTGTGGTTACTTGAATATTTGAGAATGGTGGTGTGAATGCGATGTCAGAAGACACTACAAAGGAGAGCTGTAGTTCTAGTCCTGCAGGTCCGAGGATACACTTGTTCTTACAGAGGCCAGCAGGAGTCCTACAGAAATTTCTTCAAGAACTCGGAGCACGGTGCCTGCAGGAAAGTTTAGCAGCACCAGAAACACCCAGACCATTCGTTTCCAACTTTTAGATAACTGACCCCTTACTGGAGAATATTGATAATGTTTTGTGTCTGGTTGGTTCGGTTCCTCACAAAAATCTCTCTTGGGTCTACTATGTCTCTTATTTATCATCTTTCTTGCTCCATGATTGCCATTACTGTGCGTCCTGCATCCTTACTTCTCCATTGCCAGCTTTGCTGACAGATCCAGGGCTGAGAGTGACAGGTTGCCCAAAGAGGTTGTGGATTCTCCTTCTCTGTAGATATTCAAGACCCGCCTGGATGAGGTCCTGTGCAGCCTGCTCTAGGTGACCCTGCTTCGGCAGGGGGGTTGGACTGGGTGACCCACAGAGGT
>Ga0065711_1035786_pt1 | contig 21832 bp, 16 predicted proteins | sample Hoacrofraction12_FD_59098 | JGI IMG/M metagenome (GOLD analysis project Ga0065711, IMG submission 59098) | Hoatzin crop microbial communities from Cojedes, Venezuela - Epithelial fraction 12 v2 (version 2) | ecosystem: Host-associated > Birds > Digestive system > Esophagus > Crop | place... | reverse complement strand
AAAGGAGGTGGGGGGGGGGAGAAGAGAAGCCCAGCCTGCCCATCATCAAGCAGCCTCCGGGTGGCTGCTGGCAGAGACGTTGAGGAAATATACATCCAGTAGTTTGAGGGGGCTGCCTTTGTTTTGCTTTTGAATAAGAGACATTTGTCCATGTCTGAGTTTTCTAGGTATGAAATTCACAGCACCTATCCCCCTTATCCCTCTATCTCCTCCCCAAATGGCTTACTCTCAACTTTACCAAAAGCCACTGCTTAGTTACAGTTTGGGAAAATCTGTGAAAAAGTATCAGTACTGATCTGCAAGGAGGAGAGCTGGAACATGAGAGGAGAGAAGAGTTATGTGCCTAGATTCCCCACACCAGTACAGGGCTGAAAGAAATCTTGGTGGTCCGGATCGCCCCGTTTGACTGTCCTTCCTCTGCTTCATAGGCACAGAACTGGGAGTCAAGGAGACTGTGTTTTATTGCTGATTTTTGCAAGTCTCTAAGCCGCTGTTTCTCAGTTTTCCTGTGTGTAATGCTATGTGATGTTTGCTTTCACCTTGGGATTTGTGTAGATAGCTTTGTTCACTTTCAAAAAGTCCTTTCAGATCACCATGTGAACTGCGTCATTTTAGTTCAAAGTAATGAACAATGTGGACAAAGCAATAAAATGCTTATGGGGAAAAATACCCAGGCAAACACTTTCTAATACATTAAGAAGAACTGGAAGAAATATAGAAGTATAAAAACATTTTCCTTCTAAGCAGGATAATTGATAATTGTCCCCAGGGAGGTGAGGGAGGGGGTTTCCTTCCTCCAAAGCATCTGCTACTAACCATGGTGTGAGCCTGAATGGCCGTTTAGTGTGATCCCATTTGGCAGTCCCTATGTTTCTGTCACTTTTATGCTTTACCTTTTAGTTATTCACATGTTTTTTAGGTTCACAGCAAAAGTAATTTTGACTCCTCCAGCTGCTGATAAACTTGAGCTGTCAATGCACTAAGAGCGACTGCTTGGGCAAGCTGGCAAATGTCAGTGTTCAGCCAGTAGCTTTTATTTACTTAGCATTTACATCTCCCCTGTTGTTTTTTTCCTCCTGTGCCTGCCTGCAGTAGTCAGTAGTAGTTGCGTATCTGAGATGCATATTGCAAATCTGTATTGAATGAATATTGGCATTGGCCTTGCACAGATGCGCAAACAAAGGCGGGTAGTGTCCCTTGCCCTTCAGCTTGTCATAGAGGCCAAGGACAGTCTCAGTCCTTGTGTTTCTGGTGCTTAGGAAATGATAGAAGTTAGCAAGAGAAGGAGCTAGAAAAGCTCTGGAAAGTTAGGAGCAGCCAGTCTTGGCCCATGGAAAGAATGGCGTGTTCAACACTATGGGAGAGCGTAGAGTGGGAGCTGCTCGGGCTTGTGTTCCCCTTGAGCTCCTGTGTGATGCATGTGGCAGCAGGAAGCCGTGATGCACAGATCCCCAAACAGCCAGAAGTTTAGAGCCAGTGGGGTAAACCAATCTCAGGTCCAGATTCCTGAGCAAAAAGAATCTGCTTGACAACCAGCCAGGAGCCAGTGAGGTATGGGCAACAGCCACGCGAATGTGAAGATCACCCCCGGGGAAAGTCCCAGATGCCGGAAGGTAACTCTCCCATGTGGTTTAGCTGTCACAGTGGCTGTTTGTTCCTTTTTGCCTGTTTGTTTGTTTACAGTCTTGAGTTCAGATCTTGCATCTCTGCTCTTTCACTTGGTGATATTTAATTTATGCTGCCATTTATCTTCCATGTGAATGCTAATTGTCCACATTGCTAATGTGCAGTCATTAAATGGTCCCTTTGTACAGGGGGATGGTGGGGAGCCAGGGCATCAGATCCTTCCTCTCCCCTAAGAACTGCTAGGCATGTGTTATGAATTAGATTTGACAGGTCTGCAGTGTCGCAGGGCTCGGGCTTCAAGAATCCTCTCTGCATGGTCTTGGGGGGCAGGGAGGAGGGAGGGAAGGCGGGGGGGGATGTTAATCCAAACAGCTAATCTGCAACCTACTGAACAGGAGGACCAGAGATAGGGTATAGAGCAGGGTCTGGTTATTTGCTTAGCAGTGTGTCAGAGAGATATGAGCAGCCTGATTTAGAAAAGGCAAGGCAAATTCAAACCAGCCATTTGGAATTTGCCATGCTGTGGGAGGTGAGCACTGGGTCAGCAAAGTTCAGGCAGGCGGCTGCAGTACAAACTTCCTTCCTTTGTAGCCACGTCTCCTCTGCAGCCTCCACTCCCACAGCACTTGCAGTAACAGCAGCCGTGCTGATGCAGGAGGAGCTTTCTGGAGCTGGGCTTCTGTGGGATTCAGCTACTGATGCCCTGACTGGTGCCAGCTCAAGAGCTGATGGCCTCTTGTCTGCACAGTCAGGCCCCTTTATCTTTACTCTTCTACTCATGCATGGACCAATTTTGGTAGTTCAGTAAATTGTCCAGGGACTGGAAAAGAGATGTAGATAGGAGGAAGCTACCTGAAACAGAGAACCACTGAATAGATGTGTATCAAAGAATGGGGACTGGCCCAAGCCCCAAGTCTCGCCGCCTTGGCATATTTTGCTGTCCTTGACTGTTGTAGAAGGTTTGTTTATTTACATCTCTCTCTCCTTCTGTCCTTCTTCCTGACCTATAGATTACCCTTTAAAAAGTGGATGATAGTTCAACAGTCTACTCTAGCCTTTGCCTTTCCCAGAACATCTTAGCCTGTGCTTTGTTTGAGCTTTAGATGCTTTGTTTATGTGTCTTTTCTAGCCCTTTGACACAAATGAATAGCCCTTCCTCAGTGCCTAATCTTACCTCTGCCTACACACACATTTATTTTTGACCTGCTCTCTGACTTTTTTTATCTGAGTAGGGAACTGTGAAAAGGAAGTTATAGAAAACCCTTAAAAAAGTGAACTCCCCCCTTCCCCAGCTCCACTGATAAAAAGAAATGATCCCACACCATTCCCAGCCTTATTATCTGCTGGCTTCTCCTCCACAAGTTGTCACTGAGAGTGTGAGATTTGTGAGCCCAGGATGCATCCAAGCCTGCCACAAAACACCTGCTGTTTTATTCCATCTCTCTCCGTGGGTACAGGCCAGCTCTGGGGGCAGCTGGTGCTCACAAATTTTGAGACACTTCTGATACAAGAATTACATTAGACTTCCATCTATTGAAATGTGTGTGTGAATGAGCTCACTAGTATAAATGCTCTTCCTTAATTCCTGGGAGAATAGGGTAGTGTGTCTAAATGGAGAAAAACTTCCTCTCCTTTAAAGGAGAAGAGTTTTCAGTGGCATTTTGCTGTGTGAAACGTTGGTTACAGGCAGCTGTGCAGTAAACAGCGACTGAGCAGATCTTATGCCCACCAGCACTTTGGCCAATGACAATCCTAAGTAAAGCATGTTGTGCAGGCTGCGCTGGCCTAGCTGCCGTGTGCAGGTTGGTCCATCCCACAATACACATTGTTAATGGGAATGCAACCCCATGCCCTCCTGTCACCCTGCTAGCTTGCACATCTGACCTGCAAAACCACCTACGTACGTTATTTCGTGGCATCAGCCCGTTGTGCCCAGTTCCATTGCAGATTTTATGATGTGGATAAACCTCTACTGGAGAGACCAGCCAAAGTTGTTTGTGTACTCTAGGCATAATTGGATACCCAGTCTCCAGAGATAAAAAATTAATGTGCTAACCTCAGTGTGCCTCCAAGCTGTCCTCCAGCTCCCCCACACAGTCATCTTTGAAACATTTTTATTTCCATCCAGGCAGGGGGCTGGCCATGAATAAATGACGAGAGTCAGCCCCTCAGTTGGAGGCGAGCTGTTTGTTCCTCTCCACAAGCAGCATCAATTTGAAAAGCTACATCAGGCCTTCTTTTTCACTGCCTCAGTGCTGATCCTTGCTGGGGCCATGATGGCAGCTACTTCTGAATGCAAGGATGCATCAATGCCCACTTTGCGACAAGATACCCTGCAGCAGGTGCCTGTTCAGTGGAAATATGTACATTACCTTGAGCTGACTTCTCATTAGTTTAATCTGTTTGCTTTTTTCTTTCGTAGAGCTTGTTTTCATAAGGAAAAAGAGTCAGAATAATAAAAGAAACAAAACCCTGTTTGCAGCTGTAAATTTCTCAGACTTTTGTGCCTGTGTTTTGGGATGCTGAGCAAAAAAAATAGGAAAAGTTGTTTCGAGTTTTGGAATAGTGGAAAATCCCAAACTTGTCTCCTGTGTACGGGGACCCATAGGGGACTTTTTGTTGTTTTGTTTGGAGTTGTGGGTGGGTTTTTTTAGTAGGTTTTTTTTATATATATACTGCCTGGCCAGCACCTGAAATGTTGTTGTCAAGGCACAACTCTCATTGAATAGAAGCACCTAGTGCTTGTCAGTAGTTTATGGGAAAACATTTCCAGTTTGACTAATTAGTTTTTGAAAACCATGTGTTGCTTCAATAACATGTCAGGTCTTGAGACAGAATGGTATCATTTATGTGATATAATGTTTTTTCCTTTTTTGCCATCTCCTTGCTTTTTTCTCCTCCGTGTGGAATTTGAACCAAGTAAAACCCCAGAGTTTTGACTGAATTTGAACTTCGGTGCTCTGTCTTCTCACGCTCCTGCAGAGAGTAATTTCCAGATCCAAAGCCTACAACGTGTTGCAGGGACCCATTTCATACCATTATTAGGTGAATACTGAGGGATGCTGCCAGATGGGTCTGTATATTGAGAACTATAATCCTTCCTTGAGTTCTCTGAGCTGATAGGAATGATGCATTTCGGTGGCCAGAGGCCAAGTCTCAGGAGAGGTACCCCTCAAAATCAGGAAATCTGTATGTTAACATGTCAGACTCCTTCATTTGCCTTCCTATTCTGTATCTCCTACCATTTATTGTCACGAGGCACTAGACGGCTACCAAGATTTACTGTGAGCAGTGGGATTTTGGCCCATGCTTTAGGTGTTCCTGCAGAAGACTTTGTAAGATCAGTGCATAGACATTTCTGTGAAGGGCTGCAGGAATGCTGACTCCCCAAATCTACAAGATCTGATCAGTTGATGCTGTATTTTCCTATCTGTACCTTCCACTGCCCACCTCCCAGCTCATTCATTAACTGTTCATCTTAAGGGCCATATTGATTCCTGAAAAGACTTGATCAAATGCTCTTCCTTTCCCTGCATTCGGAGGCTTCCTCTGACGACTCCTTGCAGCACTTCTTGTAGCTCGTTGTGGTCTTTGGCCATGCCTCTCCATGAGCCAAGGCTGTAGGAAGGGCAAACCTGTCAGAGTTGCTAAAAACTGTGCAAAGGCAACAGCTTCTTCTATCCCCACAGCACCAACTAACTCAAAGAAAAGATAAAATGCAGTTACTAGGGAGAACTGGCAATACTTTGGATGGGTGGTTTGCAGCACCTCTCTCAGCAGCATAGCCTGCTTCTCGGGCTGCCAGCAAAGGGCATGCCCATGCTGTACAGCCCATCAGGCTGGGCAGGCTGATTCACTCGACTCTGGGAACATAACAGCAGCCATTTCCCAGTGCTACACCCAAATTCAGAGCTTATTTGGTTGAATGCTGTGCCACATCAATACGGATGTGTTGGTACCAACCTCAGCTGTGCTTACAGCCAGCTGGAGGGTCTCAGTATCAAGGGCCCCAACACTTCCCAGTTTGGGGTTAGCCAACATGCTTATCTCTGGTGTTAGCAACAGAGTAAACATGCCCAGAGAGACTAGCCATTTCCTCTCATTCAGTCTGAGCTACATTTTTTCCTGGAAGACCGTAATGAAAAAAACTCTGTGCTTAGTTCACTGGCGAGGAGGCCGCAGAAATGACTGTGCACATCTCTGCCTGGCCACGCACATGTGAGAGAGCCTTGAAAGCATTTCAGCAGTACTTGGCCTGTTCCTCACCACACCAGGGGTTATATATGTGTTTTTCTTTTATTGTTCCTTTCCGGGGCAGGGTCTAGCCATGAGCACAGAAGCAACTTCACAACCTGCCTTTCCAGCCCCCACCACTGCTCGTCACACCCCAGCAATGACCAGGGCAGAAGTGGGTATGTGCCCAGCCAGGCATGTCCTTCCTCTTCCTTCAAGAAAAACCACAGTCCAAGTGCTGCTTTTCTTTTCCTGTCTCCTTAAAGCCATTTTTAAAATTCAATTATCACGCTGTGATTTCTTGCATGAGCCTGCCTATCCTCCACTGGGTGCCTTTTGAGCAGTGAATGCAGGGGGCTGCGCAGCAATTCCTTACACTTGGGAGATGAAGCAAGGGCAGGTCAAGAGCAGGTCTCCACCACGGAGACGGGCCAGGCCTACCAGGGATGGTCACTGGCAGCGGGGGCGAGTGAAGGCAGGCACATGGGTGTGCTTTGGATATAGGCTGGGTGTATTTGTCATCAAGTCCTCTAAGGTGCTTGACAACCGCAGGATGAGGCTCTTTGCTGCTGTTCTGCTGCGCAGGCGCCCAAACATTGGACTTGTGCTTCGACAGCTACAGAAAGGGAGGAGTCGGAAAGGAAAACCGGGCCCCCTGTCTCAGACAAAGAATCTAGTAGTTTAAAAAAAAAAAGAAAAGGGAAAAAAAAAAGCAAACTCACCCCTTTTTCTCTATCGCAAAGTGCATTGACTTCATTCAGGCCTGCATGCAGGTTCCCATGGTCTCCATTGTGCTCTGCAAATTTTTTTGCAAACAGAGTAAATGGCCTGATTCAAAGCCTTTCAAATTGAATTGAAAACCTCCAGTGGACTTTATTGGTTTTGGATCAAGCCCAGAAGAAACAGGTAAGAGCTGGACAAAATGTGCTAGGAAAAATCCCTTTAGGAGTGCATATATGCCCAACTGTAGCCAATTCACTGTAATTGTTTAAAGAAATGATGCCCCACCCTGACAGCAAGGCGTACACTCGACTCTTCATTCTCCACAGCCTTTCCAGTAGTGTGGATATGATAAAAAATAGGGATAAAATGCTACCAAACCTAGATGCACATCTTCAACTCTGGTTAAGTATTATACTATATTATCTACAGGCTGAGGAGATATATGTTGCTGTGATTTGGTACCAAGGAACAGAGAAGCCACTTTTTTTTTAAGCACTGGTTCCAGCTCCAAGTTTTTAACGATCGTGATCCAAATAATCAAAATATCTTCACTTAGAAATCAGAAAATTGAAAAACTACAAGGTTCTGTTTGTTTGGGGTTTTGTCTGTATGTCTTTAAGGGTCCCATTTTCAAGGAAAGCTATTTAAAATATCTATATTCTGAGTTTTCTGATTAAAATACAGGGACAAGATTTTCTCCTTCTGAACTTGTGTTCTGTTCAATATATTCTCTGCGGCCATGAGAGCTAGAAAACTGAGATTCTGATTGAGTCATGTGGCTCTAGGAGATGATGCAGAAAAGAAAAAATCCCAATTTCTTGATGTTATATCTCTAGAAGCAGATTTCTTTTATTATTAAACTGAAACCATGAGGAAGAAAACTTCCAGTTTTTTTGATTATGTGGGGAGGGGAAAAGGCAAGCTAGAACTCTGTTTAGAGCCTCTGCCTTAAAAATCAAGAAGGCACAGAAGTTATTTTAAATATATAAACTCAATCAATTTGTTTAACTTTTTAGGTTTTGTCTACAGAACAAAGTTACTGTGTGATATACTATGGAATTTATTTAATTTACAGTACTTATTTTGCAAGAAGGCTCCTGTGAACGATGGTACCATATTTAAAGCAGGTCTTTATTCTGCATAGCTTGGTATAGTTTGAAATTAACTTGATTAGGCTAAGAAGAAAAAAAATTATTTCAGAATAAGATCATAGCTAAGTTATTTGGAAATATTGACTTCATTCTCAGTATGCCTCCTGTCTTCACATGAATCAGCTTTCAGGTACAGAGAAACTGTCATTTGAACTGTGCAGATCTTTCTGCATCTCTCCTTAATCAATTTTTTAAAGCATTTAAAAAAATTGTATACTCTTTCTATTTCAGGACAGATGTAGATGAAGACAGGGCCTTTGATGAAACTAGAAAGCGACCCTGAGTTGAAATGGCAAGAGGCACTGGTTTAAATACACCCCCTATGAGCACACCTTAGCTCAGGCAGTACTCCTCAAAGCTCCTCAGAGCTTTTGATCTGTTGCTGCAGTTTGTAATGTGAAAGAAAATCAGAGGAGTTTTGAGTAAGTGAGAACAAGACCATGGCTGGTTTTTAAGGCTTTGCTTTAAAACGGTTTCTGATTCTGGGTAATCATTTTTTAGACAGAATCCCTGGCTGTAGTCACCTGATCCAAATGATTGAGCTCACTGCTAGTGAGTTACTTCTCATTAGCTGAGCTATCGTCTGGCTTAAGCTAGCACCTTCTGCTATGTGATTAATGTGTGCAAAAAGTGGATACCTAGTTAATTACTATGTCTCAGATGAAAAGCAACAACACATTAGTCGCTGGTAATTTAATTGCTTTCACTTGTGAATCCATTCCCATACTTGCTTTCGTAAGTAATTTTATTGATGAAGGGGTGGGATTAGGGTTGGACTTTTGGTGCCTGATACCCTTCTCAGGAATATTGCACAATATATCTTGCTATCTTTGCTTTGTTTCCCAATTCCTTCATCATTTGTGAACTACAGTAAAGTAGAACTAAAACTCTATGGATGTGCACACACACATAAAAAAATCCTTTGAAAGTAAGGACTCTGCTTACTGTCATCTGGAAATCTCTTTATTCTCAAATCTTTCTGTGATTTAGCCTGGGGTTTAATTCACTGTACAGTACTTATCAAGAAAATAAGCTTGAGTCAGGTTTGATTCTAGGTTTTGCACCTATTAGAACAAAAAACCATTGAAGAGAATAACATTGCCTGGCTTATTTGGCTCTAGAGATACATCATTGAAGACATCATTGATGTAACTTCAGGAACTTCTCGTCTGTGTACGACTTTGCAGGCCTGATGTCTCTATCACACTCAACTGAGCCAGGTCCATGTTTATAAGTGACGAGCAATAAATGAGCACATAGGCACTCACATTAAAAATTAAATTAAGCTGGAAGAAAAAAAAACAAGAAAGGAAAAGAAAAAGGAGGTGATCAAAACCCACGCTTATTCCCTTGCCAGTAGTCTAGGAGAATCTCTTCAGCTTCGTCGCAGTCAGTGAATACCCTCCACCTGTCCCACACACGGCAGGCAGATTCATCAGTATATGTATTTTCACAAGATCCCCTGTCCCATTTCCAGCTTGATAGTCAGTGGACCTTAGGGTCATAAGCTGCACTGGAAAAATTAAAGTCAGTATATGTGGAGTATTAAATCAATTGTACTGTTCTGAGCGGTGCTAGAACTGGAGCTCTTTCCGAAGTCTGCTGGCCAGCACCTTGAGTGCTTGTTTTTGTTTGTGGCCTCACCACAGAACCGTTGTGTGTTCATAAGCCAGTTCATCACTCTACCTCTGAGCCTTTCAGCTGTAAAACGCAGTGCAGCCTCCTCACCACGAGACTTCATTAGGGCCTAGCAACACTTTGGTTAGAGTCAATAGCAACAGAGACTTTTGGCCTCACTGAAGGTTAGTATTAGGATGTTAGTATCTATAAGGCTCTTTAAGAAGCTTGGATGAAAGGTGAAGTAACATAATAAGGAACAAAAAAAACCCCACTGAATGCTGAGCTTGCTGAGTTTGCATTGCACATGGCCTGTCTGTAGATGCAGCGCAATATAAAGAAGTAATTACTTAATTCTTTCAGAATGGGGCTGTATTGGGAAAAATAAATGCTAGGGAGATCTACTTTTTATACACAAAATATGTACAAGTAGCAACTTTATGATCATTTTGTTACAGCTCTTAAAATGAGCCAGTGTGCTAAGCTTCCACCTGATTCTTGTTCTTTTTTTGCTTATCTTGCATACACGTATTAAGTGCCTCTCTGCAAACAGGCATAATGCTAACCTAACACTGGGAGTTTCTCTCTGATTTTGGGAGAACTGGGGATCTGCTAACCAGGACCATTTCAGAGCAAAGTCAGAGTAAATACTGTCAGGCACTCAGTGACCATGCAGGAAGACACTGATGTATTTGCAGCCTTTAATTTTTTTTCTGAATTTCGCCTTACCTAGAATCTTTCAGTTACCAATCTCCAAAATGCTCAGCTAGTCAACAGCTGGAAGCAAATGAATCACTAGATGCACCCAAACCAGAAAAGCAGATGGACCTTGGAGGAAATTTTAATTTTAAGTGTATGTCTTGGACTGCTACCAGGAACCCTTTAGAATGTCATTGTTCTTTGGGGGAAATTTGGATGTGGACAAAAAGACCATTAATAAAAGCTGTCAAAACATGTGTTAAAAATCTGCAAGTTACAAAATATGCATTAGAAAGATAATTAAATATAGATGGTACAGCTTAAAAGTCTTCATTTTCTAGTTTGTAGAAATCTTCGTGGGGTAGGCTTAGGCCAGGTATGCCACTGCAATTTTTAAGTTAAAAAAGGACAGACAAAGATGAAGACCAACCAACTCCCTCCACTCCCCTCTGCTTTCCCCAGTTCCTAGTTAGAGTATGCAGAAACAAGAAATTTTCCCTCTCTGGAGAGTGGAGGAGGAAAATGACAGTTGTGAGCGAGAAAAAAAGCACATTGATGTGCTGCTCAGCTGAGAGGAATGCAGAAGACCTCTGCCCTTCTCCCCTTTCAAGGGGAACTGCCTCCTCCTCTGTTTAAGACCCACTGCGTGCCTGCTCATTTCCAGCCATTCCTACCTGGACAGTAAGAACGTAATTTCTCTCCTCTTTTCTTGGTGGAAAGAGTTTTGAACTCTGCTGGCTGGGGTGTCTGCCCCGGGGTGGCTGCAGCTGTGCTGGGTGCTGGGGTGGTGCTGGCCCTGCTGCCCTCCCCGGGGACACGCGCTCTGCTGCGGGCAGCTTGGCCCTTGGCCGCACCACCCACAAGTGGCTTCACCTGGGAACATTCATGGGCGTTTGAACCAACTGCTTCACTTAGGGGGCTCTGCCACTTTGAGACGTAATCCCCAAAAAAGCTGCTTGAAATAAAACCGGTGAGGGTACCTATGCCCCCATCTCCTTGCTGTTGTTTTTTGAGTTTTGGGGAATGCATTTTGCCTTTCTGAATTTGTGTTTTGTGGGTTTACAATTATGACTGCTGTTTAAGAAACAGGCCTGACTTGCTGACAGTGCTGGTCTGATTCTGCGTTAGGGATTGTTTGTATGCCTGTGCGGCTTACGAAGCCCCGGAACTATACAGGAATCTCTGGCTGCAGGTCCTTGTGAGGGACCAGCCCAGCTGGCGTTATAAAGGAAATGGTGAAGTGCATTTCAGGCAATATAGATAAAACACAGGGTGTACTTAAAATGGAGATGGTTTATACAGTTCACTTTTTGTTCTGATTGACGGTATTTTGGGAAGACTGTGGCCTGCAAGCTGACCGGGCTAACATCATATCAAGGAGAAGGGGGAAATGCCCCAACTGAACGCTCTGTAAGTAAATCTGATTTCTAACTCAACTGCAGCCCAGAAAGGACCAGACGGGGTCATCATTCCCAATAACTACTGTGACTTCTGCCTTGGAGGCTCCAACATGAACAAAAAAAGTGGCCGGCCTGAAGAACTTGTATCATGCTCAGACTGTGGGCGCTCTGGTAGGTGACTCCTTCTTGCAACTTTCTTGTACAAAGGCATTTGTGTGATTTGTTTGTTGCTCCTTCTGAAGATTTTGAAGAAAGGCAGCACGTTTGGGAGGGGATAGAAGACAAGGTCTTACCTCTTGTCTGTGTTTGTGGGAAACGATGACTGGGATTTTTTTCTGTCATAAAACCCATTGTTGGATTCACATTTTTAAGCTAATGGGATCTTATGAAATACTGAAGTTTTAATGTATTTATTGGCTTCTGTGAATGTTGGTACATGTACTAGTTCTTCAAATGGAAGGAGAAAATCCTATGACAATGTTAAAGAACGGGCTCTGTCTTCAAATGCTGCAATTACAAATATAAATTACTTACAAGATTTATGAAAGTTGCATGACAAGCATTTCCATTGATTACACATTTCATGCATTTCTTCGTCCAAAAAAGAAAGAGGGAGGAAATTACAGGGTAGGGATGGGGGTAGCTGTCAAGAATTATCCTCTTACAAGATGGCTATCATGAATTTTTTTTAGAGGTTTTTATTTCTCTGTTTTCTTCCCTTCTCTCTTTTTAAATGTAGGCAATTGTGTCTTTCCCATTCCGAGTTGTCTTTATTTCTGGGCTGTTGTTTTCTTCCTTCTTTTCTCTCTTTTTTTTTTTTTTCTTTCTTTCTCCCTCTTTTTTTTACAAATTTTTATCCCATCTGAGCAGTTATTTATAGCTCACGTGGGAGGTGGTGGCGGTGGTAGAGGGAATGGGAGACCTTTAACAACTGCTTATTTCAACTTTGGTCCAAGTTTCCAGTTGTGGTATTTCTGGACAGTGGTGATACTAGTGGTGATAAGACCATCATGTGGAAATCTGAAAACCGAAGAGACTTTGAAATTCAGTATTGCTGCTTTTGCTTCTGTACTGTAGTCACTGAAAGATGTCTGTTGTGTGATGGCTGAAATGCAATGTGGAGTGTTCTCATGCCAAAGGAATGGCCTTTTTATACTCCTGCTGAAATTCGTAGTAAGCCTCTGACTGTATTCAGTGGGAGCAGGACTAGACTCTCACTGACAAATCATCTGCTGCAGTTGTTGTGACCTCTGAAGATATTCTGAAGTGAATACTGACTGGTCAACAGAGGACCGGTGGCAGCCCCTTTGGTTTTCTCCAGGGGGGGTCCTTAAGAATGCTGTGCAGCCAGGGGCATGCACCTTTCAGTGTAAACATGTTTGTTTCTTAATAACTGAAGGAGGAAGCTCATGTGGTCTGTGGTGCCATGTTGGAAGATCATTGCCCTTCCCCTGGATTGTTATAGTTCAATATAAGTAATTTCAGCATTGTCCTGATACAGCACAGTGAGATGGATCCATATTTTTTTGCTATTTAAACATTGCTATGGTGATTATATCAGAATGCAACACACATTAATTTCCTTGATTCCTTAGTGTGATAGAACAAGTAGATCGGCATGTAACCTAAATTGTGCAAAATTAGTTCCATTAAACGCTATCCTTGTACAAATTCTGACCCACCTGGGTCGTTCATAGGGGTCTGCAATTGTGTGACTGATGTGTGATGAAAGTGATTAAGATACAACCACACACTAATCTCTAAAACAATGAAACCTCTTTGGTGGCTGCCATCTTTCTCTTTCTTGATAATGGAGGAAATTTTCATTATGCTGAAAGAGAGGTCATGGAAATTATATTGTTTCTTCCCTTCACAAAGTCAGTAAAATCACATCTCTACAAGGTGGTTCATCTGCCAATTATTTTGTTATATCCATTTTCTTTTTGTGAACAGGATTTAATTCTTCGTTTCTCAAGCAATGCAGTGTACTTGTTATGTGGCTGCTTCCTGTAGCTGGAGCGGGGACCAAACAGTTGGTTACTTTATACCACGCTACCATTTCTGAAGAATAAAATAGCCATCCCTAAAATCTGTCACTTTCATTTTGCTGGGGCACAAGAGACATCTTTTTCTCTGCCTTCCCTGAAGAGGGAATTTGAAGGCTATACTATTAATCACGTAACATGTTTGAGGGAGAAAATAAACCTCAGTTTCACAAATTTCAGTATCTGACTTCTCTTTTTAAGAGTCTTCTTTTTTGTTGCTGTTGCTGCTGCTGCTGCTATTGATGTCCTGTGTGGAGAATTTCCTGTTCCATATTGAAAGTTGGATTTACTCACACACATTTGAACTTTTCAGTGTTCCCCAACACAGGTCACTTCTCATCTTAGTTGTTTTGGTTGCTGAACTTTATATATTTGTTTTGAGGTTTTTTATTTTTTAAGGAGATGTCATGAAATTGGAATGAAAACATTTGTTTAGATTACTTTCACTTAGTCTTCAAAATGTATTTCATTTTGTCTACAGAGAAAGCTCTTTAGGCTCAAGTGAAGGGCAGGGATGAAAAACAGTCTTGAGGTTGATGAGCTGTTTAGTGGGGTATATTTCTGTAGCAGTAAATTTGTGACAGTTGATGCCAGTCTGAAGGACAGTCATTGTGCTTAGAGCTAACAGTGTCTAATAACTTATACGGTCTAAAAATCTTTTAAAATTGATCTAAGTAATCAAGAGAAAATATTTTAATGTCTTTTGAAGAGAGGAAAACATGATTAACCCTTTCGCTGCCATAGCTATGGGCACCTGTGTTGTTTGTAGATTTTTCCTTTCAAAGAGAAACTGATCCTTTTTTATTTTTCTTACTGCAGTTCTACCAAGCTATGTTGTTGAGGTGCGCGGGCACTTAGAAGCACACACCTATGAGCTCGATAGTCTGAATTGTTTACTAATAATGATGATTAAAATAATTATGATGATGATGCCTGTTGCTTAACCCATGTGCTGATATATTCATCATACATGTCAGCTCATTTGGGAAGAGAAGGCAGGAGGGATGAAGCAGCGCCAGCACGCACTACGGAGGACTTGTTCGGTTCCACATCAGAAAGCGACACCTCGACCTTTCATGGCTTTGACGAGGACGATGCAGAAGAGCCTCTCTCGAGCCGAGGAGGTGGCTGTGGTGGCAGCTCTCCCTCTGCAGACAAAAAGGGCGGCTGCTAAAATAACTAAAAAGACACACAAACTCTGAGCGATTTGCTGTCCTTTTTACTACTAGGATTATTATTACCTTTTTCTCTTTTTTAATTTTAGGTCCTTGGGTTTTTGGGTTTTTTTGTTCTTATTTTTGTTGTTGTTTTTCCTGTGGGGTGTACACTGAAAGCACAAGCGTTTAAAGCTCTTGACAACTACTTTGAAGAGACAGAAGGTTTTGATTTTCCTGTTATTTTTTTAGTTTTAATTTGTTTTTCTCCCACCTCCCCCCTTTCTCTTTCTCTCTGGAAACGTAAAAGGTGGATTTAATATTTTTTTTAATAGTGAGCAGAGTTGATTTTCTTGTCTTTTAATATATATATCGGCAAACCATGAAAAATACAGATGGGTTGGAGAGCAAAAAGCAAACCCAGATAGGTTTTTTAATTATTATTATTTATATATTCTATATATTATTAGAAAAACTACTTTTTAAATAAAAATAGAGAAAAAAACCAACAAAAAAGCAACGGATGTCTACTTGATACTAGAACTGTTTCTAAAGAACCACTGTGGGCAGACTCTATCGGAGGAGAAGGAGACCCTTGATGCGATGGCTTCTGCGTTTTGAGATTTTGCACTTACTGTAGCATGTGGAGTTTGGCTCTTCTTGTACACCTGCTACGCTGGTCTTTAACAGCCTGAAAATACAAGCAGCACCACTGAAGACCATGACCTTGGGGAACACGTTTCCATCCCTCCTTTGGACACCTTTACACTCAATAGATCTCTTCCTCCCTGCACCCCTTCATGTCTTCCTCACTCCGTTCTACCTTCTTTTTCTTTTCCTTCACCTTTCACTTCATGGACAGCAATTTCCAAGCATAGGGATGGAATGTGAATGGCAAGTCGTAGACGTCAAAGACAAAACAGATGGAGGAGCAGAATCATGGAAGAAATTATATGGAAAAATACCTCACCTGTACTTTTCTTTCCATTTTAAAATTTTAATTCACAACATTTTTTCCTGTGTCGCCCAGTTTTTCCTCACTGCAGTGTCTTGTGAGACACTTCGTTTGCTTTTCAATAGCTTCTCTTGAAATAAACCAAAGCAATACTCATTAAAGTTCCAAGGGCAATGGAGAAGAGAGTGACTCCCTTCCCAGCGATTTTCCCAGAAAGGAGGAAACATGCAGCAGGATTTGAAAGGTATGTCCGAGCTGAAATGTCTTTCACTCAGTTGTGAGATCTCTGTGCCCTGGATTTTCAGCAGACCCTTGACTGAGCTTTGTTGTAGGAGTAAGTCCTGTGGATTAAATTGTGTTATGAGTATTCGCCATGTTCATACCCCTGGTGAAGGTAATGGAGGTTCTGTGGGAGCAGGATCCATCCATGTGTACAGTCAGAAGTGGTTCAAAAGGAGTCATTGTGTAGGTTATGTTTGGCTGTCCTAAGGCAGGCAAAAATTTACCTGGACCTGGGGCAAAATTAGGTTCTAAGGATGTATTTTTACTGAAATGTATAATGCCAAACAGGGTGAAATCATGGCTTGATTTAAATCAGAGGCAAAATAGACGTTTATCTGGGCAGTGCCTAACCCTTAGACTGAAGCTGTGTGTTTTTGGTACCAGAATAAAAATCTCAGCCTCGCAATGAAGACTTTGGATATATACTCTTCTAGTGCATGAATGAAGCCTATCCAAGTGGATTCTGTTTCTCCTGTTTCTTTTGCTGGGGTAGCGCAAGACTCCCTGTGAGAGCTCTTTCAACTTATTTTCCCCCTGTAAACATAAAACAAAAAAGAGAAAGGATCCAGTCTCTAATTTTTTTATTGTTCACTTTAAATATGAAATAAGCAGTGGCCAGATTCTGCTTTGAGGTACATGGACGTAAATTAATAATCGGCCTTCAGAATAATGCTACAAAAAGTTACAAAATGCCTCTGTGTGTTTATACGGTAGGACAGCACATGCCAGAGCCATGCACACCTGCCAGTAGAAAGCCTTGGTTAAGCTTTCCCCATAATGATAATCCTTTTCTGTTGCTATTCTGTTCCTGCTGGTGTGTTATAATCGATGAAGTGTGAAATCAATGATATTTTGACTTAGCGCTGTCAAAGAGAAGTGTAATTTAACTGATAAAAACATTCATTCCTTCTGCAACCAGTCCCTTTTTCTCTGAAAGAAGACAAGACAAATTTATAATATTTTGCCACTCTTCTGTATTTACTAAAAGCTCAAACTTCAGATGGTTTCCAGGGGTGAGGCACAGGCATACAGGCATCTGCTTTTCCAAAATTCCTGAAAGAGTTAGGACTTCATTTGCATATCTGTATCATTTTATATATATGTGTGTGTGATAGGTAAACATATATCAGAAATGTGTGTGTGCAGACACATGCACACATATAGGTAATGCAGACATTAAAATGAAGAGCAACAGAAGTAAAAATAGGAGACACTTCCCAGCCAAGAATGGGTGGAACCAGCCCTTGTGTGAGGCACTGTGGGCTCACTTGTTCCATACTGACCTTACTGTAACCGAAGTCTAATATCAGTAAAGTCCAGTGGATTTTGTCTAAATTTATGCTAATGTAACTGAGAACAGAATCTGGTCCAGAAGTAGAGTTGTTCCCAGTTCACAACGATATACCACAAACCTGAAATGTTACAGAATTTTTAAAAATTAAGTTCAAAATTATTTCTTCTGCTACTCCTACCCTTCAATCCCTGCACTTACATTTATGGTGTTAGTATTATACTCTCTTCCTTTACAAAAATTTTATTTTCTTTTTTCTTGCTGCTCTTTGACGTGCCCATGTGAACAACAGGGAAAACAGAAAGGGAGCAAGTACCTAGAAATGTGCCAAATCCACAGTAAACAAACAGCACGATTTCTCGCATCCATCTTACATCTACTTCTTGTGGCCATGTAGCAGTCCTGTCATACAGTTCAGAAGGTTAAGAACAGGGTTTTAATTTTACCCAGTGTTCCTCAAAATACAGTCTGCTCTGACAGGGAAAGGCTCACAGGAATAATGGAGACCTGAATTGTCAAGGACTTGCAGAGAGTTCCATTTTCATTTGTCTCCCTTGTACTGCCTGAGAGGTGTAGGCTTGACACGCTTGGAATGAGCCAGCTGCGCCTGGGCACTGGTGCGGGGATGGCAGCACACAGCGCAGCACTTGCTGAGCGCTGTATTTACCCAGCTTCTTGCGTGCTGTTACAGCCCATCCTGAGCCCCGTGCTGCTGTGCTGGCTATAGTCCCCACAGCAGCTGAAACCTGCCCCCGTAGGTCTTGCTGAAGAGCTCCAGTCACTACATCGACTGCAGAATAGGCATACTCTAAATATAATTTTTTCCACGTGGAGTCCTTACCATTGTCTTTTGTGAACCATGCCTAACACATTCTGGGCTCTTCTGGAATACAAATAATAATCAGATGCCCATAATTCATTAAGTCTTGGTTTAGTTTCACAAATGCAGTTACTATAACAATGCATACGGTTTTAATCCTTTCGCAACCTAACCACCCATCTTTTTGACAACCGGGTAGCGCAGTACCCTCAGAAAGAAGCCACAACAGCTCACAGAGTGCTTAAAAATTGCCAGCTGACACTTATTACAGATAGCACAGAAAATTATCCATCACTGTTATTTATACCATTGATCTAGATATGGACAGTCACTGGTTCAATCGAGTTGTGAGAGAGGAAGGAAGGTAAAGTAAATTCATTCTTATGGAGAGCAGAATAGTCCTTGGATTCCTCAAGGTGTCTCATTAGACTGAGATAATCAACATGAGTTTAGTCTAGCAGGCTGAGCAGTGTGGTGCCGACCATAGGAAGGCATCGATCATGGGGAGGAAATGAAGATGTAGAGATGGAAGCTAAAAGAGCACTTGTTTAAGCTAAGTTGTAAAGTAGTGTTAACAGTGAATATTGAATGGAGTGTTGATATGGAAATGAAATATTCTCAGGGCAGTTACTGCTAGAATGAAGGCTGGGAACAGGGAGAGAAGGTTGGTAGCTCGTAAGTTAAAGATGAAAGCAAAGCAAAGGGGCTGCTACATGAGACCCTCTCAGATGGACAAGGAGGGGGTGACAATGTTAGTGAGGCAGAAAATACATAGCAGGAGATTTCAGAAGTGAAATGAAAAAAAAACCCGGGAGCCTGACACCAGCATGGCCAGGTGAGAAATGAGGGAACTGCAGTGTCAATTGTATCTTCAAAGACACAGAAGTCCCAAACCAAACTAGGAAGGCATAAAGACAGTTTTCAGTGTGGATTCTGGGTTGTACCTAGAAAATACAGTCATCTTCGAAATCAGAAAGGAATGTGGTGCTCTGTATTCCCCAGTGGTTTCAGCAGTTCAATGAGACCTGCTGTTCTGAGCTTCCTAAGAAGATCTTTCAAGGTGCAGTCCTTCAACTAATCGCAAGCCTAGCTTTTCCATTCCTCCTCCAAAGATGTCCTTCTTATTAGAGGAAGGTTAGCACAAGCTTGTCCAAAGATTCTATTGAAACACATGCTCCCACAAAAGCCATGTACCAAAATAATACAGCTCCAGTGTGAAATGTGAATAAAGGAATGTTTCATTTCAGGTCTGAAATTCAGACTTTTCTGTGCTTAATCATATGAGCTGTCTCCTCAGGCACCTTTCTACTGCTCCATACTAAAGGATCTTAGAAAAGACACATAATTTCCTGAGCCATCCTCTGCAAACTCTGCTTCACAAATGGGAGCAGGAGAAATAAGGAAGTGATGTGCTGCTTGAGCAGCTGATTAGTGGGAAAAAGACTACATAGAGTGTGCACTGATATGCAGCACATTCCCTTTTGTGGCTCTTAACTAGTTGACATTTTAGCAGGGACAGACCTCAGCTCTTTTCTGAAAACAGTTTAAAATTTCAAGCGCGATAATATATATTGAGAAAATTTTGAGAAAATACGGGATTCTGGTATAACAGAAAGTAAGAGGAGACTGTGAGGCGTGTGGCCGAACAGGGATGGAACTGAAATCTGTTTTGCTTCACTTTGCGTCTCTTTTCTCCAACTGAGTGACCCCCAGTTTTGTGGGTTGGGTATTTATTTTTTGTTTATGTAATGGTGCTTAAAATCACATTGTACATATGGGATAAGGTCATAAACGTTGAGCCTATGCTGCTGAAACAAGGTCCAGAGAGAACTTTGCCGCTGGCTTCAGAACGATTAGCACTGACCTTTCTTAGCTATTGCTTGTATTGAATGAAGCCTCACTGTTAATACGCTTGCTAGTATGCTGTAGACAAGCTCCAAGATGGCCATTTTTTTTCAACAGAATGTGTTATTAAAATCCCCTCCCGACATTGTTTTGAGGTTTAGCTTTTACATTAGTTATTCATTTTGAGTTCCAGTTTGCCATTTTACAGACCTCAGCTTAGGCTCTTGATTGAAGACAGAGACTCGGTTTGCTGCCTGCTGATGAATGGAGTCAATGAGAACTGCACCCAGAGAGTCACAGAATGACAGAATCATAGAATGCTTTGGGTTGGAAGGGACCTTTAGAGGTTGTCTAGCCCAAACCCCCCTGCAGTGAGCAGGGACATCTTCAACTAGATCAGGTTGCTCAGAGCCCTGTCCAACCTGGCCTTGAATGTTTCCAGGGATGGGGCCTCCACTACCTCTCTGGGTGAGCTCTTCCTGTCTTTCACCACCCCCATTATAAAAGATTTCTTCCTTATATCCAGTCTAAAGCTACCCTCCCTTAGTTTAAAACCATTAGTCCTTGTCCTGTCACAACTGACCTTGCTAAAAAGCCTGTCTCCATCTTTCTTAGAAGCCCCTTTTAAGTACTGAAAGGCCACAGTCAGGTCTCTCTGCAGCCTTCTCTTCTCCAGTCTGAACAACCCCAACTCTTTCAGCCTTTCCTCACAGGAGAGGTGTTCCATCCCTCAGATAATTTTTGTGGCCCTCCTCTGGACCCACTCCAACAGGTCCATGTCTTTCCTGTGCTGGGGGCTCTAGAGCTGGATGCAGGACTCCAGGTGAGCTCTCACCAGAGCAGAGCAGAGCAGAGGGGCAGAATCCCCTCCCTCGACCTGCTGGCCATGCTTCTCTTGATGCAGCCCAGGATACAGTTGGCCTTCTGGGCTGCGAGCGCACATTGTCAGCTCATGTCCAGCTTTTTATCCACCATCACAGCCAGGTCCTTCTCATCAGGGCTGCTCTCAATCCCTTCATCCCCCAGCCTCTACTGATATTGGGGGTTGCGCCAGCCCAGGTGCAGGACGTTGTGCTTGGCCTTGTTGAACCTCATGACGTTCACACAGGCCCACCTCTCCAGCTTGTCCAGGTCTCTTTGGATGACATCCCGTCCTTCTGGCGTGTCAGCTGCTGAGTCTGGACTGTGCCAGGGCACCACTGTGTTCTCTCCTGCTTGCTTTGCCTTTCTTTGGTTAATTCTTGCAATTATATTTTGAGATGGGCCCTAAAATTATAATTCAAATACCATCAAACTATGGAGCTTTCAAAGCCTGGCTCCTCATGTAGTTTGCCTTTTCCCCATGGCAAGCAGTTCTACTGAATCAATTCCTCAAGCTAACATTGTATTGACCCCACTGGGAGTCGTTTTACTATAAAAAATGCAAAATCTGCCCAGTGTGTTTTGTGCTGCAACACATGGAGATGTTTCCAATAAACACCCATTTCTTATTCTCTGTGATTTTTTCTTGTATGTGTAAAATTTGTAGCTATGAGTATATGTAAAGTATGAGGCACATGCATGTGTTCATGCTGGCATGGGGTTGTTTTGACAAACCCTCACAGTGCAGGAATGTAGCCAGGCTGAATTTTTGCTGACAGAGACATTACAATAAACCCTACCAACCTTTGTTCTCTTTGCCAGATATCTACCAGGGTTGAAAAACCTCCAACCTGTATAAATACCATAGAATACTGAAATTGAGTTGGAACTATTTTCATGTCCCTGTCTATTTCCATGAGTGTTAAGTTGCCAATTTCAGAGAAGACAAGTTGTAATAACAGTTTGAAAAAACCCCCAGCTGTTGTGATTTCAAGTTCTGACACCCCTGCTAAGGGGATGCTGCCAGTTCATATTTCTGAGTTATCCTTTTGGTCACTGGCATCTGCTAAGATTTTGGACCTTCATGTCATCCAGAACTCATGTGAGAGGTTCATGGGGGGGGGGGGGGG